>Ga0116230_10003837_pt1 | contig 14700 bp, 9 predicted proteins | sample S1TSphfallax_3_FD_88678 | JGI IMG/M metagenome (GOLD analysis project Ga0116230, IMG submission 88678) | Host-associated microbial communities from peat moss isolated from Minnesota, USA - S1T2_Fd - Sphagnum fallax MG | ecosystem: Host-associated > Plants > Peat moss > Unclassified | place: USA... | reverse complement strand
TCAAAGACGATTTCACGCCGGCGTTCCTCGTCTATGCGGGCAGCGAGATTCCCAATATCTATCCGGATGAGGAAGAACTCGAACGGCTCGACGGCCAGGGACTCAAGATCTCGCTGCACGGGCACAGCACGCCCGGCGGCGCGATCTATCCGGGCGCGCCCGACATCGCGAACGCGCTGGTCGACTCGCTGATCGATCGCGAGTTCGACGTCGCGGTGTCGTATCAGATGCCCAAGCCCAACGGTCGCGATTTCGGCATCCCGCACGCGTACGGGTTCATCTTCCGGCGCATCATGAACGACGCGCCGCCGCCGACGGTGCCGATCTTCGCCAACGTCGGCGAAACGCGCAATCAACCGCGCTTGCAGCGCATGATCAAGTTCGGCCACGCGCTCAAGGCGTCGATCGACGCGCTTCCCGACGACCTCAACGTCGCGGTGTTCTCTTCGGGCGGATTCTCGCACTTCACGATCGACGAAGAGTTCGATCGCGACGTGATGGCGGCGATGCAGAGTGGCGATGAAGCCAAGCTCGCGTCGTTTCCCGAGTCGTGGTTCTGGGGCAACACGTGCGAGACGAAGAGCTGGTATCCGTTGGTCGCCGCGATGAACGACGCCGGCCGGCGCATGGACGTGATCGACTACGTGCCCTGTTATCGCTCCGAGGCCGGCACCGGCCAAGCGATGATCTTCGCGTCGTGGAACTGATGCAATGCTGAGCGACGAGCGCAACGCGTTCTTCGCGCGCGTCGGGGCGGGCACGCCGATGGGCGCGTACTTGCGCCGCTACTGGATGCCGATCGCCGGCGAGAGCGAGCTCGACGTAAACCCGATCAAAGCGGTGCGGCTCTTCGGCGAAGACCTCGTGCTCTATCGCGATCTGAGCGGGACGTATGGGCTCGTCGATCGGCACTGTCCGCATCGTCGCGCCGACCTGTCGTACGGCTTCGTGGAAGAAACGGGTCTGCGCTGCAATTATCACGGCTGGTGCTTCGATGAAGCGGGCCGCTGCGTCGAGCAGCCGTTCGAAGACGTCGCGTCCCTCGACGCCGCTCGGGACGACACGCCGGCGCGCTTTCGCGACAAAGTCCGCATGACGGCCTATCCGGTCGAGGTGAAGCGCGGTCTCATCTGGGCCTACCTGGGTCCGTTGCCCGCGCCGCTGCTGCCGAATTACGAGCCGTTCCTGTGGGAGAACGGGTTCGTGCAGATCGTGATCTCGGAGATCCCCTGTAACTGGTTCCAGTGTCAGGAGAACTCGATCGATCCGGTCCACTTCGAGTGGATGCATCGAAACTGGTCGGTGCGATTGCGCGGCGAGACGGGCCCGTACGCGCCGCGCCATCTGAAGCTGGCCTTCGATGAGTTCGAATGGGGGCACGTGTACCGGCGCGTCACCGAAGATGCGGGCGAGGAGAACGAACTCTGGACGGTCGGCCGCGTGTGCCTTTGGCCGAACGCGCTCTTCACCGGCAGTCACTTCGAATGGCGCGTGCCGATCGACGATACGAACACGTTGAGCGTCACCTGGCACTTCAGCCGCGTGCCGAACGAACGCGAGCCCTACGTGCAAGGCCGCATTCCGACCTGGCACGGACCGATTCGCGATCCGCTCACCGGCAAGTGGATCACCACACACGTGATGAATCAAGACTTCGTCGCGTGGCTCGGTCAGGGCGCGATCGCCGACCGGACGAAAGAACATCTCGGCACGAGCGACCGCGGCGTGATCATGGTGCGCAAGCGGTTCGTCGACGACATCGAGGCCGTGGCCGGCGGAGCCGAACCGAAAGCGATCATCCGCGATCCGGCGCGCAACGCACGGATCGACCTGCCGATCGTCGGGAAGCGCGTCTTCATCGAGGGCGAGCCGGGCGAGCAGGTCGTCGACGGCGGCACGCGGCGTGGCGTCCGCACCTACGTCTTCCAGTCGGGGCAACCCGAGGCCGTCCGGCGGGCGTGGGAAGACGCGATGGGTTTCGAGCGCGTCGAGCCGCCCGGCGGGGTGCTGGAAATCCTCGCCCCCTGAGCCGACCGTGTGGCCCTGCGATCGGTGAATAGGCCCCGCTCCTTCGTACCTTCGCACCAACCTTTTTTTCCTCGCAGAGGAAAACTAATTTTCTAAGTCGCACGGTGCCGAACGCGACATGCCCTCGTAACCGTCCGGTTACGGTGGAAGCGCTGCCCCGGCCAACGGTCGGGGCTACGAACGCATCGCACATGACCTTCGTGAAGGGTGTGCGGCGCGGTCACCACCCTTTCACATTTGGAGAAACCTCTTGTCGAGATTCATTCGAACGATCTCGCAATCGGTAGGCTTGCTGGCCGTCTTCAGTCTGATGTGCTCGAGCATCGCCGTCGCCAACCCGACGGCCACCGTTCCCACTGCTGATTCGACGACCGTTTCCACCGCCGCCGTTGCACCCGCAACCTCGACCAGCTCCGCGTCCGCCAACGCCACCACGGCCTCGGGCGCGCCCGATGACGCCCTCGCACAGGGCGGCCCGCTCTCCGACGTGCCGCAAGGCCACTGGGCCTACGACGCGGTCAGCCAGCTCGTCAAAGACGGGCTGATCGTCGGCTACCCCGATGGCCTCTTCAAAGGCAACCGCCCGATGACGCGTTACGAAGCCGCCGTGCTCACGTATCGTGCTGTCGATCAGATCGAAGCGCAGATCACCGCCGGCAAAGCGGTCGATCAAGCCGATCTCGACGCCGTCAAGAAGTTGATGGCCGAGTTCGCCAAGGAGCTCAAAGACGTCGAAGCGCACGTCGCCGCCCTGCAAAAGACGGTCGACACGCACTCGAAGCAGCTCTCGGACCTCAAGGCCGAAGCCGACGCTACGCAATTGCGCGTCAACCAGGGCAAACTCGGCATCAACATCATGGCTCGTCCGGGCACCGACTCCTACACGCTCAACGGCGTGACGGCGGCGGGCAAGCCGATCGCGCAGGGAACGACCCTCTCGTTCGGCACCGGCGCAAGCAACTCGGCCAAGACCGGTTCGCTCAACAGCGGTGTCAACTACGATCTGTTCCGCGTCTACATGGGCGGCCAGCTCGATCCGCGTTGGTCATGGGGCGCGCGTATCTCGGACGCGATCAAGTACACGCCGTTCGACGCGACCTCGGTGAGCCCGGCGTATTGCACGGGCGCGTCAGCCTACACGGTCGCCGCGAACTGTGCGTACACGTTGCTGAACTTCGGCACCACGCCGCCGCAGAACACGCTGCCGATCAACCTCGACTATGCCTACGTGGGCTATAGCACCCCCGGCGGCATCACCTCACAGATCGGCCGCTATTCGGTCGGTTCGTACGGGAAGTTCGGCGCCTCGCCGACCGGCAGCATGCTCTTCGGCGGCAGCGCGATCACCGGCGCCAACCTCGGCTTCAACGATCCCAGCGGCCACTTCTACGCGGCCTTCTACTTCGGTCAGCAATCGGTCAACCAGGCCTCGCTGCTGGCCAACGGCGTCAATACGAACGCCGGTGCGGGCAACCTCACCTGCACCCAGGGCATCGTCGGCTTGAACGCCGCGCCGAAGGCGACCGGTCTCGGCACGTTCGACGGCATCAACCCCTTCTGCACCGCGCAGCAGTCGGAAGAAGCCGGCTGGCTCGTGTACTACTTCTCGGGTCCGCGCATCGCCGTCGGCGGTACCATGGACAATCAGCAGGGCAAAGAGTACACGTTCTACGATCCGAACGCGATCACGTGCGGCACGCACGGCATCGCCGCTTCATCGGCGCTGTGCACGGCCAATTACCCGACGGCCGTTCACTCCGCGGCGACGAGCTACTTCATCAACGGTCAGAGCCTCGCGCAGGCGGTTGAAGGCTATCTCAGCGCCTATTTCGGTCCGAAGGCCGTGCCGACGTTCGACGTGCAGCTGATCTACGATCGGCACATCGGCGTGAATCCGTTCACCGGCGGCGCGTGGCAAGGTGGCGACGCCGAAGAAGTGGCGATCACCTATGCGAGCAAGGGCAACCTGTTCGCCGGCGGTGGGTACACCAACCCGTGGATCACGGGCGGCGGTCGTCGCAACTCGAACGTGATTTCGCTCAACTACAATCGGTATGGGGTGAACAGCCTCGCGAACATCGAGAACTCCGTTCTCGGCGGCGCGACGCCGTTCGAGAACAACATCGGGTTCACCGGAATCAACGGCCTCCAAGCGTACGGCTTCGAGGCGGGCCACTGGTTCAGCGACTCGATCCGGTTCGGCGTCAACGCGATCCACGTTCAGAACGCCTCCAACGTCGAGATTCCGATCTCGACCGGCGGGTACGTCACCCAACTCCAAGAGAACCAGCTCAACGCGGAGATGTACCTGTACTTCTTCTGAGCTGAACGCTTCAAACAGAGAATCCCGCACGATGGCGGTCTCGCAGATGCGAGGCCGCCATTTTGCTCTTCATTGCGGAGAAATTCGGGGAAACCGTAGCACGGCGGCGAAAATTATCGCCGTGTTGATATGGATTCGATCGTTGTTCGTTGCCGGCGTGCTTGCGTTGACGCTCCCCCTCGTCGGTGCTTCGCCGGCAGGGCAAGCGCTGCAAGTCGTGGTGGTGTACCCGCTCGTCGTCTCGCAAGGGCCGCCGACCATCGGTCTTGCGGTTTCGCGCGTGCTGGTGACCGGCATTGCGCAGCGCGGCGGCATCACCGCGAAGATCGCACCGCCCGAGACGCAGCAGTCGGCGTATCTGGCGACGGCACGCAGTCTCGGTGCCGATTTCTACGTTGCCGGATTCGTCTCGGCGATCGGCGATGAAGTCTCGGCGATCGAGCAACTCGTCGCCACCAAGAACGGAACGGTCGTGTGGCAGAACACCGCCGCGTACACGGTGCCGGAGGATGCGCGCGCATCGGGCGCATCGATGCACGACGCGATCGTCGCGCTGACCACGCCGCAATACGTGCCGCTGCCGGGCAGCGGCACCGTGAGCGCGCCGCAACCCGCGCAGGCCCCGCCCGCTTCCGCCGTTCCGGCCGTTTCGCGCCGTTCGGCACCGGCCACGCCGCTGCCGATTCCGGCCGATGAGTATGCCGCGCCGGCCGATGCCGCCGTCGATGGGCCGCGCGTCGTGATCGTCGATTTCGGCGGCAAGGCACTCGACGCCGTGAAGCACTATCTCCCGGCGTCGATCAAACGCACGCTGCCCAAGTATCACATGAGCGGATCGGAACTCGACATCTCGACGAGCGAGATCGCGACGAACGGTCTGGTCGCGTGCGCGCAAGCCGGAGCCGATTACATCATCGGCGGCTCGATCGATTCGGGTCAGGACGGCGATCCGGGAGCGGGTTTCTCCGTCGGCACGAACCTCACGCTCGACGTCTACGATTGCAAGCACATCAACGCCAAGCCGTTCGTGATCACCAAGAACACGAGCAACGGCGATGCGCAGACGTCGGTCGACATCGCGGTCGACCAGGCGTTGAAAGCGTTCGTCGGTTCGCGCCCGGTGAGCAAGACCGGATCGTAGACGGCAGCCGCTCTTCGCGTTTGTCGAGCGGAGCGGAGAGGCCCGCGGATCGTCGTCTCCAAGTTCGCGGTATGCGATCCATCGTGCGCATTCTCGTCGCCGTTTGGCTCGTGGGGGCCGTCGTTGCCGGCACGTTGCGCGCGACCCGCGCGAGCGAAGCGCCGTTCGTCGTGACGGCCAGCACGGGCCCGGCCGCCGGTGCACGGATCACCGCGACCGTGACGCGCACGATCGCCGGCGTCGCCGTTACGCTGCCCGCAGCGATCGTTCCGGCGCTGGTGCCCGGTGACGTCGTCGATGCGACGTTCCCCGATTATCGCCGGCCGCCGAGCACGGTGAACTATCACGTCAACGTCGCGTTCATCACCGAAACCGCGCCGCAGCGCTGGCTCTTTCCGCGCAGCGGGCCGGCCGATCAGCTCTTCGACAACCCGCAGCACGGACGCGGACGACGGATTCCGCCCGGCGGTCACATCCACTTCGTCTACGGCGAGGGCGATGCTCGCGGCATTCCGATCTTCACGATCGTCCCCGAAGATGCGAAGACGCGCGGCGTCGACGGCGTGCGCGACTACGTGAACGCGCACCCGACGGATTTCGTCGATATGGCGGAGTCGACCGACAACGCCGTCGATCAATACAGCTACCTCAACGACTTTCTCACGTCGCTCGCGAGCGGTGCGATCGATCCGACGAACGACGAGGCGCGCGTCGAAGGCGCGGCGCAGGCGATGGGCGTTTCACCGGCGACGATTCAGGCCTGCTACGCCACGGGCGGCGGCAAGGCCGCGGTGACGAACTGCATCCAGCAGTCGTTCGACGGCGTGATGCTGCAGACGAACATCGCGGCGCCGACGCAAGCCGAGTTTCTCGGCGGCGTCGTAGGCGCCGCGGAACCGCTCGCGCTCGCGCCGTACATCAGCTCGCTGTTGACCGTGTGGAAACTCTTCGTGCACACGGGCCACATCGAATACGAATATCTGCCGGCGACGATCAGCCTTTCCGATCCGGCGAACCCGCGCCGCGGCGAGTTGCTGATGGGCCTGAAGGTGCCGACGATCCGCCCGCCTGCGGCCGTCTCGGACGTGTTGTTCTTCACGATCGGCGATCCGCAGGCGAGCGCCGACGCGCCCACCGTGGTGAACGACGCTCCCGCCGACGGCGTCTGCGAGCGCCTCGATCGTTTCAGCGTGCCGCTGCATCTCGATCACACCTCGCGCTACGTGCACGACACCTCGCTCTCCGTGGTGCCCGACGGCCGCGCGGCGTACGCGATCCCGCTCGATCCGCGCTCGCTCGACGCGCCGATCGTGGAGCGGAGCGCGTTCGCCGCCAGCAGCGACGGCGGCTATACCGTTTCGCTGCGTGGGAGCTTCGGATTCGATCCGATCCAACAGCCCGTGCAGGTCGCGATGCACCTGGCGGTTCCGAGCGATGCGCCCTGGCACGTCGCCGCCGTGCCGTATCATCCCGCGATCGCCGGCGGCGCGCTCGACGTCATCGCGTCGTCGGCGGGCGCGGCTTGTCTCTCGCGCGCGGAGGTGCAGATCGGCAGCGCACCGCCGGTCGCGCTCGCTGCGACGCATCTGGACGACGAACGCGTCGAGCTGAAGGCGTCGCTTGCGGATCTCCCGGCCGGGCCGGCGCAGATCCGATTCTACGAAGACGACCCGCCCGCGCGCACCGAGCGCGAGGCGAGCACCGACATCGCGATCCAAGCGCCGCCGCCCGCGGTCGATGAGAAGTCGGCCGTCGCGGCGATCGGCGATGCGTTCGTGCACCTCGCCGGCAGCGGCTTCGAGCGCATCCGCGGCGTGCTGATCGCGGGAACGGCGTACGCGAAGCAGACCGGGAGCAGCGCAACGGCCGCGTGTTTCGACGGACCGCCGCTCGGCAATCCGGCATGGGCGGCGGGTCAGCGGCTCACCGCGCAACTGTTGCCTTCCGACGGCAGCGCCGGTCAGATCTTTCCGCTGACGCTCGAGCCGCCGCGTCCGGCACTCGCGATCGCGCAACTCGTACCGCCTCCGGGCACGCCCGCCGCCGCGGCCGCGCCGGCAACGCAGCTCTCCACCGACGCATTGACCGTGCTGCTCGACAACGGCAGCGCAACGCTGCCGCGGCAGCTCGCCGTGCGGATCCGGCGCGCCGATGATGCCGCGACGACGCCGTGCGCGTCGATGCAGCCCGACCCGACCGCCGCGACGCTACCGGCCGGCAGCGCACAAGTGCGCTCGCCGCACGAGGTGGCCGTGACCTTCCGCGCCGACGTGCTCGGCGAACTCGCGTTCGGCACGCTCGAGCTGCAGCTCGTGGATACGGCGACGGGGCTCGGCAGTCCGTGGGCGACGATCCCGCCGACGTTCGTGCGCGCGCCGGTGATCGCGCAGATCGCCTGCGGCAGCGACGCGACGGCGCCGTGCCGGCTCTACGGTTCGCAGCTCAACGCGATCGACGCGGTCTCCGGCGATGCGGGCGCATACGTTGCGCCGGGATTGAACTGTCCGCCGACCGACAAGGGCGTCGCGTGCGTGAACGTGCCGCACGCCGCGCACTTCGTGCTCCGGCTCGTCGACGGCGCGACGATCGAGCCGCTGCCCGATTCGCTGGTGGTGAAGACGAAGAGCTAACGATCGTCCCAAACGGACAAAGTGTCGCGCGCAGCGATGGTCAATCCGAGCGGTATGGACGCGATTCCGCTGCTCGACCTCGATACGCTCACACCGAGCGAGTTTGTCGCCGTTCTCCAACGGCATTCGTGCGTGTTTCTCAAAGGCGCGAGCGTGCCCGTTGCGTCGGCGCAGCAGATCTATGCGTCGGGCAGCGCGTTCCTGGCGCTGCCGGAGGCCGAAAAGGAGAAGGTCGCGTGGCCCGAACGCGGTGCCTGGGCCGGTTGGCAGCGGATGAGCGGCAGCGCGACCATGACGAATCTCGTCGAGCGCTTTGAAGTGCGCTTGGCGTCGCGCAGCGCGACGAACCCGGCGCCGGCCGCGACCGATGACGACGGCATTGCGGCGTGGGCCGCGAGCTTCACGCTCTGGCCGGAGAATCCGCCGGGCTTCGCGCACACGTGGACGCGCTTCTATGCGGAGATGCACGCGCTGACGTCGCGCCTCATCGAGATGATCGCCGAAGCGCTCGCGTTGGACGATCGAACGCTGGAGGACTGGACGACGCGCCAGTGGTCGGATCTGGTGCTCAACCACTATCCGCCGCAGAGCGAAGCGCCGGCGCCCGGACTCGTGCGGAATCATCCGCACACGGATTTCGGCGCGCTCACGCTGATTTGGTCGAACGACCGGACGGGTGGCCTCGAGTCGCACGTTCGCGGCGGTGAATGGCGCAAGGTCGATTTCATGCCCGGCGCGATGTTGCTGCAGGCGGGCGACATGCTCACCCGCTGGACGCACGGGCGAATTCCGTCCAACGTTCACCGCGTGGTCAATCCGGAGCAGGGCAGCGATGCAGCGCGCGAGGGCCGCTACTCCGTCGTGTACTTTCACCATCCCGATATGGCGACCACGATCGTCGACGCATCCGGCCACGCGATGATCGCCGAAGAACACGTGCGCAATCGCGAGAAGTTGAAGACGTCCGTTTTCGGCTGAGCGATCGTGAGCCGGGGACGAGCCGTTCGTCGTCCGGTGAGGGACGAGCCGCACGAACGGCGCATGAAGCGGCATGAAAGTTCCGGCGAACGGCATCACCTTCAACGTGCAGATCGACGGGCCGGAAGGCGCGCCCTGGCTCGTCTTCAGCAACTCGCTCTGCACGAATCTCCACATGTGGGACGCGCAGGCCGAGTATTTCCAATCCCGCTTCCGCGTGCTGCGCTACGATCAACGCGGCCACGGCCAAACCGATGCGCCGCCCGGGCGCTACACGTTCGATCTGCTGGTCTCCGACGTCATCGCGCTCTTCGACGCGCTCGAGGTGGATCGCGCGCACTTCGCCGGATGTTCCATGGGTGGCATGACCACGCTCGGCCTCGTCGAGCAGTACCCCGAGCGCGTCATCACCGCCGCGCCGTGCGATACGGCGGCGTTTTCCACGCCCGAGATGACGAAGGCGTGGGAAGAGCGCATCGCCGCCGCGCAAGCGAACGGCGTGCCGAGCATGCTCGAGTCGACGATCAATCGCTGGTTTCCGCCGGAGACGGTCGCGCACGCGCCGTTCATTCCGAAGATCAAAGACATGATCGTCAACACGTCGCTCAACGGCTACGTCGGCTGCTGCAGCGCGCTCTCGAATTTCAGCTATCAAGCGGGGCTCGCATCGATCGCGGTGCCGTTGCTCGTGATCGTCGGGACCAAGGATCAAATGCTCGAGGGCTCGCGCGCGATTCATCGTGACGTGCCCGGATCGAAGCTCGTCGAACTCGCGGGTGCCGGCCATCTCTCCAGCGTCGACGCGGCCGACGGATACAATCGGGCGCTCGACGCGCATATCAGCGGCGTCTAGGCGCGCTACTCGGCGGCGGCCTCGGCGTTGCGCCGTGATTGCCAGGCGCCGAGGAGCGCGACCGTCATCCAAAAGGCGACCGAACCCGCCATCGCGACCTCGAGCTTCTCGGGATCGTCGGATTTCGCGTAAGCCGTCATCTCTCGAGCGACGATCTCCGCGTGCCGCTCGTCGGCATCGGCGACCGCGCGCTCCGCGGCGATCGCTGCATCGGTCGCGGTAACGTCCGCGGTGGTTTCGGCCATCGCCTCTTCGGCCCGTCCGATAGCGTGCCACCGGATGCCCGCCGGGCCAAATGTGTCGGCCGGTGCCGCCGGACGGAGAAATGCGACGTCGTCGCGGCGGAGACGCTCGGCGAGTTGCGCGTTCGACACCCGTTCGAGCGGCGTCGTGAAACCGAGCAGCGTTTTCGATGCGATCGTTGCCTGCGCGGCGCGCGGCTCGCGAGCGACCAGGCTCCGTTCGTATTCTCGCTCGCGTTCGATGGCGCGATCTCGATCCGTGCGTACGGCTCGCGCGGCTTCGTCGAGCAGCGCGTACCGTTCGGCCGGTGCTCGCTGCCGAAGGCCGTAGAGCGCGTTCGCCGCGCGCCATTCGGGATTCTCGAGATCGGCGATGGTGTCGGGCCGGTCGTCGGGGAAGGGGTGGCGCCAATCGAGCGTCGGTTTCCGCATCGCATCCAGCGTGATCGCAACGCTCGTGCGACTGGTCTTGAGCCTGGCGATGAGGTGATTCGGATCTTCGCCGAGGTTGGCGGGGAGCGCGTTGATGTGGGCGACGTCGGTGAGGACGGAGTGGAACGAGGCGGAGGCGTGGAGAGCGAGCGCCGTCGCCGAGGACGTCGCGAGCGAAACCGCGATCGCGAGATACGGCCACACCACCTCAAGATCGTCGCGACGCAGGAGAATCGTGCCCGCTGCGGCGATGGCCGCGCCGACCACCAAGAAGCCGGTGTTTTGATGCGCGACGAACGTCACGATCATCACGATTGCACCGATCCCCACCGAGACCGATGCCCACAGGCTCGCGCGCTGCGAGGGGTTCTCGAGCAGGGGCGCCATCGCACCGAGAATGGCGCCGGGCACGATCCACACGACGGCGGCGTAGAGCGGCAATTGCAGAAGCTCGGCAAAATCGCGCGAGAGCGGCGCGACCACGGCGACGGCGAGCGCGGCGACGGCGGCGCCGAACGGCCACCACCGCTTGAAGCGAACGCCGATCGCGCAGAGTGCGCCGAAGATCGCCACGGCCGCGAGTTTGCCGATCCAGCCGGAGGTGAAAAGCGGGCCGATCACCGTGAAGGCGGTGTCGTAGGCGAACAGCACCGGGCTCAGGATCAAATCGGATCGCGGCCCCGCCGGCGCGAGCAGGTCGAGGTGCTGTTGCCACTCGTGCGGATGGAAGAGCGCGAGACCGAACGCCAGCGCGACGCGCACGGTGAGAACGTAGAGCAACACCAACACCGGCGCGGCGATCGCGCCGGCGCCGATGCCGGAGAGCAGTCCGTCGCGCGAGCGTTCCGCGATCGGCTTCCTGCGCGGCAGCAGCACGACGAGGGCAACGGCGCCGGAGACCGCTGCTCCGGCGACGATCCACATCACCGCGAGCGCGATGAGGTCGCGCGTCGTTCCGGCGGTTCCGAACAGCGCCGGCCCGAGCAATCGTTCGCGAAGCTCGTGTCGCGCGAGCGGATCGCGGAAGACCTCCATCGAGTGATCGATCGCCGCGATGAACAGCTCGAACGTCGCGAGCGAAATGAGGGTGAGGAGAAATCGCGCGATTCCCGTTCGTTCGGACGACGTTGCGGACGGCTCGTCATCCTCGTCGTGCGCTTCGTCATCGCTGTGGGCCTCGTGCGCTTCGTGCGCTTCGTGTTCGGGCGGACGGAGGCGCTCGCGCAGGGTCTCGATGACCCACGCCGCAAGCGCCGATCCGGCGAGGCCGAGCGCAAACGACCAGCGGGTCTGTTCCGGATCGTGCGCCGTCCAGAGAATGTACACGGCGAAGCCGTTGAGCACTCCCCAGGCCCCGACGAGCGCGGCGATTCCGGCCGTTTGCCCCTTCTCGTCCAGCTTCACGGGCTACATCACCATGCCGCCGTCGACGACGAGCGTGTGACCGGTGATGTAGCGCGCGTCGTCGCCGGCGAGGAACGCGACCGCGCCGGCGACGTCGTCGGGCGTTTGGTCGTCGGTGAGCGCGCGCCGCGAACGGTAGTCGTTCCAGCGCGTCTCCGGCACGCCGTTCGTCGCTTCGCCGGCGATGAGTCCGGGCGCGACGGCGTTGACGCGCACGCGTTGCGGGCCGAGCTCGCGCGCGAGCGATCGCGTCATCGCGACGATCGCGCCCTTCGTCGCAACGTAGTGTAAGAGGCGCGTCGCGCCCCAGAGCGCCGTGTCGCTCGCGAGGTTGACGATCGCGCCGCCGCCGCCCGCGGCGATATGCGGCGCGACGTGCTTGCACGCGAGCCACGTGCCCTTCACGTTGACGCGGAAGAGGCGGTCCCAGTCGGCCTCTTCGATCTCGGCGTAGGTCTTGCCGCCGACCGAGTTCGCCAGCGCCGCGTTGTTGATCAGCACGGCGATGCGGCCGATGCCCGACGCCGCTGCCGCGAGCGCCGCGAGCGAGGCGGCATCGGCGATGTCGGTATGCACGAACGTCGCGCGCTCACCGATCGCGGCCGCGGTCGCGTGGCCGGCGTCGGCGTCGATCTCGGCGACGATCACGTGGAAATCGTCCGCGAGCCGGTGCGCGATCGTCGCACCGAGCCCGCGCCCCGCGCCGGTGACGATCGCGACGTTCCGGCTCAGTGCGCGCTCGCGGGCAGCTTGTTGACCGTTTCCTTGGTGATCTCGAAGTACGGGCTGTCGATGGTGTGCGATTTGGGTTTCTTGCCCGCGAGCTCATCGGCGGCGACGTCGACCGCGAGCACGCCCCAGTTGTAGCCCTCGTTGTCGATCGTGTAGTCGATGCCGCCGTTGTTCTTGATCATGTCGATCACGGCCGGATAGCCGTCCCATCCGCCGACCCAGATCTTGCCCGGTGCGATGCTGCGCTCTTTGAGCGCCTGCGCCGCGCCTTGCGCGAGCTCGTCGGAGACGTTGACGATCGCCTTCACGTCGGGGTGCGCGGTGAGGATGTTGCCCGCCGCGGTGAGGCCGGCATCGATCGTGAGCGGGCCGTTGAGATCGGCCACGACCTTCACGTTCGGATACTTGGCGAGTACGGCCATCGCGCCCTGATGCCAGCCGTAGACGAAGCCGATCGCCGGCGGCCCCTCGATGATGCCGATCGGACCGCTACCGCCGATCGCCTTGATCGCCGCCGTCATCTCGAGCGTGCCGAACTTCGACCAGTCGTTCCCGATGAACGCGTCTTCGGCGGTCGGGTCGGCGACATCGTTGGCGAGCGAGATCACTGGAACGCCGGCCGCCTTCGCGCCTTTGTACGCGTTGATCAGCGCGCTCTTGTCGAACGGCGAAGCGATGATCAAGTCGACCTTTTTGGTGACGAAGTTCGCGATCTGGTTCGACTGCTGCAGCGCGTCGGGGCCGCTGTACTGGAACTCGAGATCGATGCCGCGCTTGGCGGCCTCGGCTTCCATGCCTTTGCGCATCTCCACGTAGAGCGGGATCGTCTGCGAGTAGAAGGCGACGCCGATCTGTTTCTTCGTCTGCGCGCCGGCGTGCGGTGCGAACGTGGCGGCGAGCGCGCCGATGGTGAGCGATGCGATGATGGCCGATGGCGTGATCTTCATGGATGAATGCGTTCCTTCCCGGGGGTGCGGCGACGCCGCGATGGTGTGGTGAACTCTAGCGGCGACGGATCAATTCGGACGAGGCCGCGATGATGAAGACGATGCCGACCGCGACTTGCTGGTTGGAGTATGCGACGCCGAGTAACTCGAGGCCGTTTTGCAAGAGCGCGATCAACGCGACGCCGAGCAGCGTGCGCAGGATCGATCCGCGGCCGCCGTAGAGGCTCGTGCCGCCAAGGATCACGGCGGCCGTGGCGTAGAGCGTGTAGATCTCGCCGCTGGTCGGCTGCGCGGCCTGCACGCGCGCGGCGAGCAGCACGCCGCCGAGGCCGCCGGTGAACCCGCAGATCACGAAGTTCAGCACGCGGATCGCGTCGATCTTGAGGCCCGCGAGGCGCGCGGCTTCGCGGTTGCCGCCGACGGCGAACGTGCGGATGCCGAACACGGTACGGTGCAACAGCAGATACCCGGCGCCGAAGGTGAGGAACATCCACCACACGAGGGCGGGCAGGCCCAACACGTTCGCGTTGGCGAGCGCGCCGAACGCGTCGGGCAGGTTGCCGATCGACGAGCCGCTGGTGATGGTGAGCGCGACGCCCTGGCCGATGACGAGCGTGCCGAGCGTGGCGACGAACGCCGGCACGCGCAACAACGTCGTGATCAATCCGTTGATCACGCCGATCAACGCGCCGCACCCGAGGCCGGCGGCGATGCCGAGCGGGACGTTGTTGTTGGTCGACGTCATCACGAGCGCCGCGACCACGCCCGAGACCGCGATGTTCGCGCCGATCGAGAGGTCGAGATCGCCGCCGACGATCACGAACGTCGTGCCGACCGAGACGATGCCGAGGATCGCGGCCTGGAGCAGGATCTCGGTGACGTTGCGCGCGCTCAAGAAGAACGGCGAGAGCAACGTGAGGGCGACGATCAAGACGAGCAGGATGACCGGGACGAACGCCAAGTCGATCCACTCGCTGCGCGAGCGTTTCG
>Ga0116230_10003833_pt1 | contig 14704 bp, 10 predicted proteins | sample S1TSphfallax_3_FD_88678 | JGI IMG/M metagenome (GOLD analysis project Ga0116230, IMG submission 88678) | Host-associated microbial communities from peat moss isolated from Minnesota, USA - S1T2_Fd - Sphagnum fallax MG | ecosystem: Host-associated > Plants > Peat moss > Unclassified | place... | reverse complement strand
TTGAGGGGGGAGAAAGAAAATGAAAACCCCCAGGAAAAAAAAAAAAAAAAAAAAAAAAAAAAACCCCCCTCAAGTAATGTTTTCACTTTTCACCTTCTTTTTTTTGTTGGGGCTCAAAGTGCACTTGATTTTTAAGGACCAAAAATGTCAACTCAAAATTGTGGGAACCCACCATATGGCCCCCACTCTTTTTTTCTTTTTTTAAATTAAAAATTTAATAAATTTTAATAAATTATTATTTTATTGTATTTTTATTATTTTTATCATTTTTAATTCAATTTTTGTAGAGCTCATTCAAGGTGGCCTACAATCAACATGTTTTGAACTTTGAAATCAAATAACCATGTCACCACTTAGGTAGAGTTAACACTAACTAAAGGTAAGGTCACACTTAGACGTAACACACAATAAACTGACTCTCTAAGTTTAATCGTGTTCACACGAGTGTTGGGTGAATATCACCTTTTGGGGATATATGTCAAATATAGGATTTTTTTAAAAATAATTATCTATCTGAAAAAGATTTTTTTTTTAAATTTAAAATTTACATATCTTGGTCACATATCGAATTTTCACATTTTTCAAGATGATGCAAATATCAACGTTTTCGGATATTTGTCATTTATTTATCAATCAAATATCAGCAAATTTGAATATTTAAAATTCAAAAATCGACCTACCAATTATGCTAGGTGCTAGTTTTTTTTAATTTCGGAGTGAATTTTTTTCAAAAGGTAACATCCTTATTTAAAAAGGAATATTTTGTGGTGATTTTTTTTTAAAAAGAACATTTGCACAAAAAAATCATAAATTATTTTATTAAAAATATGTATAGCCACAATAATAACTACTACTAATTATAACTTTGAAGAGACTTTTGAAAAGGTGTCCCCAAAATAGTCTAAAATTGTTTTTAAGGATTCTTGCAACCCTAGCTACATCAAGAAAATGAAAAGAAAAATTAAGTGTGAACCTACAAATCTAACCTAATTTACTTACTAATTACTAACTTGATATTCGACCTTGGATCTCATATTTAAACCAAATATCAACATAATTTTTGGATTTCAATGCGTTAGATATCACAATGGGTGATATCCAACACCTCGGATACCACTCCCACTAATATTTGACAAATGTCATTTTTGATATCTAAGTTGATATCCGGGGCAAATATCTTAAAAATCTAATATTTGCCCAACATTGGTCCACACCTATCAAATTGGTTAATAGTAAGTCTTATGTGGACACTTACATGGCAAAGGAAAATAAATCAACGGTGGCAACTAAGTTAAGTATCATCTATATTCAAACAAAATTTTAGAAATTTGGATGAAAATTTAGTGTTAAGGCACCATCTGAAAAAACCTCAAAATAAGTTTTTAGTAATTTAGGTTTTCCACGTACTACCCTTGCACAAGAGTGTGCTTTAGGAGGAAGACATTGAGTGTAAAATTGTGTTATGAACAAGGCATTCTCACTTGCAACAATGGCATAACAACAATCACCCCCAAATTAGCCTCCCATTCTCAAATTGAACTTGCAACATTAGTTGCAATAACATCATCACGTTCTAGAATTTAAACAACATTGCTTTCTCACATCCTCCCCTTTCTCCTTTGTCAAAGAAATTCATGCTTGTAAACAAAATGCAACACCAATTAAAGAATATCAAGAAATTTGATAAGGATTATTTTGAATATGCAAAAGGGTTCTTGAAATTAATAGTGATAGTTCAATTCAACTTAGTGCACCACCACGCTCTAAGAACAAAACTAAGGGTAAAAGAAAAGCACGAGCCTTTAATGATTATATCACTAAAATGAAACCCATTAGAATACCCAAATAGCCAAACTAGGAACACCAAGAAATCATATCCTTGTAAAGGCAAAGAGGAACATAATGTCCAATTGGTGTAGTGGATTCTAAATATTGTTTCAAAGGTGTAGTCATGAAATGGGGAAAAACTTATACAATTGTGATCGGGTTTAGTTATAGCACATGCATGAGAAATGGGCATGCTTGCAAGGAGAAGTGGGCAATAATCTATGGTGATTACAAATGAGACACACCAAGGAGTTTTGAAACATTATTATAGACAAAATCATAATGAACTTGCCTAGGCCATTTAACAAAAGAATATGTGAAACGATTGATGCCTTCATGAAGACCAAACCTATATTCCAATCACCACATTCCAAGGACTTTATGCATCCAAATGATACAATGTTTGCCGCCAATCATCATGAATTAAAATATATAACAAGTGGTCTAAGATCACCCATGCATGAAGATTTGGATGCAAAACTAATGCACATGAAGTTCAATGTCGTTGGCAATTTTATGAGTCATATAATACCTAGTCTGGCAACACCCATATTTCTAATAAGTCATATTGCAATTATACATCATCATCTTCCTACAAGGCCTTGTTACACCTCAGGTTGGCAACAAGGCAACAAAGAAAGGAACAACATTTCACACTCCTTGCATGCCTAGAGTGCAATCAACCAAATTTCATCCACAAGAATCTAACATTAATGTAGGCCATGTAAGTACATAATCCCCAATGTCATCTAATGATATTGCAAAAGGACCACCCCCAATTAGATGTCACATTAGTAATATAAGGGTCCATAGGAATAAATATGTTAGTCCAAAAAGTTTGTTAATTCAAAGAACTTTGTGGATTTTATAGATTGCATTTAAGCAATGAACTTACAAATTGAAAAGAAGTGAAAAATGAATCAAGTTGAAATCTTGTAGGACCAATTTGAGTATTTCAAACATAAAAGTGAGAAAATAAATCAAACACAAAGGAATATGGTGGAGGCAATCATTAATTTCACACAAATCATAGATCATACATTTGCAAGAAATGATAAACAAAGACCAATATCCCCTATTCAACATGGCTTGTCAAACACAAAACAATCGATCATGAAGATCCATTAAACTTAGGCCCAATATTTTGAAAGCATGAGTTAATGACTAGACACTACAATTGAATTAACAAGATAGTTAATATAAGCACATCTTAATGACAATCGAACAATAAATAATTAATCATACCTATAACACTTTATATGTAGATGTCATACAAAATTATACAACTCAAACTTGATACTTTTGAAATCAAATGAAGATAATCTCAATGGTATGATTGCAATTGATCATACTCACAAATATTTTTGATGTAGATGTTAAACCAAATTTCATTGACCTATATGGTAAATTTCTAATTGTTCTTGATGTTGTTCACATGAATGGTCTTGTCCCTCTATCCTCACATGTACTTTTATATTGCCAATAGATAATGGACATGCACTCCTTTGCATGCCTTGTGTTGTCTCCAACTTTAGAATTTGCAATAACATTTGAAAATATACCTCCTTCTTGCTGAGAATAAGGTTGTGCAATAGACAACAATAGGTGAAAACATTTGGAAGTAATTTGATATCAAACTTTATTTTGTTCCTAGAACTATCCTTCAAAATGTTGAAAGCATTTCTTAACTTTAAACATCCATGATTTTGTTTTTTTTATTATACATCAATTCAAAAACTAAATGGTGTAGCCTTCTTTATGAAGTTTCATTATTAAAGGGAGCAACGAGTATTCCTTGTCACCAAGAAAATAAATATTACGACTTTTTTGACTTCCCTTCCCCATGTCAAGAACAATCCCATGTACTAAGCTTGCTTATGTAGATCGGAATTTTGCACAACTTGATAATCATTCACACTTCCAAATAAATCAACATATATGTCAACACGACAAGAAATCTTGCATTATGTAACCATCAAATTTGTGACTACATGCGACTATCCATCATTTGCAACTATGTTTTATAATTTTCACAACTAGTAACCATCCTTTTAATTTTTTTACTATTTTTGTGACTATGTTGTGATTACTAAATTGTATATCCTTCCATATTGATTGACTTCATTAGGTTTTTCATCCAAAAATAGGCCCCTATGTTCATTTAGTCGCAAATTTAGTTGTAATTCGGTTACCTTTTATGGTGTGCCTATGCATTTTACATACACAAAGGTGTTTTGCACTACAATAAAAATATATTTAACATGTACTCAAGTTACATGAAACATATATTAAATTATTTTAACATATTAAAATATATTTGGTTTATATTCAACGCATATTGAACACATATTATTTCATATTATGAGCATGTTAAAATTTTCATCTTTATTTGATATTATGGTTTGTTCACAAATATACAATGTTTATCTTGATATATAATTAAATTATAGTGGCAAGGTCATAATAAGATGACACAATCTTAATCTCAAACCAATATTCATTATCCAAATTCTAATAATATCAACAAATTCATTAAATAATGTAAAATAAGGAATGATAATTAATTATAAGTTAATGTGTTCATAATTTAATAGTTAATGTCAAGTATTCATTATCTTTATTATTTATTAATTTATTATATTAGATAGTCGATCAAATATTAATCTTTTTTTTTGTTTAGTGATAATTTTTTAAAGATTAAATTTACCCAAAAAAAATTATTAGTAATAGTTATTTGATTAAAATAAAAAATAAAAATAATAGTTCCAATTAATTAATTTCATAAAATAATTACATATTGTTGATAAATTATGACTATGAATTAATTGATTGGTTAAATGAAGTAAAAGTGAATGTTAGGTCTAGAATTAAAGAATGGTAGGTAATTATAGGTAGGTTTGTAAGTTGGTAGGTAGGTATCTAATTAATTTGTGGCTAATTAATTAATTTCCTATTTACCTAATTAGTTATGTAGTTATATAATTTCCTCATCTTGGGAACTATATAACAAAAGTGCAATATTCTCTTATGATTTCATATTAAAGAGCATGTGCCAATGTGAATGAGTTCAAAAAAACTTGACACTAAAAGCAACTTAAAATGAAATAAGATTATTTACAACTTTTTTATCCCACCTACATTCCTACCTATCTACCTAAGTAGGTAAATAAGTAGGTACATAAATTTTAATTATTTATGTAAATAGGTAAGTAGGAATGTAGCTTAGGTAGTAGGTATGTCCTACCTACTTAATTTTACCTACCTACCTACCTACATAAGCCTATGTACCTACTTACCTACTTACTCAATAACTTGACAAATTACATCATCCATGGTCCATTTGGTGACGTCATGTTGAGTCATGAATTGCAACTAAATGTTGGATGCAACTTCACTTGTGCAACTAAGGCAAATTTAGTTGTAAATGTTGGTTGCAACTCTTTTATAATCACCAATTGAAATTGCAAATTAACATTTTTCTTCTAGTGCAATGAAGCGCCTTTGGCATCCACTACAACTTGTGTGACAACAAAGTACCTTCCTATCGTATATGAAAATACTAATCTCTAACAAAAAATAAACTTAAAGTTTTGAAATGAAGATGTGTGTACTATTATTGCATTATGTACACTTGATAAACAACACAAATCTTTGAATTATAACATCATAAAGTTCCATATTTTGTTGCATGGGCTATGTTATAAGATTTTTAAAAATTATGTTGATAACTCTAACAAATTCATTAGGAATAAGCCTAATATCATAGTACCTTTACCATTTCAAAATATTTCAAGCGAATATTTAGTTTTTTTCATTTTTTCACTTCAACCTTCCAATCACCAATTTTCTCAAAATTCAAATGTAATAAAATTGAAAAAATAATAATTTAACATATTACCTATTGTAAATAGGTACCTACGATAATAATGACATAGGCATTGATAAGTAGATCCCTAGTTTTCATGTTGTTAAACTAGACCTTAACAACATGGGCAAACCAATTACAATGATTTAGGGTGGTATTGATTTTGAATATTAGTTACTAGAATTTAGTTAACATTTCTTGCATTTTTTGGGCTTGTTCTTTTCATTCCACACTCCCTTTCTTTCCTTTTAGGGAAGCTTAAATTCTTTGAGTATAATTTCAACTTTGTGCAACATGACTAAGAATGAAGTAGGTCAAAGGTACATTACTAGTTTGTTTGAGACTATTTCAAGTGAAGAAAGGATGCAAATTGTTGAAAGGGAGCTTGCACAAATGTGAGAGAGTAATAAGGATGCAACATCATGTAGTGTGCAAAAAGAGAAGCACCCAATTGGTAGGCCTAGAATGTAGCATCATGTGAAGATTTAGAATAACCATGAAATCAAGAGACCTTTTAAATGTATGAAGAAGCGAGAGGCATATCAAATTTGGTTTCAACCTCATCTTTGGCCCTAAACACTAATTGTAGTGAAGAATTATGGAAACAATATGACTATTCTTACATTCTTGTAGAATGTTTACAAATCACTAGGAGTGCCTAGTCCTTATGCAAAGCTAACTAGGAGTACAACATGGGAATGATTCACAAAAGAAGGTGAATTGAAAGAGAATTACATGGAAGTTGTTTGGCGTGGAACAACAATGAAAATTCCAAAACAAAACTTGCTAAAACTTAAAGAGTATCTTGAATTACATGATGAGATAATGTGTGTCCTACAAAAGATGAAGGAAGTTAATCAACCATTATCAACAAGGATTGTGCAACCCATTCTCAAAGGTGTCATATAATCTCTTGTTCCTGAATTCATTAGACCTGGATGTGGGGGGGTTAATTTCATAAGAAAGTGGTCAAGACAATACATGAAACAATGCGTGGGACTTATAAAGTGGCAACCATTGTTGCAAGCAAACTCCGTCAAGATTGGGTTATTCAAGGCTTGACCATGGCTTATAGGGTTGCTTACCTAGTAAAAAACATATTCCATTCCACCTACACTTGTTGTAAACCGTGATCAAATTGGAGTCCATTTAGTTCCAAATGGCGGCAAAAGAATTTGGGAGCCAAAAGGAACCAAACTATGCAAGTGCTAGGTTTGGAGGATAAGAGGCAAGTGACAATGGTTATGTAATCTAGCATTGCTAGGGACCTACTTCCACCTCAAATAGTTTTCACTAGTTTTACCCCTAGGACATTACCACCAAACAATAAAAGGAAAACAAACTACATCAATGATGGTTAGGATCCTACTTTTAGTGAAGATCATTACTCATCTTTGGAAACAACCAAAAACTTTGTGCAAAAAATCCTCCTTCCCTACTTGTAATCCCAAATCTAGCTATTAGGGTTAGAAAAATAACAAAAGATGGTGTGGATTATTGATTGTTGGAATGCTCATATTAGTGAGGATTTCCACAATTGGATAAAAAATGAGCATAAATACATCTTGTTAATATTTGTTCCTAATAATTGCACAAGTGAACTGAAACCAACAAATGTGATATTGCAAAAGCCATTAAAGCATGCATTCAAGGTTCATTTTAATTCATGGATTTATCGAACAATTAAGGATCAAATAATAGGAACCAAAGGTAGACTTCAAGATTAACAACCTAAAGCCTAGGATTTATAATTGGTTACATTCAACATGGACATAGGTCAAAGCCATGAAAGAAACAATCAGTAAAGGATGGGACAAGACAAGTATCACTAGAGCTTTTTTACATGCATTTCAGCTTGCAACAATGAAGTTAACATTACAACACCCCTTTTCAAGGAACCAACAAATGTGGAGGTTATTGAAGAAGTTGATATTGACATTGATCTAACTATGCCAATGTTAACAATTGTTGGGAACTACTTCTAGTCTACACCCCCAACAACATGTGCAAGGCCATCAAGAACAAGACAAAATATGCATGCCCAAGCTAGTAAGAAAAAAACTCCTACTTCTAGAGGGATGAAGAACATTGGTATGTTCCTACCAACTTGTGCAACTATTGACGTTGATCCAAAAAAAGGTTGTGTAATTGATATAACTTGTCCAAAAAGAGCTTGTGTAATTGTTATTGTTGGTCTAGAAGAAACTTGTACAATTACTACTATTGGTCCAAAAAAACTTGTGTAATTGTTGTTATTGGTCTAGAAGAAGTTTGTGCAACTATTGTTGTCGGTGCAGAAGAAGCTTGTACAATTATTGTTTTTGGTCCAAAAGAAGTTTTTGCTACATAGTTCTTACCAATTTTTGCAACTACCACTACAACATGGAAAAAGAGTTCTTCCACATTGCTACCAACTTCTATAACTTTTTCTTTTGCTCCAAAAGAAGTTGTTACATCATCACCATATTTTGCGATTATTATAAATGTAGGGACCTTCGATGAAGAAAATGTTGTTGATGCCCTTTGATTACTTTCAAACTATGATTCCTCCATAAACAACTTTCAGATGAAAAACACATTTTTTCTACAATTGAGATTTGAACTTGTCCTTGGTCTTTTGGGGATGTAACCATAATACATTGTAGTCATCTTTGTTATGCAAGGAAGACAAAGTTTAGACAACTTTTGGAGTCACCTTCCCACATGTTGTACACTTGAAAACCCACCTATAACCATGAAAAATAACCACAATTGGTATTTTTCTACAAAGTGTTGCACATGAAAAGAAAAATAATAAGTGAAACAAAAAACTTTAAGACCAAATGAAAGAAAGGACAAACCAATGGAGTTCATGGACATGGATTCCTGAAGGTGAAAGTAATCACAAACCCATCTAAAGAATCATATTATGCATTGCAAAATCACCTATCACATAAACAATAGAAGATTGATATGAAGGTTGAATGGTCTAGTTTTATTCATTCTCACCCTGAGTTGATAGCATTATGTCACATGTAATGCTAGATGCATATTGGTAATATTGGTGAGTTGTGCCATGTGGGTTCAATGTCTAAAAATAATTTTGGGATGCAAATTTAAGGTAAAAAAATATCCACATGTATTCCATAGAACAATTGCACATACAATATTGTTGTGAATCAACATTATTATCTCAATTGCATGGATAATGCACAAACTCTTGTAACTCGACTCACTGCAAGTTGCAACAAGCTTGATCACAATAGAAATAGTCTTCTATAAAATAAAATTCCAAACAAAATGCAAATTCGTAAATTGGCAACATAAGGCAACAACACAAATCCTACAACAAATATGAAAACTATTAACAAATAATTATCTAAAAAGTAAATACTCAATGCATTCATATTGTAGTCCTAAATTCAACATGAAATGAAAAGCTCAAGTAGTCTATAAAGTGGTAGTAAAAGTGAATAATTATATTTCATTCATCACCTTGGACATCTTCACATGCTCTTATTCCCCTTTACAAAATCTAGAAAATATTCCACACCCGCAAGCCAAAAAATATATATTGAGGAAAAAAAATGTTCGTTGACATTACTGCAAGGCGTATGTCAAAATTTGAAAGCTTTTAGTTTGTATATACACCCCCACCAAATAAGATCCACTAATTGCAAGGATACAAAACAAAATAGTTATAAAAATGAGCAACATGTTTTCTTGAGAGGGGCAATGAGATATGGTGGTGTTTTATGGCTAGAGAATTGGCAAAAGCTACAAAACTATTATTGATGTTTATGTACTTGGGTAAGAAGATGGAGCTAAATTATAAGTGTCATGTGTGGTGAGTATCACAAAAGTGGCTAAAAGTCACATGGTAGATATCTGGAATCCATTGTTTGTGGGACTTCGCGACGATGAGCTTATAAGCAAAAATCACATAAATCCTAGTCACATTCATCAATTAATCAAACTGATTATGGCGTTCACATCAGTGTTTTTTTTTTCTTAGCAAAAATTTGCCAAATTGAAATTTGCATCTACTTCATATGTACTACAACTTTAAGGTTTAAACTTAAATTTAAATTTTTGTTGAAAACACCACAATTAGACATGAGAGCAAACAAGAAATGGCTTGAAACAAAAGTATCCAATTGTTTTGGGTGTTACCATCCTCTTCATGAAGGTCTCTAATAGTTGTAGCAAAAGTTTGGCCTCTTTTATTTCATTTCCATCACATGCGTTCTATTCATCTTGTCTCAACGCCTTTACAACTTCTATAGCCAACCATGTGTATGTATGTAGAATGAATCTCCCCATCCAACATCCACTATATGAAAAAAGTAACAAAACACTGCATTATAAGCATTTCTAGCTACAATGGTTATAATAGGATTAGAATATTACGATTAGAGAGTTCAACCAACTTGTTACATTTAATCAAGCAAAGTCTTGAGAGATAAAAATACTATGAATGTGAAAAACTTTACAAGTATCCATCTAAGTCATCATGTTTTTAAAGCAATTCGTTGTGTGCAATTTCCTTGTTAAAAACAAGGTTTGCATCAAGAAGTTGAATCAGTAAACATGAACACTTACACTAACTTTCTAGCCATTTTTTATTTTCAATGTTTTGGAAGAACTTGATACCAATAGAGAAAAGACATGCACAAAGATGCAACCGAGGGCTTCCCCCTTCCAATTGAGAACGAACTAACTTATTCTATTGCTCAAAGTAAAACTATGCGAGTATTTTGTTTATCTCCAAATTAGTGCCTACAATCAATCATAAGTTATCTGAAAAGTTTCTTGGAAAGTTATAAAAACAAATCGCAACAACAATATCATGGAAATAGCAACTCTCACCTATTGTTCGATGACACTCTTTTATAATTTACATGAAAAATGTTTGGTCATTCCGAATGTTGTAATATTGCTTCCTACAAGACTTTGAAATAACTAGCTTCCCATTCTCAAATTGTTGATGCAAAAGAATCTTCATTTCGACACAAAGTAAAATTAGAGGAGAGAAACATGGGGGCAATGGTAGTAGGAGTCTAAGCTTTAGGATTTTTGTTATGGCGGGTGGGTAGAAAATGAAATGGAAAAGGTGAGGAACAAGGAGCTTGACAATTTCAACCTTCTAAGAACCACAACCATGTTCGATCTAACTTCAATCATTGTCGTGTGAAAGGACTTTACTTGATCATTGCTGTGCGATGGGACTTTATTGATGATATTATGAATGGACCATTTCCTAAGTAAGGTTGGACCCAAACTTCAAGTCTCATAAATTTTGGTAATTTGGAATTTGATTTTCTAAACTTTTGGCACAACCACCCCTTAATTTTGAAAAAAATCAGCTTTTATTGAATTTTTTAAAATTATGGCCGAAATAGTAAAGGTATTATGGTAGTCAATTTTCCAATTAGAAATGATTCATTACATGTCAATATATTTCAGCCATAAGAAACTTTTAAACCATTCAAACCATTTTAATCTTTACATGGATTACAAATTATTATTTTATATTCTTCTTTACAATTAATGGTCTCAATTTGTTTGTAATGTCAAACAATATTTCAAGTTTGAAATTTTAAGTTTTGAATCTATCACTTGTGATTGTACTCAAACAAAATAAAACACAAAAAATCATATCTTATCATGCAACTTAACCCATAAGTTAAAATTTGATCCCAATGTAAACAAAATACATGACAATTGCAAATTGTCCAAAACAACATTTACAACGATAATTTGCATAGTGGTGTTATCAACAATGAAATTCAAATGCCAAAATGATAGGTATTATTTCAATATATCCCAAACATGCCAAAGAGTTTTGATGAGGAGCACAATTGTCCCCATTATGACCACCCATTCTTTATTATCTATAGTGAGTTCACATGATGAGAAAATTTGCAACACAACAATAATGAAAAACAACATAAATGCAACACATGATTACAAAATAAATCCATGAAATGACTTAAACAAAAGCTTTTAAGAAATAGTAGTAGAATTCAAGAGTGCAAAACATGAAGTTTTAAAAAAGATTTTAGTGAAAGCACATATTTGAATGACAATGGCAAATAGCATAATAAGTTGTAATTCAACATTAATAACATTAATGAGCAAAACAACTAATAATGGTGTGATGAATGTTGAAGAACAAAATAGGCAACAATGGCACGAAGAGAATTAAAAATCAACATAGGTGCCACTCAAACAAATAACATTAAATAGCAAAGCAAATGTCACTTAAATGATGAATGCTAAAGAGCATAAAAGGCAGTAATCATTTGGAGAACACAAAAGTGTTTATAACATAAGAACACAAAAATGTTGTTTTGTGCTCCAATTGGAAAAATCTACTACATCAACAAAAAAACATGTACAAAAAACAAGAAATCAATAGATAGAAAGAAAGTTGTACCAAAAGAAGATTAAAACATGAAAAACATACATGTAATTGAAAAATGTAAAGAAGAAGGGAGTTAGTAGTAATGATGTGAAAAGTGACAAATCACTAATAGTAAAATGCAATAAAGGATTGCATGAAACAAAAACACAATGGAAAGAACATTGAAAATACACAAACAACAATTAAGAACACAATGGTTCGAAGGAAAAACAAGTTCACTTGGGACAATGATGAAAAGAAAAAGGAACTATTAAGAAGGAGAACTTATGCACATAGGCATCACTGATGGTGAAAAAAAACAACAAAGAATATGTGGCATCATCATGAAGGTGTGGTCATTACTTTGCTGCAACTTACAAAAAATGAAATAACATTTTTGTGGCATTATAGGTGTGGACCAAAAGGTTAAATAGTAGTAGAAAGTTAACGAGTTAGTGGTAATTAATTCAAATGCAACACTTAATGTTCTTACAAAATGTTAAAAGGGAAAAAATGAAAAAACACCCTTCCTCTAAACATGGTCCTACCTTAAGTGATTTTGGTGTGTTATGCTCCAACATCCATGAATATGTATTTTTCATCTATAATATATGTAAAAAAAAATACAAAAATACAACTTGGAAAATATTATTTAGATTTGACAAACAAGGAACTCGATAATGAACAATTTTTTTTAAAAATTATTGTTTGAACAATGCATGATTCAAATTACACATGAAATGCACTTGAAGTATAAAGACCATAACTTGCACGTGCAAAATTAAAAGGTGGTGCCTTAGGACCTCTACTTACATTATCCAATGACAATTTTAAAAAGTTCATCAACCTTTTTACAAGTTTATATTGGATAACCTTTTAAAAATTTATATTAATCATGTCTTTTAGAAAAAAAATTGATTACATTTTTGAGAAGCTTCAACCAATTTCGTCTTTTAGATGTTTTTTTTTGACTTCATCTTCTAAAAGTTTTTGTCAATAACATCATTTAGAAACTTCTATCAACTTTTTAAAAAAATTGCAAGCATATTCTTTTGATCTTTCTAAAAAAATTTGTTTAATGCTTTAAAAATTTATAAACATATTTTTGGATCTTTTAAAAAATTTATTTAATGATTTTTATAAACATATTTTTATCTTAAAAATGTGTATTGTTTAATGTCCTAGACAATATGTATATTTCACCCACATGGATGAAGTTCATCAATTACCTTTTTCCATCCAAAATTTATAATTAACATGCAATTTATTTATTGTTTAAAAAGGCTATCAAGAAGGTTTTTGGGAAGATAGTTTATATTAACTTAATAGTAGCATAATATAGCTCAAGATATAATATAATACCTTAGTATTATTTTATTGAACTACATTAAATTGGCCTATTAATAACTTATGATAGTTCAAGGTAAAATATAGATTAAATTATTAGTAGCTTAAAATAAAATGCGATGTTTTAAAATAGTTTATGGTATCCTAATCTTATACAATATAATAAACTCGCCTATACACTTGCACCTTAAATTCCTAAGTTAATTTTCTAACCTTTAGATTATGTCACATAGGTTGTTAACTTAGCTTCATCTAAGCCACTTAGGTTCCCAATTTTAAATTTAGGTGGCCTAATTATTTAGTTTAAATGGCTTAAATTAGGTTCCTAAGAAATAAAAGGCTAGCTTAATGAAATATTATTAGTGAAATTTATTTATTTTTAATGATTTAAAAAATGTCCATAGCACCTAATCTCCATTCACTAGGGGTTGGCCACTTTCAGTATGGTAAATTTGTTTGAGTTCATTCAAAATCTAATAAACACATAGCCGACTTGTCCACATATTGTAACAATGAATGTAATATAAGACACTACTAAGTTATTCCATTGGACCCAAGGCGACAATAAGTTTTTGTTAAGCTAGGACCTAAGTTACATTAGGTTAATTTAGTTTACCCTAAGCTAGTTTAGATTACTTTAGGCCACTAATGGGTTGATTTAAACTTATACTAGGCTAATTTTCATACCTATGACCTACCTTTTTACTTATGATTTACCTACAACCTATGTTTATATACATATGCACCTATATATATATATGTGCATCTACTTACCTATAATTTAGTTATCTTGTTTACTTACTTACGACCTACCTACCTATAATTACATATTTAGTACTTATAGACTTATAGTTATTTACAACCTACTTCCTCTTAGTAGCTATTATGTAACCTAAAATGATAATTAAGATTAAATAAAATGTGGACATATGGGTGGTAGTTGATGAGTGCAAAGTTTTATGCCAATGGTAACTACCATGCGCATTCCATTGTACACACAAGTCAATAATAAGTGTAGTTGAAAGCCTTGTGTGGATTCATCTTGGTTCTTTCTTCACTTTCTTGTAGTTTGTAGGAGCTTGTTTCAATTTTGACCTTCTTTTGTAACCAATTAGAGACCCACATAGGCATGCGACATGGATACGGGTGTATTCCACATACTCACCACCACAATAAACCAAAATGTGCATGGACTTCCAATTCCCAAGCCCCACTCCCAACCTTGGTAAAGAAACCCCAAGAGGTTGATGGTGCCAAAACAAAAACCAACCATCCAAACA
>Ga0116230_10003832_pt1 | contig 14709 bp, 5 predicted proteins | sample S1TSphfallax_3_FD_88678 | JGI IMG/M metagenome (GOLD analysis project Ga0116230, IMG submission 88678) | Host-associated microbial communities from peat moss isolated from Minnesota, USA - S1T2_Fd - Sphagnum fallax MG | ecosystem: Host-associated > Plants > Peat moss > Unclassified | place: USA... | reverse complement strand
GGGTCAGGCGCCGATGGCTGCCGCCAGCGCCAGCATCGCGCGGCTGGCGCCGGTGCTGGCGGCGATCTCCTCGACGCTGGTGGTGGCGTTTCTGCCTTTGGGGTTTTTGAGCGGCCTTACCGCGGCGCTGTTCCGGCCGTTTGCGCTGGTGCTGATTTCGGCTTTTCTGCTGTCGCTGCTGATTGCCCTGACGATCGTGCCGTATATGGCGATGTGGGCGAGCAAGACCTACAAGCACGCGACCCATCTGAGCGGCATCGACCGGCTGCGCGACCTTTATATCCGTGCGCTGACGCCGGCCTTGCGGTTCAATCCGGTGATTGCCGGCACCGTGCTGCTGGTGGCGGTTGGCTGCTTCGGGTTATTCCAGATCGCGCCGCGCAACCTGGTGCCGGCGGCCGACGGGCTGAACGACGACATCTATGCCAGCGCGCCGGACGGCGCCTCGATGCAATATATGCTGACGCAATCGGCGGCGATGGAAAATCTGCTGCACAAGACGCTGCCGGAGGATCCGGATTGGCTGGTGGCCTCGGAAGACAGCCACGCGATATTCGGCGGCTATACCTATGACACGCCGCAGGCGGCGCATCGGGCCGTCATCAAGCTGACCGCGGCGCTGCAGGAGTTGAACGGCGTATCCGCCTATGTCAGCCAGGAGAACGGCATGCCGGGGGTGGAAGACCTGCCGGTCTCGGTGCTGCTTTCCGGGCAGGTGGATTATTCGGACCTGCTGGCGATGGCGACGAAAATCCAGAACGCCGCCTATGCGAGCGGGAAGTTCGATTATGTGATGATCGCGCCGGGGCAGCCGCAATGGCAGTACACGCTGACCACCAACCGGCCGCTCGCCGCCACGCTCGGGATTTCGGATGCGAGCATCGGGGCGGCGATCAACGGCGCGCTTTCCGGCGGCAATCTCGGGCAGGTGAGCATCGATAATGCGACGATGGATATCGTTGCCGAGATGCCCTCGAATGGCGGCCCGGATATGCTGACCGAAATTCCGGTCCGGACCGCCTCCGGCGCCATGGTGCCGCTTGGCACGGTGGTGAAGATCGGCAGCCGCGAGCTGCCGGATGCGCTGGGCTCCTGGCAGGGGCTGCCGAGCGTCAATATCCAGGCGCAACAGACGCTCGGCGTTTCACTGTCGCAGGCGCTGGCGGCGCTGCGGCAGGCATTCGACGGGCTGAATGTGAAGAATGTGAGCTTCGGCTATAGCGGACCTTCGGCGCTGTATCTGGACTCGCAGCGGCAGAACGCCAAGCTGTTCGCGCTGGGGCTGCTGGGGCTGTTCTTTTTGCTGGCGGCGCAGTTCCGCAGCTTGCGCGATCCGTTCGTCGTGATCACCACGGTGCCGCTGGCCAGCCTGGGGCCGTTGCTGCTGTTCGTCGGCGGCGGGGCGACGATCAATATCGTCACCGAGATTGCCCTGCTGACGGTGTGGGGGCTGATCGCCCGGCAGGGCATTTTGTTCGTGCAGGTGGCGCGCGAGGGCCGGGCGCTGCATATGCCGACGCGGCAGGCGGCCTTGCGGGCGGCAAGGCTGCGGTTCCGGCCGATATTGATGATTACGCTGGCGCTGATCGGCGGCGCCGCACCCTTGGTGCTGGCGACCGGCCCGCAGGCGGTGATCCGCTACGATCTGGGGGCGGTATTGGCGACCGGCATGGCCAGCGGCTTTCTGTTATCGCTGTTCGCGGTTCCGGCCATGTATTGCCTGCTGCACGGGCCGCGTCATGCCTAAATGGCCCTGGGTGCTGACCGGGCTGGTGCTGTGCGGCTGCGCGCCGCCATTGGCCACACCCGATACGAAAACCGATGCCAATGCCTATCTGGCAGCGCCGCTGCGCAGCCCGAGCTTCAACAGCGGCGCGATTCCGCCGGACTGGTGGCGCATTTTTGGCAATGCCGCACTCGACGAGCTGGTCGCGGCCGGCCTGCAGGCCAGCCCCAGCCTGGAGCAGGCCAATGAAAATCTTGCCGCCGCCGCCGCCGAGGCGGACGCGACCAACGGCGCGTATCTGCCGCAGATCGGCCTCAACCCGAATATTTCGCGGCAGGCCTATCCGACCGGCCCCAACAGCTCGCCGCCCTACACCGTCTTCAGCCTGACCGGCAGCATCAGCTATGATCCCGGCCTGTTCGGCGCGCGGCGCTACAGCTTCGAGAATGCGGCGGCGCAGGTTGCGTATCAATCGGCCGAGCTGGACGCGGCCCGGCAGGCCCTGGCCGGCAATATCGTCGCCGCGGCGATCGGCGAGGCCGGCGATGACGCGCAGATCGCCACCACCGAGCAGATCATCCGCGTCGAACAGGACCTGCTCAACCTGCTGAACGGCGAATATCTCGACGGCGCGGTTGCGAAGCTGAGCGTGCTGCAGCAGCAGAGCGAGATCCTCGCAACCCAGTCCACCCTGTACCCGCTGCAGACCGACGCCGAGACGATGCAGGACCGGATTGCGGTGCTGACCGGCCAGCTGCCGGCGCAAATGCAGCCGGCCGGCATCGCGCTATCGGCGATCAACATCCCGGGCCAAATCCCGGTCACGCTGCCCTCGGCCTATCTCGCCGGCCGGCCGGATCTGCGGGCGGCGCGGGCCGCGGTCGCGGCGCAGAACGCCAGCCTCGGCATCGCGGTCGCGCATCTCTATCCCGACCTGACGCTGTCGGCGAGCGGCGGGTACGCCGCCGAGACCTTGAACACGCTGTTTGAGCCCGGATCCGGCTTGTGGAGCCTGGCCGGCAATCTGCTGGCGCCGCTCTATGATGGCGGCGTGCTGCACGCCCGCAAGCGCGCCGCCCAGGCGCAGCTGGCGGCGGCCCTGGCGGCTTACCGGAGCGCTGTGCTGAACGCCTTCGGCGAGGCCGCCGACGCCCTGCAGGCGATACAAAACGACCAGGCGGCGCTGCTGCGGGCAGAGGACGCGGCCAGCACCGCAACCCAAGCCTACCAATTGGCGGAACAACAATTCGCGCTGGGCGGGATTGACTATACGACCGTGCTGACCGCGCAAACCACCGCCAGCCAGCAGGCGCTTAACCTGGTGGAAACACGGACCCGGCTATTGCTCGATATCGCTAGGCTGCAATCGGCGATGGCGGATTAGGAAGAAGCCGCTTTTTGAAAAAAGCGGCGCAAAAACTTTTGTTACTCTGGAGCCGGGATGTTTGGGCGCCGGTGGCCCAGAATAAAAAAGTCTTTTTGCCGCACCGGCGGCCCGGTTCTTTTTCTTCAGAAAAAGAACCGCTTGCTTTTTTGCATTCGGCGCCACGGTAAATTGTTCTGGACAGCTGGGTGCCGGTTTGATACTCGGGGTGCGGGTTTCATTCCATTGAAGGAGGGCTTGATGAAGACAATTATGCAATCGCCCTTTGGGATGACCAAATGCGCCTGGCAAAATTCCATGCGCCGCACGGGCGTCTATCGCGCCTAGCATACCCGCCTTCACGCTCCCGACTATTTTTTTCCGCTAAGACGCGGTTCTCGTTGAAAGGCCGGCACCTTATCAGGTGACGGGATTCAAAATGCCTCCTTTGAATAGAAGCAGCGCGCGGCCGATGGCCGAGGTGTTGAAATTCCTGCTCCGCCACTGGCTGGCGCATTTCGGCCTGGTTGCGGTGGTGGCCGGCGCGATGATTGCGGCGACGCTGACCGATGTGTTTTTGCCGATTTATGCCGGCAATCTGGTGACCGCGGTTTCCGCGCATGGCAGCCGCGCGGCGGCGTTGCATGCGGCGGGCATCGCCATTGCCGTCATGGCGGGGCTGGGGCTGTCGCAGACGCTGCTGCGCTATGCGGTGTTCCGCAATATCGTTACGCTGACGCTGCATAACATGCGCGAGGCCGCGGCCGATGCCTTCTGGCGGGTGCAGCGTTTTTCCGCGGACTGGCATTCCAACACCTTTGCGGGGTCGGTGCAGCGCAAGATCACCCGCGGCATGTGGGCGATTGATATGCTGAACGACACGCTGCTGGTGGCGTTGCTGCCGGCCGTTTCGGTGCTGGCCGGTTCGGCCGTGATGCTGGGCTTGCGCTGGCCGGCGATGGGGCTGCTGCTGGCGGTGGGCTCGGCGCTGTATATCGCGCTGGCGGCAACACTTTCGGTGCGCTGGGTGGCGCCGGCCTCGCAGCTTTCCAACCGCTGGGATACCCGGGTGGGCGGCGCGATTGCCGATGCGATCACCTGCAATGCGGTGGTGAAATCCTTTGGCGCCGAGGCCAGGGAGGATGCGTTGCTGGTTCGCGTGCTCGACAAATGGTCGTCGCGCACATCGCGCACCTGGGTGCGCGGCACGCGTTCGGGCACCTTGCAGGGTTTTGCCTTGTTGATCTTGCGCACGCTGGTCACCGGGCTTGCGGTATGGCTGTGGTGGACCGGTGCGGCCACGCCGGGCGACGTTGCAACCGTGCTGACCGCCTATTTCATCGTGCTCGGCTATTTGCGCGATATCGGCTTCCATATCGCCAATTTGCAGCGTGCGGTGAACGAAATGGAAGAGCTGGTGGCGCTGCACGCGCAGGATCTGGGGGTGAATGACGGCGATGCGGCGCCGCCGATTGAGATTCGGACCGGCAGCATAAAATTCGAGGATGTGCGGTTTCGCTATGGACCGCATGCACGGCCGCTATTCGATGCGTTGTCGCTGCAGATCGCGGCCGGCGAGCGCATTGGTCTGGTTGGCCATTCCGGTTCCGGAAAGACCACCTTCGTGAAATTGATCCAGCGGCTGCATGACGTGACGGCGGGCAGAATCTTGATCGATGATCAGGATATCGCCGGGGTGCGGCAGGCATCGCTGCGTTCGCAGATTGCGATTGTGGCGCAGGAGCCGATATTGTTCCACCGCTCGCTGGCCGATAACATCGCCTATGCGCGGCCGGGTGCGACGCAGGCGGAAATCGCGCAGGCCGCGTGGCTGGCCAATGCCGATGACTTCATTAGCAAGCTGCCGAAGGGCTATGCGACGCTGGTGGGTGAACGCGGGGTGAAACTCTCCGGCGGCGAGCGCCAGCGGGTGGCGATCGCGCGGGCTTTCCTGGCCGATGCGCCGATCCTGATTCTCGATGAGGCGACCGCCAGCCTGGATTCGGAATCCGAAATGCTGATCCAGCAGGCGATGCAGCGATTGATGGCCGGCCGCACCGTGATTGTGGTGGCGCACCGGCTCTCAACCGTGCGTTCGCTCGACCGGATTTTGGTGTTCGATCGCGGCGTGATCACCGAGGAGGGGACGCATGACACGCTGATCAAGCGCGAGGGCGGCATCTATCGCCGGCTGTTCGAGCGGCAGGCGATGGGGTTGCTGTCGGAATCGGATCTGGCGGCGGAATGAGCGCTGGGCTGAAATTTTTTCTACCGGTCTGGGGAGAATAACCAGATGATCTATTTTCGTTTCTTGCCGCTTGCCAGCTTCGCCGGAATCGCGCTGATGGTGGCGATGGTCTCGGGCTATGTCGAGCTTGCCGAGCGCCGCCGGGCGCGCCGCCGGCAACGGCGGATGCCGGCGTTCCGGCCGGTGGTGATTCGCGGCGGCCGGATGGATGGCGCGGTGGTTGCCGCGGCGGCGGCGCGGAATGCCGAAGCTGCTGCCCGGGAGCAAGGGCTCCGGCTGGTCTCATTGATTTCGACAGCGGAATGAGTTGGCGGGCGTTTTGCGGGGTCTGATTTAGCGGAACTGTCTCCGGATTGTCACAGGATCAAGCTTGACCCCTACCGGCAAAAGCTATTTTTGACGGCTGACGAATTGCTGTTCCGGCGAGCCGCCGGTTCTGGTCGAATGATGCCATTTGATCGGATGCCGCTCCAGGTAAATTGTCAGGTTAGGAAAAACTCCGCATGCATCCGAAGGTCAACAGCACATATCAGCGGCTTGCGGAAAAATACGAAATGAGCGGACCGTTCCTGGAGGTCGGCGTCGGCAACCGCGAGGCGGCGATTCTCTCCGGCAGCTATTTCCTGGGCAGGCCGGAGCGCTTTGCGACGAATTTATCGGACAAGGAGATCCTTGAAGAGCCGGAGCAGGCGAGCATTCAATTCATCCGCTGCAATTCGAATGACATGCGCGCGGTGTTCGCGGAGGGCCAGTTCGGCACGGTGTTGTCGAACGCGGTGATCGAACATGATAAATATTTCTGGCGTTCGCTGGATGAGATGAAACGGATTCTGGCGCCGGGCGGCATTCTGGCGATCGGAGCGCCGGCCTATGTGCCGCGGACGCAGTTGAAGGACACGCTGGATGAGACGCGTCTCAGCAAGGCGACGATCACGATGGATTTGCACGCGATGCCCGATTACTGGCGGTTCAGCCGCATGGCGTTCGAGGAGGTGATCTGCGAGGGGCTGGAGCTGCTGGAGCTTTGCGTGGTGGGGCGGGTGCCGGTGATGCTGGCGGTGGCGCGCAAGCCGCTGAACGGTCTGCTGCCGCCGGTGGCGCAGGAGGACCGGGTGCAGATCTACCCGGCGGAGGAAACCGCCAAGGTGAACAAGCGCGAAGGCAAATTGCCGGCGCGGGATGCGAAACAGCAGCGCCGCAAAGCCAGGCCGGTAAATGTGGAAGCCGAAGCGGCGGGGCCGGCAGCCGCCAAGCCGCGCAAGAATCATTTGAAGAAAGAATACAAATTGCAACTGCGCGCGGAGCGGTTGCAGGCGCGGGATGCGAAAAAGCTGGCGCGCGAGGCGCGGTTGCAGGCGCCCGAGGCGACGGTGGCGCCGCCCGCGCCCGCGCCCGGCGAAGGTGAAAAGACCAAGCCTAGCGAGGGCAAAATCAAAAGCCTGCTGCGGCGGGTGCAAAAGAGGCATACCGCGAAAACCCCGGAGGATGCGGAAGGCTGAGCGGCGGGTAGCGGGTGTGGCGGCAAGCTGCCGGGTTTTGCGCCGTAGGCTTCGGGCATTGACCCGATGGCATCGGGCGGCATTAACGGCCTATAAACCCGCGTGGAGATAGACCATTATCGCCAAACCACGGATATACCGCATGTTCACTCAACCCCTGCGTTTTTTTAGTTTTTGGATAGGGTTATCGGGGCTGGTCTTCACTGGCCTTGTTGTCATTGGCCTGGCGGGGGCGCGGCCGGCGCTTGCGCAAAGCCCGGCCGGCATCGACGGCGTGATGACGCGCTGGCAAACCACCAGCAAGACCGCCTGCCAGCAGACGTTCAACGGGCTGGCGAACGAGGCGCAATGTCCGCGCTCATTGATGTTCACCATCACGCCCAATCTGGCCGGGCTGACCTTGCCGGCCTGGATCGGCGCCTTGGCTGCCGCCGGCGTCAATACCGGCGTGATCTATGTGATGCCGGCCGACCGGCTGGCCGCCACGCCGACCATCGATGACGCGGAATGGGCGGCGTATAACCAGGACATCTACCTGCCGCCGGCGGCGCTGACCGATGCTCAGAAGCAGGTCATCCTTGAGGTTGGCCAGGCCATTTCGACCCGGGAATATACGGCGGCGCAGCGCGACTATGCGATTCTCACCTTCCTCGCGCAGTTGCAGAAGGCTTATCCCGCCACGACGCCGGTGCGGTTCATTCTCGATGAGCGGGTCTGGTTCATCAGTCATCTCAACGCCAACGGCAAGCCCGTGCAGCTATCTTTGAGCAACGTGTTTGCCCGCGAACAGACCTATTCCGACGACATTGCCGGCATCGTGCAGGCGGCGGCGGCGCAGCATCTCGACCATTGGCTGACCGGGGTGCGGCTTAGCGAATATGCGTCCAAGGACTGGAATCTGATGGGGCCGGTGATGGTTGATCTGGTCACCCTGATCAACGCCAAGAGTGCCGGCTGGATGACGACGCATCTGTTCATCGGCGCCGGTGCCGGCTGGGGGCAGGACTGGGAGGGCATCAATGCGATGCAATGCCCGACGACGCAGGGCTGGCAATTTCCGGCCTGCAGCGGCGCGTTTCCGTTCTTTAAATATATGGCGCCGCAGGTGGGCTATTTCGCGTTCGGCGACAAGTTCATGGCATTCGGGAAATCCGAGCAATATACGCTGAACGGCAGGAACTCAGGACTGACGTATCAATATATCTCCGGAGAGGTCGCGGATTTTTGCCAGATCAATACGCGGAAATATAAATGCCAGAACCCGGCGACGCCGACGATTAAGGATTGGGAAGCGTTTCTTGAGGACGATATCGATGGGCTTGGTTTTTCCGACCTGATCCATTTCATCAACAGCCAGGGGCGGCAGTATCCGAAACTCACGAATGTGATTTTCGAGGGCGATAACTCGGATTCGATCGCGACGATGACGCTTCCCGCCTCGATCAATGGCGGCGCGGCGCTGGCCAATCTGTTCAGCAGCGCCAAGCAGGGGCGATACCAGGATGTGGAGACCGGCAATGTGCAGACCGGGCTGCATCTGGGGAGCTGGACCGGCAAGATTTTCCTCGACGGTTTCGATGACACCAGCAGCATACCGCGGCCGGCCTTCTACGGCGATTCCGGCTATTCGATGTTCGACACCGATTATAACGATTTCATGTTCGCGCCGACCCGCGTGCAGATTATTACGCGCGAGGTGACGACGAATAATTGGAAGAACTGGCCGTAATAACGGGTTGACGGGCGCGGTTCAACGCGAGATGTGAACGGCACGGCAAGGCGTGGATGCCGGCCGTCGCCAGCGCCCCAGTCCCAGACTCAAAAAAGTTTTTGCGGAGCTTTTTTCAAAAAGCGACCGCTTGCTTAAACCTTTTGCAATTTTTTCTTCTGATCCGGATTTTCCTCAGGCTGGCCGCCGCCGCCGTAGCCGAGGATTTCGACGATCCAGATTGACGGCTGCGGTGCTGCCTGGGTTTTGCCGGTGTTGCTTTCCGCCGCCTGGGTGGCGGCGCCGGCGGCGCCGGCGGCGCTGGTCAGGGCGCCGACATTTGGCGACGAGGTGGTCGGCGCGCCGGTGGTGCCCTGTTTCGAGCTGATATTCGAGGAATTCAGGACGACGAGGGCGGCGACGTTGGTTTTGCCGGAGCTGCGGATGCCGGCCTCGCCCGCGTTGATGGTTCCGAATGGCGCGATCAGGTCGATATTGCCGGCCGGGACCGAGGGGATGGGGTTCAGCGTCGCGATGCCGGCGCCGCTGGAGGGCACGGTGGGGGAGAGCGAGACATCGCCGTAATTGTCATAGAGGCGCTGCAGCGGCGCGAAATCGATGGTGGTTTTGGAGCCGCGGCCGGCATTGATGTCGCCGGCTGCCGACCAGATGACGATATTGCCGCCGAAGGTGGTCAGCACCCGGCTTTCGCCGAGCTCCACGCTGCCTTGCGCGTACATGTCGATATTGCCGTTGCCCTGGGTGATGATGCCGGCGGAGGCGGGCGGTGTGGTGCCTTCCACGCCGACCGTGGTGGCGCCGCCCGGGGTGAGCGTTTCGATATCGCCGCCGAAATCGGTATGGATGCCGGAATCGCCGTACATTGTGATATCGCCGGCATAGGCCGTGGGCTGGCCGCTGGCGCTGGTTGCGGGGAACAAGGCGGCGATGGTGCGCTGGCCGAGGATATAGGTTTTGTAGAGGCCCAAGGCGCTGGTGGAGTCATTGTAATTCTGGCCGGAGGTATCCAGCAGGTCGAAATAGGCCTGGCGCAGGAAGACCTGCTGCAGGCCGGCCGGCAAGGTCTCGAAATAGCCATAGGCGCCGGCCTGGCTGCCGGTATAGCCGATGGATTGCAGCCAGGTGTAGAGCTTGGCGTCTTCCTGCTGCACGAGCGCGCTTGCGATGTTGTCGCCATTTCGATTGATCAGGACATAGGTGCTGGCCGGGTTGATGAAATCATTGGCAAAGGCGGTGTAATCCGGGCCGGTTGCGCCGGTCCCCGCCAGCAGCGCGACGCCGGCGCCGCTGTCGCGATTATTCGGATCGATATTGAAAATCGGGCCGATGCTGTCGATGACGCCGTTGGCCAAAGCTTCGTAATTGGCGCCGGCCTGCACGACCAGCTGGCCTGGGCCGGCGATGTCGAAACTGCTTTCGATGATGTTGCGGCCGGCGGTGACGGTGGAAATATCGGTCGCGGAAAGATTGAGGAAGATGTCGGGCGTGATGGTGGTATCGAGCTCGGTACCGGTTGACGTAATCGTGGTGCCGCTATCGACAATGTCGCGGCCGGCGAAGACCTCAAAGGGTTTGGCGGCGAAGACGCGCTGCACGTTGGTTGTGGTGGGGGCGTTCAACTGGCCGATTTCAAGCTGCAGGATATCGCCGGTGGCGGCGTAGATCAGGGCCGGCTGGGTATCGCCTTCGTGCAGCGCGCCGGTGGGTGTGTCGGGGCCGAAATCAACCGGCGAACCGTTTGACTGCGTGCTGATATTCGTCGCCTCGGTCTGTTGTTTGGCGCCGACGCCGGCGTAGAGCGTGTAGGCCGCATCGAACGGGGTGGCGACCAGCGACAAGGCGGCGCCGGACATCGAGACCAGCGAATTATTGCCGATGATCGATCCGGCGGCGAGCAGTTCAAGCTGGCCATCCGGGGCCGGGGCCAATTCCACCGGCGTCGATCCGAGATAGATATCGCCGTTTTGCGCTGTCGCCGTCAGGTTCGGCGGGAAATAGGCGTTCAGGTAGTCATTCGCATCCGAAGCGGCGCCGCTGGTGGTCTCTGCCGGCGCCACGTTGCCGCCGGCGGAGAACAGGTCCAGCGCGGTGGACGAGGTCCAGAGCGAGAAGCTCGAAACCGCGAGACCGGCGCCGGAGGCCAGCGTGACCGATTGAGCATTGGCCATGTTGCCTACGGTGCCGGGATTATCGGCGCTGTCGATCACCAGATTGCCGCGGGCGTTGATCGCCAGTGTTCCGTCGCCGGGTGCGAGTTCGATGCCGTTGCCGAAACTCGCCTGTTCGGAGTCGTAAGGCGAGAGGAAGCGAATATCGCCGAGCGCCGCGGTGCCGTAATTCGGCAGCACCGTGCCGATCGAGCCGACGTTGAGCGTGCTGTTGCCGCGCAGATCCGAGATCAGGCCGCCGGCGTCGGAAATATAGGCCAGGGTGCTGCCCGGTTCGACGAAGTTGACCGCGCCGCCGATGGTGACGTTGAGGGCGCCGCCGCCGTTCTGCAGCAGCGCGCCATTGCTCTGCACCTGGCCGTTGGAGGCCACCACCAGATCGAGCCCGCTGGCGTTGCCGCCGGCATTGACCGAGAGGTTGCCGCCGCCCAGCGTGCCGATGCCCTCAAAGCCGGTATACTGCACCGTTTGCGAGGACGGTCCGGCGCCAAGATTGAGGGTGCCGTATTCCACCCACCAGGAAGCCGGCAAGCCGTTGCCGCCCTGCCGCCAGAGCCAGTTGCCGATCGCATCCGAATTATTGATGCCGCTATTCGAGGTGAAGATGAAGCCGTTCAGATTGCCTTGCGCGGCGACCAGAACATTGCCGCCGTTGAGCGGATAATTCGCGGTGTAGTCGGCGGCCAAGGCGGCCAAGGTCGCGTTGTTCTTGCCGAGCAGCGTATTGCCGGAACCCTGCAGCCCCTGCGGCTGGTAATACGGATTTTGACCGGTCAGGTTGCTGGCGGTGCTCGAAGTGCCGGCGGTGTAGATGCCGAAGGCGGAATCCTCGTCGATCGCGCCGCCGGCGACCAGGCTGAGCGATCCGGTGCCGGTGCGAATGACGCTGAAGGTCGGGATCTGGGTACTGCCCTTGATGCCGTAATGGGTGTCCGCCAGGGTCAGATTGCCGGCGGTGCCAAGGGCGCTGGCGGATTGGGTGATGTCCGGGTTGGCGGCGGCGAGGTCGGCGCCGGAGACCAGGCCGATCGACCAGGACAGATCGCCGGCCGGCAATTGCTGCGCCAGGCCATAGAGCTGGCCCTGGCTGCCGTTGCTGATCGCCCGGGTCAGCACATCGGCTTTGCCGCTCTGGAAAATCAGCGCGCTGCCGGCCGGGATGAACGCCCCTGCGGGCAGCGACAGGTTGGCGGACACAACGACGCCTTCGACCCCGCCGGGGATCGGCGAGAGCACGGTGAATGGGGTGTTCGCCGGCCAGGTGACGCCATCCACCGCGACGGCGAAGGGCAGGCTGCCGCCGGTTGCGATGGTCGCACCCGCCGGCAATACGCTGCCGGCCGGCACCACCTGGCCTTGCGCGAAGAGCTGATCGCCGGCGGCGTTGGCGATTGCGCTGGTCGCAACGAAGGTGGTGGGCACGGTCTGGCTGGTTTGCAGCGTCAGCTGGGTGGGCGCCACGGCGCCGGGCTCGAAGGTTCCGGCGTCGATCGGCACCGCGAAGTTGACCGGCGCGGTATTGGCAAAGGCGCTGCCGGCGGTGATCGCGACCGGGCTCGGGATGACCTGGTTTTCGCTGAATGGTTCGCTGCCATAGACCACCCAGCCCTTGGCGAATTCGGTGCCGGCATCGGAGACCGGCTGGTCGAAGCCGTCGGTGATGCTGCCATAGATGTTGAGATTGCCGCCGGCGCGGATGTTCAGCACGCCCGGCGCGCCTTGGCCGACATTGGCGGCGGTGTCGGTTACGGTATCGGGATCGAAATTGACCGCGCCGGGGCCGTAGCGATAGCCGACCAGGTTGATGTCGCCATTGACCGAAATATCGCCGTCCGGCGCAGCACTTTCGATGGTCACGCCGGGGCGCAAGCGGAAGGCGCCGTAGGCGCTCAGCCCGGCGGTGGCGGCGCTGAGCGCAGGATTGCCGAGGGCGGCGTTTTCGAAGGCGATGCTGTCGGTATTGACCAGGTCGAGATAAGCCGCATCGACGATCTGGCCATTCGGGTTGTTCGGATCGGCCGGGGCGTTGGCGTAGGTGGCAAAACCGTTCAGCGCGATGGTGGCGGCGCCGGTGATGTTCAGCGGACCGGCGGCGGCGATGGCGACATTATCGCTTTGCGCGTTGGCCGGACCGTTGGCGCCGGTCTTCAGCCGGCCATCCAGCGGATCGGTGATGGACTGTCTGTCGGTCGCGCTGGCCGCCGATGCGCCGGTGCGCGGCGCGTTCAGTTCCAGATCGCCGCGGGCGACATTATCGGCCGAGGCGAGGTTGAGCATCGCGCCGGCGGCCAAAGTGAGTTCGCCCGGGGTTGCCGTGGCGGTGCCCGCGGTCAGGCTGATGGCGGGGGCGTTCTCGGCGGCGATCGGCTGGCCGTAGCTATCGACCTGCAGCACCGTGCCATGCGCATCGAGATCGGCGCTTGGGGTCAGGGTCAGGTTGTCCGAGGCCGCCAGGCTGATCGAGCCGCCGCCATTGCCGCTGGCGTTGATCAAGCCGTCGACGGTCAGGCTGCCGTTATCGAGCGAGACCGAGACGTTATGCGCTTCGACGCCGTTGCCGATGGTGAGATCCCCCTGCTGGATGTCGAAGCTGCGGGTGGCAAAGAAGCCGCCGGCATCTAGGCTGGCGTTGAGGGCCGCGAAATCGCCGAGATTCTGGGCGCTGATCGTGAAGGCGCCGCCGTCATTGGCCAGCGCGCCGGTGCTGGCGCCCAGCAGCGTGCCGTTCAACGCCACCTGCCCGGCGCCGGCGGCCGTCGCGCTGACGGTGATGCTGCCGGCGGCGTTGTCGACGGCGCTGACATCGATCACCGATCCGGGATTCTGGGTGATGTTGCCGGCGGCGCTCGCCATGTCGAGCGCGCCGCCGAAGCCGTAGACGGTCTGGTCGACATTGGTGGTGGTGGCGCCGGCCAGGCTGATCAGGGCGCCGGCGTTCAGGGTGATGCCGTCCTGCGCCTGCAGATCGAGCGTGCCGCTGGGCAGGATGACCGAACTGGCGAGGGTGAGGTTGGCGGCGGTCAGATCGATCTGCCCGCCCGCGGCCTCGGTGGCGAGGCCGGCGGCCGGCGCGCCGAGGCTGGCGAGATTGATGTCGCCGCCGGCGGTCAGGCCGATGCTGGCGCCGTTCGCGGCGGTCAGCAGCGGCGTGTTCAGGTTGAGGGTGGCGGCGGTGCCCGGCTGGCCGTAGACCGGCACCGCCTGGTAGACGGCCAGACTGCCGGAATTATTGGCGGTGATTTCGCTGCCGGCGTTCAGGTTGACGGTCGAGAAGCCCGCCGCCAGCCGGGCCAGCGCCACGCCGGCCTGCGGCACGTCCAAATTCGAATAGCCGAAAATGATCGTCTGCGCGTTGAAGTCCAGCGCGCCGAGGCCGATGCCGGGGGTCTGGGTCAGCATGCCGCCGGGCGGGCTGGAGACCAGCGTCAGGCTGTTCGGGTTGGTGGTGTCGAGTGTCGCGATGCCGTTCCAGACGATGGTGCTGGCGTTGATCGAAGCGACGTCCCCGGCGCCGCCATAGCCGTAGATGGCCGGCGTGTTGATTTCCAGCTGCACATCGGCGCCGGAGAGGTCGAGCGAGGTGCTGCCGAAGAAATTCAGCGAGTCGAAGGCCGTCAGGTTGAGGATTTGCAGCGCCGGGACGTCGCTTGCCGGTATCCCCTGGGTTAACACCTGCAAGACCGCGGGGGTGAGGTCGAGGCCGGCGGGGGCGTTGGCGGCCAGGGTCTGCGCATCGCCGATATTGATCTCCGGCAGAGCCAGGTCGAGATATTTGCCGCCCAGGCTGGCGCCGTCGCCGATGGTCACCGCCGCCGAGGTGGAGAAGGCGATTGAGCCATCGGTGTAGATTTGCGCGCCATTGGCCACCGTGATCGGCCCGTAATTGGTATCGGTCGCGGGCTCCGTGGTATAGGCCAGATAGCCGTTGCCGATGTCGAGCACGCTGGCGCCGTTATTGCGCAGCAGGCCCTGGGTG
>Ga0116230_10003831_pt1 | contig 14712 bp, 13 predicted proteins | sample S1TSphfallax_3_FD_88678 | JGI IMG/M metagenome (GOLD analysis project Ga0116230, IMG submission 88678) | Host-associated microbial communities from peat moss isolated from Minnesota, USA - S1T2_Fd - Sphagnum fallax MG | ecosystem: Host-associated > Plants > Peat moss > Unclassified | place... | reverse complement strand
ATTTCGCCGCCGGCACGTCGATGACCGCGTAGTCCTTGCCGGTCTGCACCAGCAGGCGCTTACCGTCGGCGCTGATCTCGTAAGCCGCGACCCGGCCGAGCTCCGTCTCCTTCTGCTCTTTTAGATCGTACACGATCAACGGCGATGCGGGCGGTCCGCCGCCGCCCTCCTCGCCTTCGCCGTCGTCGCCTTCCCGGCGCAGATAATAGACCTTGTCGCCCACGGCGCGGATCGAGTCATAGTTCGACGCCTTGATCGGGAGGCCGATCACGCGGTCCTTCAATCCATCCTCGTCCACCTGAACCACCACGGCCTTGGCCTCCGCCTTGCCGGCCGCGGCACTCGTTGTGCCGGCGGATCCATGGGCCCCGCTCGCCGCCGTTGCCGGCGTTGAGACTGCCGTCCCACCCACAGCCGCGGTCGCGGCCGGATCGGGCTTGGCCCCGTCCGCCGCCGCCACTTCGCCCTCGTCGCTCTTGGGCGCGAACGGCGACGGCGTGGCCTTGGCCAGCGTCACCAGGTACACCCGTTCGAGATTCCGAAACACGTGTTCCCACTCGATCTGGCTATAGGTCGGGGAAAAATCCCGACCCGACGCGAAGATCAGGTACTTGCCGTCGTCGCTGAAGACCGGCGCGCTCGCTTCATACCAGCCGTCGGTGGCGGCGAACTTCTTCCCACTCGCGAGCGAATAGAGCCAGACCTTGGTCAGCGACGTATCCTCCGGTCGCGTCCAGGTCACCCACTGGCTGTCGGGCGACCAGGCGTACTGCCGGATTTCGAAGGCCGTCGCCTGGTCGACCAGCGTCACCGCCCTGGTCTTGACCGTCACAATCCGCAGCCGCTGGAGCCGGTCGCTCCAGAGCAGCTTCTGGCTGTCGGGCGACCAGACCGGGGCATAGTAATACGTGTCCGCGCCGCGGGTCACTTGGGTCGGCGTCCCGCTCCCGTCCTGCGGTCGCACGTACAGCTCATTCTCGCCGCTGGCATCCGAGAGGTAGGCGATCCAGCGGCCGTCCGGCGACCACACCGCGTCGCGCTCGTGCACCCCGCTCGTCCCGCTCAGGGTCCGGGTGGGACCTTCCTTGGCCGGAACGGTGTAGGTGGCCCCGCGGGCATTCACGACGACCCGCTTTCCATTGGGCGCCAGGTGCACGGTGGCGACGAACTTACCCACATTGATCAGACCGCCGCGGGCCGTGGCGAAATCCTCGCTGACCACGATCGGCACGCGCCGGGTGGTGCCGTCGGTCAAATCGAACCGCCAGACATAGCCCGCCTGCTCGAAGACGATCGCCGAGCCGCCCAGACTCGGGAACTTGATGTCGAAATCCTTGAAATGGGTGTGCTGCACCGTCGCCTTGGTCGCGAGGTCGTAGCTGAACAGGTTCATCCGCCCGTCCCGGTCCGAGATGAAATAGATCCGTTGGTCCGGTCCCCACATCGGCATGATGTCCGAAGCCGGATTGTTCGTGATGTCCTCGAGCGCGCCCGTCTTGAAATCGAAGATCCAGATATCGTCCGCCAGGCCGCCCTTGTAGTCCTTCCACGTCCGGAATTCCCGGAAGATCCGGTTGTACGCCATCTTCGAGTCGTCCGGCGAGAACGACGCAAACCCGCCCCGCGGCACCGGCACCTGCCGCGGCAGATCGCCCTCCGGCCCGACCGCATACAGCGAACCGATGAAATCGTTGAACGACCGCATCCGCGAACGGAATACGATCTCCGGCGAGCGGTGCTTCCAGGCGACGACGATGTTGTTGGGCCCCATCCGGTCCCCCAGATCATCCCGCGCGACCGTCGCGGTGTACGTCAGCCGTTTCGGCGTCCCACCCCCCGCGGGCATCACATAGACCTCCGTGTTGCCGTCATACTGCGCGGTGAACGCGAGCTGCTTCCCATCGGGGGAAAAGTGCGGAAAGACCGCATAACCCGGTCCGTCCGTCAGCCGCCGCGCCACCCCGCCGTCCCGCCCCACCGTGTAGAGCTGGTCCGCATACGAGAAGACGATCTGGCTGCCGTCCGTCGCCGGAAACCGCATCAGTCGGGCCTCGGCCGGCGCCGTCGTGGCTCCGTTGGCCGTAAGTTCAGCCGGAGCCGCCGCCAAAGTCGCGGACGAGAGGACGGCGGCGATTCCGGACACGAGGGCGAGCAAACCGAGGTGAGTCTTCATGAATGGATGAATGGGGGTAGAGGTAAGATTCGTACCCGTCACCGTCCCAAAAGCCAAGACCTCAGCCGGGATCATGCAGTTTGCGCCTCAAGACTGGGGTGCGCGGGCAATAGCATGAGCCCGGCGAGGCTTGGTCGCGAATCTGACTCTGCCTGCGCCAGCGGCGTGCGCGATCTTCCTTCCTCCTGCCTGAACTATGGGGGTGGTAAAGGATGCTTGACAGATGACAAGCATGCTTTACACCTCGGGGTATGAACCAAACCAATCTGATTGAATCCTATCGGCCGTGTTCGGGCAGCTACTCCCTGAAGAAAGACCTGCGCCTCAATGCCTGGTTGGCGGTGTCGATGGCGGTTTACTTGACGGCCCTCTTCCTCGTGAAGCGCCATCCGGCCTGGAGCCCGTGGTCGAGGGGGCTGCTTCTGCTGACACCTGTGTTGCCGGTCCTGCTCTACCTGCGCGCCTGGATTCGATTGGTGCGCGGCCTGGACGAATTGCAGCGCCTGATCCAGCTCGAGGCCTTTCTTTTCGCGGCGCTCGGGACGCTGCTGGTCGGGTTCGTCGTCAACACCCTGGGCGCCGCTGGGGTCTGGCGGGAAGGGCTCAACCACGGCCTCGGTCTGCCAGAGGGGTGCATGGCGATGTTCGCGCTCTGGCTCGCCGGCGGCGCGCTGGCCAATCGCCGCTACCGATGAAAAACCAGCTGCGCGTGCTGCGGGCGCTCAAGGGTTGGTCCCAAGGCGAATTGGCGGATCAACTGGGCGTGTCCCGTCAAACGATCAACGCCATCGAAACCGAAAAGTACGACCCCAGCCTGCCCCTCGCCTTCAAGCTCGCGCGGCTGTTCAAGCAACCGATCGAGAGGCTCTTCGACGGTGAGGAAGGGAGGTAGGAAAGATCCTTGGGACGCCTGCGCGCCGATCTTTCATCGGGTCGCTCCGGCGCACTGCCCCCTCGTTAGAACCGGCTGACCTGGGGCGCGATTTAGGCTGTCTCGAGCAGCTTGTAGAGCCGCTGCACCATCTTCGTCGTGTCGTCGAGGAGGCCGGCGGAGATGAGGGCGTTGTCGAGGATCTGTTCGGCGACGAGCTGGGCCTTGTCGGGGGCGGAATCCTGGAGGGCGGCGAGGCGCTTGATGACGGCGTGGCGCGGATTGATCTCCAGGTTGATGCGCAGGGGGCTGTCGGCGCCGTCCTTGTTCATCGCCTTCATCATGCGGCGAATCTGCGGCGACATGAACTTGTCGGCGTTGAGGGCGAGCGCGGGCGAATCGACGAGGCGGTCGCTGGCCTTCACCTCGGCGACGCGTTCCCCCAGGGCGGTCTTCAACCAGGTGGAAAGTTTTCCCACTTCATCCGCGGTCAGCGCACCTTCGGTGGGCTGGGGCAGGTCGGACAGCTTGACGTCGGCGTTGTCGGCGGCGGTGAGCTTCTTCCCGTCGAATTCGCGGACGTGGCTCATCACGTACTCGTCCACGGCCTCGTAGCAGAAGAGGACCTCGAGGTTGCGGGCCTTGAACGCCTCCAGGTAGGGGCCGGACTCGAGCGAGGCGCGGTTGGGGCCGACGAGGTAATAGATCTCCTTCTGGTCGGCGCCCATCCGGGAGACGTAGTCGGCGAAGGTCGTGGTCTTGCCGGCGTCGGTGAGGGAGGACTCGAAGCGGAGGAGCTTCGTGATCTGCTCCTTGTGGGTGTAGTCGAGAGCGGCGCCTTCCTTGAGGAACACGCCGAATTCCTTGTAGAAATCGGCATAGGCGTCGGGGCGGTTCTTGACCTCGTCGTCGAGGAACTTGAGGAAGCGCTTGGTGATGACCTTGTTGAGCTTTTCGATGAGCGAGCGGTCCTGCATCGTCTCGCGCGAGATGTTGAGCGGGAGGTCCTCGCTATCGACCACGCCCTTGAGGAAGCGCAGCCATTCGGGAAGGAGGTCCTTGGGGCGGGCGTCGATCAGCACCTTGCGGCAGTAGAGCGCGACGGCGGGTTCGAGGCGGGCCATGCCGAGCTTCTCGGTGTTCTCCTTGGGGACGAAGAGGAGGGCGTTGATCGAGAGGGGGGCGTCGGCGCTGAAGTGCAGGCGGAAGCGGGGGGCGTCGCCGGCGTGGGTCTGGAACTTGTAGAATTCGTCGTACTCCTCGTCCTTGATCTCGGATTTGCTGCGCAGCCAGAGGGCCTGGACCGTGTTGATGCGCTTGCCGTTGAGATTGATGGGGAAGGAGACGAAGGCGCTGTAGCGTTCGAGGATCTCCTTGATGCGCCATTCCTGGCTGAACTCGGAGCAGTCGTCCTTGAGCTCGATCACGATCTTGCAGCCGCGGCGCTCGCCCTCGCTCTCCTCGATGGCGTAGCTGCCGCCGCCGTCGCTCGTCCAGACGTGGCCGGGTTCGCTTTCGCGCCAGGAGTGGGTGTACACCTTGACGGTCTTGGCGACCATGAAGGCGGCGTAGAAACCGACGCCGAACTGGCCGATGAGGCCGGCGTTCTTGCGGTCGCCCTCGCCGAGGGCTTTCAGGAAGGCTTTGGAGCCGGAGTGGGCGATGGTGCCGAGGTTCTCGACGAGTTCGGCGCGGGTCATGCCGATGCCGTAATCCTGGATGGTGAGGGTCTTGGCCTTGTCGTCGGTCGTGAGGTTGATCTCGGGCTCCAGCTTGTCGTCGAAGACGGTCGGCTCGGTGATGCGGAGGTGGCGGAGCTTTTCGAGGGCGTCGGAGGCGTTCGACACGAGCTCGCGGACGAAGATTTCCTTCTCGGTGTAGAGCGAGTGGATGACGATATCGAGCAGCTGCTTGATCTCGGCCTGGAATTCGAAGGTTTCGGGAGCGGCAGTGGGCATAGGGTCGGAAGGAGGGCGAAGGTGAGCTGAAATGGGAGGAGTTAGCGTAGGGGTCGGCGGCTAAATTTCAACCCTGGAGGAGGGCCGGCCGGGCAGGATCAGGACGAGTCCGCTCTACTCTCTACCCCGACCGCGCGGCCGGCCCGCTGAGGGGTCTCAGGTGGCGGCCGACGCCGCAGGCGCGTCGATCCGGCCGATCACCGCTCCGTCCGTTGGGCGGAAGGTGCGTTCGCTCATGACCTTGGGCGACGTGGGGTGGTGGTGCACGAACCAGACGATGAGACCTACGCCGATCGCGACAAAAATCGCCACGGCCGCGATCATCGAGAGATTGATCTTCGTGCCGGGACGGGACGGGTGCACCTCAGGGACGCCGTTGCTTTCTTTGTCGATCGACACTGAACGATGGACAGTCGGCCGGACCGGCCGTTCCCGGTGGGGCGAGTTTGACGTGGCCAGAGCGGGCGATCGTGGCACGCTTCGGCGTTTTGCGCTCCATTTCACCCCGGCTCCATCCTGGCGACTCCCTCGGCCGTCGGCCGGGCCGCGTGCCCGAGCTCGATGGACTGCGCGGATGCGCGGTGCTGCTCATTCTGCTCGGCCATTTCGTGGGGTCGAGTCCGCTGCTCGACGGCCCGCCGGGCTCGGGGCGGAGTTATGTCCGATTCTGCTTCGGCCTCTGCGGGACGGGGGTCGACCTGTTCTTCGTGCTCTCCGGTTTTCTGATCGGCGGCATTTTGCTGGATCATCGGGAATCGCCGCGGATGCTGCGGGCGTTCTACGTGCGGCGTTTCGTGCGCATCGTGCCGGTGGCGTGGCTGTGCGTAGGATTGAGTATCCTCCTCTATGGCTACGCGTCCGGCCGGGCTGGGCTGGGCATTCCCTGGTGGTGCGGATGGGCGTTCACGACCAATCTCTATCTGGCGGCAGCCAATCGCTGGATTCTCACGCCGCTGACGGCGCAGTGGTCGCTCGGCATCGAGGAGCAATTCTACCTGGTCTTTCCCTGGATCGTGCGCGCGTGGCCGCGCCGGGGGCTCGGCTGGCTGGGGCCGGCGCTGGTGGCGGGGGCGTTGGCGATCCGGGTCGTCGGGTACGCGGTGGCGCCCGACCGCGCGTTCGCTTTCTCGATGTTGACGTTCTGCCGTTTCGATTCGCTGGGAGTGGGATTCGCGGCCGCGTGGCTGGTGCGCTCGGGGTACGCCGCGGCGATCCTCGCGAATCGCCGGTTGCTCTGGCGCCTGCTGGCCGGACTGGCGGTCGCGTTGGCGGTACTCCTGAAATGCCAGTACCGGTCGCCCGGGCAAATGGCCACGTGGGGCTACACCGCCGTGGCGCTGTTTTATGGAGTGCTCCTGCTGATCGCCTACGCTCCGCGCGAGCGCTTTGTGCGGGTGGGCTTCACCGCGGGATGGCTGCGCCTGTATGGCCGTTTCAGTTACTTCATCTACCTGTTCCAGGTGCTGCTCGCCCGGCCGCTAGTGGCGCTGGCTTTCCATGGGCGCTGGCGGGACGTGCCTCCGCTGACCTGGCCGGAAACGGCGGCCGAACTCGTGATCCTGCTGCCGCCTGCGGCGCTCTCGTGGTATCTGATCGAGGCGCCGCTGCTGCGCTGGGCGCGGCGATGGAGCTACGATTGAGTCCGGCCGTTCCGCCCAGCGCCCGTGGGCCTTGCCTCGGACGAGCGGGTTGAGGCGGCCGATCTCCGGCCGGTGGATTCAGCCTCCCAGATAGACGGCCTTGAGCCGCGGATCGGCGCGGAGTTCGGCGCTGGGCCCGGCCATGGCGATCCGGCCGGTTTCGAGGACGTAGGCGTAGCGGCTGATTTCCAGGGCCAGGTTGGCGTTCTGCTCGACGAGCAGCACGGCGATGCCGCGGTCGCGGTTGATCTCGACGATGCGCTCGAAGATGGTGCGGATAAGTCGCGGCGCGATGCCGAGCGAGGGCTCGTCCAGCATGAGGAATTTAGGCCGCCCGAGGAGGGCGCGGCCGATCGCGAGCATCTGCTGCTCGCCGCCCGAGAGCGTCCCGGCGGTCTGCTGCAGCCGCTCGTGCAGGCGGGGGAAGATGCCGAACACGTAGTCGCGGTCCTCGCGGATCGCCTGGCGGTCGCGCCGGAGGTAGGCGCCCATGGCGAGATTCTCGTCGACCGTCAGGTTTGCGAAGACCATGCGGCCCTCGGGAACGTGGCCGAGGCCGCGGGCGACGATCTGGTGGGCCGGCAGGGCGGTGATATCCTCGCCGAGGAAACGCACCCGACCGGCTTTGGCGCGCAGGAGGCCCGACAGGGTGCGGAGCGCGGTGGTCTTGCCGGCGCCGTTGCCGCCGATCAGGGTTACGATGGCGCCGGCTTCGACGGTGAAGGAAATCCCGCTCAGGGCGGCAATGGCGCCGTAGGAGACGGTGAGGTCGGAGACTTCAAGCATGGGGCGCCTCCTCCCCGAGGTAGGCCTCGATCACCGCGGGATCCCGCTGAATGGCGGCGGGCGAGCCCTCGGCGATCTTGACGCCGTAGTCGAGGACGGCGATGCGCTGGCAGACGCCCATCACGACCTTCATCGAATGCTCGACGAGCAGGATCGAGAGCGAGAATTCCCGGTGGATCCGCTGGATGAGGCCCATCAGTTCGATTTTCTCGGAGGGGTTCATGCCGGCGGCAGGTTCGTCGAGGAGGAGCAGTTTCGGCTGCGTGGCGAGGCAGCGCACGATCTCGAGCCGCCGCTGTTCGCCGTAGGGGAGGCTCACGGCGGGGGCATCGCGGAGCCGCAGCAGATTGAAGAGTCCGAGCAGATGTTCGGCCCGGGCGGCGGTGGCGGCCTCATCCGCCCGAAAAGCGCGGCCTCGGAGCAGCGTCTGCCAGGGGGCGGTCGCGCGGTGGAGATTGCACGCGGCCCGGACGTTGTCGAAGACCGAAAGGCTCCCGAAGAGGCGGATGTTCTGAAAGGTGCGGGCGATGCCGGCGGCGGCAATGGCGTTGGCGCGGAGCCCGGCGAGGGGGCGCCCGGCGAACCGGACCGCTCCCTCCGTGGGGCGATAGACGCCGGTGATCAGGTTGAACAGGGTCGTTTTGCCGGCGCCGTTGGGCCCGATGAGGCCGATCAGTTCGCAGGCGCCGATGCCGAGCGCGACCCCGTTGACCGCCGTGAGGCCCCCGAAGCGGAGCGTGACCCGGTCGAGCTCGAGCAGAGGGTGCGCCGGGAGATTCGCGGCCGCGGTCGCCGTAGACGTCGGCGGAGGGGTCGGCGCGGTCATGCGGCAGGCGGCTGCGCGGAAGCGGGCGGGAGCGCGGCCCTGCGGCGGCTGCGGCCGACCAGGGCACCGAAGTTCAGGTTGAACAGCCCCTGCGGCCGCAACAGCATCAGGCCGATCAGCAGAAGCGAGTACACGATCATGCGGTACTGCTCCACCGGGCGCAGGAATTCGGGGAGGACCGTCAGCAGGATGGCGGCGAGGATGACGCCGGGGGTGTTGCCCATGCCGCCCAGGATCACCATGACGACAATCTCGATGCTCTTGGTAAAATCGAATCCGGTGGGGGTGATCGTCAGCTTGAAATGACCGTAGAGGCCGCCGGCGATCCCGGCGAAGAAGGCGGCGATGACGAAGGCGGCGATCTTGTAGCGGGTGGTGTTCAGCCCCACCGACTCCGCCGCGATCTCGTCATCCCGGGTGGCGAGGAAGCCGCGACCGTACGTCGAACGGACGAGACAGACGACGGTGAAGACGGTCACGGCGACGGTCGCATAGACCCAAAACACGGTCGTGTAATTCGGGATGCCGTTCAGGCCCAGGGCCCCGCCCAGGGCGTCGACGTTTTGAAAAACGACGCGGATGATTTCGCCGAACCCGAGGGTGACCAGGGCGAGATAGTCGCCCTTGAGCCGCAGCGACGGAATGCCGACGATCAGTCCGGCGAGCGCCGCGCCCGCGCCGCCGGCCAGGAGCGCGGCGAAGAACAGCCAGCCCTGCTGGACGGTCGTGCCGCCGCTGTCGCCGAGGAGTCGAGGTCCGAGCAGGACGGTGATCGCCGCCGACGCATAGGCCCCGACCGACATGAAGCCGGCGTGGCCGAGGGAGAATTGCCCGGTGTAGCCGTTCACCAGATTCAGCGAGACGGCCAGCGTGATATTGATGCCTACCCCGATCAGGACATCGAGAAAGTAGGGATCGATCCGGTCCCCGAAATGGGACACCGCGAGGGCGACCAACAGGGCCAGCGCCAGGGCGAGCAGCGGTTTGGGCATCGGCGCGGGCTGGGCTCGGCTCAGACCTTCTCCGGCACCGCCCGACCGAGCAGCCCCGCCGGCCGGAAGAGGAGGATCCCGATGAGAATCGCAAAGGCGATCGCGTCCTTGTAGGTCGACCACTGGCTCCCGTTCACGAAGGTCTCGACGGTGCCGAGGATGAGGCCGCCGAGGGCGGCGCCCGGAATGTTGCCGACTCCGCCGAGGACGGCGGCGACGAAGGCCTTCATGCCGGGCATGACGCCCATGAGCGGATCGATCGACGGGTAATTGAGCGCATAGAGGACGCCGCCGGCGCCGGCGAGCGCCGAGCCGAGCCCGAACGTGAAGGAGATGACGACGTTCAGATTTACGCCCACGAGCTGGGCCGCCCGGGGATTGAGCGAGACGGCGCGCATCGCGGTTCCGATCCGGGTGCGAAAGACGATGAGCTGAAGCGCGATCATCAGCAGGATCGCCACCGCGATGACGACGAGCTGGTTGCTCGAGACGGCGAGGCCGGCGAACCGGAGGTTGCGCACGGGAAACACCATCGGAAAGGTCCGGGGGGCGGCCCCGAACACCGCCTGGCCGGCGGATTCGAGGAAGAGCGACACGCCAATCGCGGTGATCAGGACATTCAGCGTCGGAGCGCCGCGGAGCCGGCGGTACGCGAGCCGTTCGATGGCCATGCCGAGCAGACTGCACCCGGCCATCGCGGCGAGCAGCACGAGCAGGCCGCCCCCCAGGGTGCCGACGGGCAGGTGCTGCCCGGCGTAATAACCAATATAGGCGCCCACCATGAAGACGTCGGAGTGGGCGAAGTTGATGAACCGGAGCACGCCATAGACCATCGTGTAACCGAGCGCGATCAGGGCGTAAATCGCGCCGAGGGAGAGCCCATTCAGCAACTGCTGGAGGAATTCGGTCACGGCGCGGGCGCCACGGTTTTCAGAAAGGCCAGCCGGCCGTCCCGGATCGCAATGATCGCGGCGGGTTTGGAGGCGTTGCGGTTCGCGTCGATGGTCGTGGCGCCGGTCACCCCCGCGAAATCCCGCGTGCGGGCGAGGGCGGCGCGGAGCGCCGGCCCGTCGGTGGTGCCGGCCCGCCGGATTGCGTCGACCAGCACATAGGCGGCGTCGTAGCCCAGAGCGGCAAACGCGTCCGGGTTGGCCCCCGACCAGCGCGCCCGGAATTTCTTCACGAAGGCCTGCACGGCGGGATCGCGGTTCTCCGGCGAGAAATGGGTCGAGTAATAACACCCGTTGAGCGCGGGGCCGCCGATCTGGAGGAGCTCGTCGGCCACCCAGCCGTCGCCGCCAATGAAGGGCATGGTCAGGCCGAGCTCGCGGCCCTGCCGCACGATCAGGGCCGCCTCGGTGTAATAGCCCGGGACGTACACGGCGTCGGCGCCGGCCGCCTTGATCGCGGTGAGCTGCGCGCGGAAATCCTTGTCGCCTTCGGAGTATTTGGGCTCCGCGGTGATTTCACCGCCGGCCGAGCGGAAGGTTTCGCGGAAAAATTTGGCCAGCCCGACGGAGTACGCATTCGAAACACTGGAGAGGATGGCGACGCGACGGGCCTTCAGGTCCTGCAGGGCGAACCGCGCCATGACGGTGCCCTGAAAGGGATCAATGAAGCAGACGCGGAAAATATAATTGCCGACCCGCGTGACCTGCGGGTTCGTCGCGGCCGGGGCGATCATCGGGATCTTGTACGCCTGGGCGATCGGCGCGGCTTCCAGGGAGCGGCCGGACGAAACCTCGCCGAGGAGGGCGATCACGCGATCGCGGGCGATGAGCTTTTTGACGGCCGTCGCCGACTGGCCCGGCTGCGTCTGATTGTCCTCCGTGATCAGTTCGATCGGGCGGCCCAGCACGCCGCCGGCCGCGTCGATCTCCTCGAAAGCCAGCACGATGCCTTCGTGGGAGGACTGGCCGAAGCTCGCCTCCTTGCCGGTGAGCGAGGCGTATTCCCCGACCTTGATGGGCGTCTGGGCGCCCAGCGGGAGGATGAGGCTGGCGACGGCGAGGGCGAGAAGCAGCAAACGGAGCGGGCGCATGGCAGAGGGAGGCAGAGTCGGGGCGGTCAAGGCGAGACGCTTTCGACGAATTGGAAATGTCCTTGGTGGACGGTCAGGATAATGGCCGGTTTGGAGGCGTCGCGGTGGGCGTCGATCGTGATGCGGCCGGTGACGGCCTCGAAGTCCTTCGTCGCCGCCAGGGCGGCGCGCAGCGCGGTGGGCTCGGTCGTCCCGGCCCGTCGGATCGCATCCGCCAGGACCATCACCGAATCGTATCCGAGGGCGGCGTTCGTACCCGCTTCCCCGCCGGGGAAGCGCCGCCGGTATTCGGCGACGAACCGGCGGGCGCGCGGCGACGGATTGTCCGGCGAAAAATGGGCGCAGAGATAGGCGCCCTCGACCGCCGGGCCGCCCAGGTCGATCAGGGCCTGGTTCTCCCAGCTATCTCCCCCGAGGATCGGGCCGGCGAATCCGAGGTCGCGCGCCTGCCGCGCGATCAGCGCGCCCTCGGCGTAATAGCCGGGGGAGAAGATCGCGTCCGCCCCGGCCGCCTTGATCGCGGTCAGCTGCGCGGCGAAATCCTTGTCGCCCTCGGAGTATTTCGGTTCCGCCACCACCGCGCCGCCGCCCTCGACGAAAGCGGCCTTGAAATACTTGGCCAGCCCCACGCTGTAAGCCGACGAGGCGCTGGACAGGATGGCGACCCGCCGGACCTTCAGCGTCTGGAGCGCGAACTTAGCCAGCACCGGCCCCTGGAACGGATCGATGAAGCACACCCGGAAGATGTAGTTCCCGATCGCGGTCACTCGCGCGTTGGTCGAAGCCGGCGAAATCATCGGAATCCGGGCCGCCTGGCAGATCGGCGCGCCCTCGAGCGAGCGGCTGGAGGTTACCTCCCCGAGCACCGCGACGACCTTGTCGCGCGCGATCAGCTTGCGCACGACCGTGCCGCTCTCGCCTGGTTTCGACTCCGTGTCCTCGGTGATTAACTCAACCGGCCGCCCGAGCAGCCCGCCCGCCGCATTGATCTGCTCGACCGCCATGACGGTCCCCTCATGCGTCAGCGTGCCCAGTCCCGCTTCCTTGCCCGTCAGCGAGGCGTATTCGCCGATCTTGATCGGCTCCGCGGTTTGGGTCCGGCCGACGCATACGCAGGCCGCGAGCCCAAGCAGAGCCATACGAGAGAGTCTCAAGAAAAGCATCGTGGTCGGCAGGACAGTCGGCCCGGGAGCCAAGAGCCCCTACAGCAGGTTTTCAACCAATCATCGCCCTCTCACCGTGTCATCGCAGCCGTCGCTCCGGCGACGCTGCGCTCCGGAGGCGTATGCCTGCGCTGAGTAATCCTTTAGATCGGTTTCCCTGAAGATGGAATTTGGCGGGAGCAAGGCCCGGCGGGGAGTCTGCTGCGTCATTCGGCGTCTCCGGGGGCGGCGTCCGGCTGGCCGGCTTGACCGGCCAGCGGTTCTGCCGCCCGGTCTGACGCCGAATCCGGGTTTGGCAGCTCTCGACCCGCTGGGCCTTGCTCCCGCCAAATTCGCTCGGCAGGGTCCCGGTCCCTCCTTTTGATGGCGTCCGTTGAACACCTTTGACCGGCATCTCCTGCGCGAATGGCTCGCGGTGATCGGGATGGTGCTCGTGCTGATGTGTGGCCTGCTGCTCGTGCAGGTCATGTACGATGATTTTCGCGATCTGCGCGAAGCGGGGGCACGCGGCTGGGATCTGTGGCGCTATGTGTTCGCGACGATGCCGAGCGATTTGGCCGTCGCCCTCCCGCTCGTATTACTGGTGTCTACGCTTTATGTGCTGGGTAAGCTGCACCGGGCGAATGAATTGACGGCGATGCGGGCCGCCGGCATCGGCTTCGGCCGACTGATGCGGCCGATCTGGATCGTCGGCGTGCTCGCGTGCGGCCTTTCCTGGTGGCTCAATACCTCGGTGGTACCGTGGTCGGTCGAGGAATCGCGCACGTTGCGCGAGGCGATCATGTTCCGGAAACAGGCCCAGGTGCTCCCCCCGGACCGGATCGGCGCGGTGTTCAGTGTCGCTTTCGACGATCCCGATTCGCACCGGATGTGGTTCTTCAACCGCTACAGCCAGCTCCCTCCGGGCCGCGGCTATGGCGTCGAGGTGACGCAGATGGACGCCCACCGGCGCGAGACCGGCCGCGTCGAGGCGACGCAGGCGCAATTCGATCCGGTGAGGGGGGACTGGACGTTCCGGGGCGGCCGGGAGATCGCGTTCGACCCGGAGACCGGCGCCCAGGTCTCATCGACGCCCTTCGTCAGCCGCCGGTTCGAGTCCTACCACGAGGATCCGCAGCTGATGCTGCTCATCGATCGCCGCCCGATCGACCTCTCGTTGGTGGAACTGAAGCGGCTGGTGGATTACTACGCGCTGGAGAACAATCCCAAGGGCGTGGCGTATGCGGTCCGCTATTACGGCCTGATCGCCGACACGCTGGCGCCGCTGATCGTGATCGCGATGGCCATCCCCTTTGCGATCGCCGGCGTCCGGGTGAACCCCGCGGTGGGCGTGTCCAAGTCGATCGGCCTGTTCTTCCTCTACTACGTGCTCGCCAATCTGGCCGAGGCGATCGCAACCAAGCAGCTGCTGGACCCCGCGCTGGCCGCCTGGCTCCCGAATGCCGGGATGGCGGTGCTGGCGATCTGGTTTTTCGCGCGGCTGCGGTGAGTGGCCGGCGGCCCTCGCTCAGCTCCAGTTGTAATTGAAGCTGATACTGATCCGCTCCGCGTCGACCCGGTTGGCGGCGACCTCGTGCCGCAGCCAGCTCTCGAACAGGATGACGTGCCCCGCTCTGGCGGGATAGGTGATGTGGGTGCGATGCTCCGGCTGCGCCGTCGGCAGCTTGGGCGGGGCGGCCATGAAGCGTTCGAGCCGGGGATCCTCGAACTTGAGCCCGGGGCAGCCGGCGGGGGTCACCACGTAGTAGGTGCCGCTGACGAAGGCCAGCGGATGCAGATGGAGGGAGTGGGCCGCGGCCGGCGGCATGATATTGACCCAGCAATCCGTCATCCGGATCTCGCGGCCGCGCAGATCCAGCTCGAGGGCGCGCGCAAACGCGCGGACGTGGGCGGTGAGCTTCCGCTCAAGCGCGGCGAAGCTGCTCGAGAAGCGGTGCAGCTCGTTCATCGAGGCGTAGCTGGTGTATCCCCCTGGGTAATTCGACTTCGACCAGCGCCGGCCCGCCGCGTCGAATTCGCGGAGGCGGCGGCATTCGTCCGCCAGGCCGGCGTTGAATCGGTCCAGGCCGCGGCGGGTCAGCGGGGCGGCGTAGATCTGGGTGGGAAACCAGGCGCGGGTCATCGGAGGTGACCCATCAGCCTCCGCATCCAGGGCCCGAGCGCAAGCAGCGCGAGCGTCGCCACCCCGACCCAGACCGCCTGCCCAAGAAAGAAGGCGGCGAGCCGGCCCGCATCGACGGCGGTGAAGTCGGCGGCGAAGAT
>Ga0116230_10003829_pt1 | contig 14713 bp, 9 predicted proteins | sample S1TSphfallax_3_FD_88678 | JGI IMG/M metagenome (GOLD analysis project Ga0116230, IMG submission 88678) | Host-associated microbial communities from peat moss isolated from Minnesota, USA - S1T2_Fd - Sphagnum fallax MG | ecosystem: Host-associated > Plants > Peat moss > Unclassified | place: USA... | reverse complement strand
GGATCCGAAGACGGCGTCGATCGGCTCCGGTGGCGCGTACAGCATCACGACTGGCGGTGCGGGCTATCACGTGATCTCGGCTCGCGAAGCGAATACGGTGTTCACGCCTGCCGCGGTGTTCGCGGCGGCCGACAGCACGGTTGCCGGGGTGAACTTTGTCGGCGTGCCCACGACCTCGCCGACTTACAAGATCGCGGGCACCATCGGCGGGGACTTCGCGCCGGGTGCGATCATCACGCTGAACGGCGCCAACGTCGGTTCAGCGGGCACGGACGGCGGCGGCACCTACAGTTTCTCGGGTCTGGCGGCAGGAACCTACACCGTGAGTGTTTCGCAGCCGGGCTACGGATTCAGCAAATCGCGCACCATCACGCTCACCGATACGGACTCGGTCGAGGACAATTTCATCTCGATGCGCACTTCCGGCGCCGACCCGATCAACGTCCTGGGTGTGACGCAAGCGCCGCAGGCCACCGTGGGTGTCGCCTACTCGAGTTCGCTGTTGAAGAACGTGTCTGGCGGCACGGGCGCGTATCACTATCAGACCGGCGCCTATGGCACCGGTACGCCGCCGCTCGGCATGGTCGTGGGCGCGAACGGCGTGTTATCCGGTACGCCGCTGAAAGCCGGCACCTACTCGTTCCAGTTTTGCGCCGCCGACCAATCCGGCGACGTGTCGTCCACCTGCGCCGCCACCTCGATCAGGGTGGTGAGCCGCGCGGCCGTCACGCCGCAACCGCTGCCCGTGCCGACTCCGATCCCCGCGCCCGCGCCGACCACGGCCGCCGCGGCCTGGGTGTACTACAACGGCGTGTTTGACTGGCCCGGCGACTATTCCTTCGCCGCCTCGCCCGACTACACGGACACCAGCGGAGCGCCGATGAGCGGCGCCCATGACATCAAGGTGACCAGCAGCTCCTGGGGCGGATGGCTGCCCTATGCGCTCAACTGGAACTTCAACGCGGCGCCGTACACCAGTTTGACCTTCTCACTGAAGCCGACCCGCTCGGATCAGACGTGGCAGGTGTATTTCGTGAAGGTGGGCGACATCCCGGTGGGCATCGCCATCGACGTCGCCCAGTATGGCCCGACGCCGGTGGCCGGTCAGTGGGGCACATACACGGTGCCGCTCAAGGCGCTGGGGGTTGCGGGCACGTCCATCTACAAGTTCGCGATTCAAGACCAGACCGGTGCGAATGACAACACCTGGTACATCGACAACGTCGGGTTCGTGAACTAGTGACTCGGCAACGTGATTTTGACCGGTTGGTACAGCGATTGCCCTGCGTGAGGACTGGCAGCGCGCGCACGTAAGAGCGCAGTGTGCGCGCTGCCAGCCCCCACGCCGGACTGAACGCCGGCCGATCAACTCACGGACTCGAAGGCACAGGGTATCGAATCAGCGTGGTGTTCCGCGGTTGCTGCCAAGGTCAGGGGTGAGAGGCCGCCGAGCGGGAACTGGGGCCTTTTTTGTTCCCGCACGGCGGGCTCTCGCCCTGCCAATGCGAACCAATCAAAACCACTTTGTTTCGATATTAAGTCGGGAGGATGACCGGCTTCGCGAATGGGTTTTGGCACGGGTGCGTGGGATCGAAATATCCCACGTACTCGACCAACTTCGACTCGTCGGCACCGTTGATGAAGAAGCTGCTCGACAACAAGTAGAGCTGCACGACACCCTCCTCGAATCTCGCGGTACGCGACAGCCCGTCGGTCCGGTAGTAGCGCGAATACGACGGCAGTTGCGCACCGAAGTGATAACGCAGCCGGTTCCAGGTGGGTATTTTCTTGTTGAAGATGGCGTCCACCTTGTCGGTGGCGAAAGTCTGCACCCCCTTCTCATCGAGCTTCAGAAAGTCGAGCCGCCGCTTGAGCAGCGCGACGATTTCCGCCTTGAGGCCCACGCGCCCGACGCCCCAACCGGCGAGCCCGACCGCCCCCACAACGCCGATTCCGCCCACCAGTACACGACGGCGGCTGATCATGCGTTGCGGCTGCCGATGATGTGGTCCGCGGCCCACAGCGACAACGCCGACAAAGTCAGCGTCGGGTAGGCGGGACTCGCGGACGGATAGGCGCTAGCGCCCAATACCAAGAGATTACGGTACTCGTGATGAATCAGATACCGGTCGACGACGCTCGTCTCGGGGTCATCGCCCATGACCACCGTGCCCTGAATGTGCGCCGCGGTCGAGCCCAAGCTCGTGCCGACGATGCGCTCGATCGGCAGCGCCTCGGATAATTTGTCGATCATCTGCGGAATGCGGTCGGCCGCTTTCTTGGCATAGTCGCTGTAATCCTCGAAATGCACCCGCGCCCGCGACGGATCACTCGTACTCACCGCGACATAGTTGCGCTCGCTCGGCAGATCGTCGAACAGAAATCCCAAGATCATGCGTTCGTTCCAGCGGCCCCGCTCGATCCTGAGCGCATCCTCGGCACGGTAGGCGAACGGCGAACTCCACGTCTCCATCATGCAGGCCGCATGATCGGCGCGGTGCTCGCCCTCATAGAACAAATAGCCCAAGCCGGAGAGGACCGTGCTGCCGGTGTACCCCTTCACGCCTTTCAGGTCGAGCGTCACGTAGACCGGCATCTGCTCATGCAATCGGCGGCCGATCAACGGATGCTTGAAACCGGAACGCAGCAAGATGTGCGGATTGAACAGGGCGCTCGCACCAAGCACGATCAGGTCGGCCGTCTCCCGTACCTCGCGATGTTCGCGCAGCGAATTGACCGCGGTTGCGATCCCGCCCGAGGTTTCCACCGTCTGCACTTCGCTGCGCAACTTGAGCGTGACCCGCGGATCTTTGTAGAGGTCGGCCAGACCGTTTTGTATGGTGAATTTGGCATCGATCGGACACAGACCACAGCAGCCGCTCGCGCAGCAGATGCCGCGCTTGCCGGTGTACACGCTGGCGCGCGCCGTCGACATCGGAAACCAGCCCTCGGGAAAATGTTGGTGCAAGAGGACGTCGGGATCGGAGAAGCGATGCGGCACCAGCGGCAACGGGCGCGAGCGCGGCATCGGGGTGACCGCGGGCCCGGACACCAGCATGACCTCCTCGACGGTGCCGTAGTGGCCCTCGAGATCATCGTAGCTCATGGGCCAGTCCATGCCGACGCCGTAGCGGGATTTCAGCTTGAAATCCCCCGGCATCATGCGCGTCGTGCCACCCATCCAGCATTTTGAGTTGCCGCCGAATCCGGGGCTGGTAAACCACTCCTTGGCCGGTGTGTCGTTCTCGACGATGGAATCCGGATTGATGCTGGTGTGCAGCTGATTCTTGAGCTGCCACGCCTTGGTGTCCTCGTTACCGCGCTCCAGCACCAGGATGCGGCAGCTCGCCGGCGCATGCTCGAGGTATCGCAGCAAGAAGAAGGAGGAGGCGAAACCCGTCCCCACGAGTATTACGTCGTAGTGATCCGACATCCCTTGAGCTTAGCAGTTGCGGCAACGCGGAATTGAGATGCACGTCACCGTCTCATGGATGGAGCGACCGCACGCTTAGTACCGCGCGCCGGCAACCTCCCCCGCTGTTCGAGCAGCGAACGGGAGATGCAAAAGGTCGCAAGCATGACGAGCGCGAGCGCGAACGCCGCGTTGATCGCGAGCCAGGTGCTCTCGGAAAGATTCGTGATCGCTTGCTGGAAAAACAACGCGAGGAAAAGCAGACCCTGGTTGCGATCCAGCTTCATCAATTGCAGCGATTGGGACACCCACGAGTACAGGTACGCAAGCAGACACATCAACCCTACGAAGCCCAGATCGTTGACGATTTCCAGATAGCCGTTGTGCGATTGACTCGGGTAGAAGTCACCCATGCGGGTCAGGAACACCACCGATGGCGAGGAGGGAGTGGGACCCAGCCAATACGCTCCATAGCCCGACCCGACGATGGGCGACAGGGCGATGTGTTCCTTGATGATATCCCAGATCACGGCCCGGTTGGAGAACGTCATGTCCTTGCCCGAGAATGCCGTGATGGGTTCGAGCAACACACTCATGCCCGGAATGATGTTGAGCACCGCGAGCGCGTAGATGATGACCAGAGCGGCGAACACCGACACGATGTAAGGCATGTAGCGCTTCAAGCTCGGCGGTGAAGTCATCACCAGCACCATCAGGAACGTCGACAGGGCGGTCGCCAGCAAGGAGGTGCTACTACGCGACAGCAGCACGGCAAACATGCACACGGCAGTGAACGGCGCCGCCACCCACCATTTTTTCTCGCGACTCAAGCCCGCATGCAACCAGAACAGCACGCCGAAGCTCGATAGCATGCCGAATTGGTTCTTCTGCGAAGTCAGGCCGCGCCACGAGTTCTTCAACGTGCCCTCGCCGATCTCGATGCCATACTGCGGGTACATCAGACCCCAGAGGATCGAGGCGATGATGAGCGCGGTGATCACCGGGCGCACCACGTCCTGAAACCGGGTGCGGGTCCAGCCGTGGCTGGTGAATGCCAGGCACACGGCCACCATAGACAACAATGACACGTAACGGTTCAACGTCGCTTCGGAGTCGATCGACCACAGCGCGCTCACCGGCACCAGGACCAGAAAAAATAGGAAACCGCGGTTCAGTGCCCGCATTTCCAGAATTGCCGGCCGCGATTTCCACGCCACGATCACCACGCTCGCGAGCAGCAGCCCCAGCTTGATGATGCGCGACAACGGATTCGACGCGCCCATGCCGTCCTCGTTGGTGGTGCCCGCGAGGTCGCCCTCGAAATAGTGGAGCGGCACCGTCAGATAGATGGTCATGATCCAGACCAAGACCGCCGTCAGCAGCGAGCCACGGCCACCCTGCGCGCGGGATTGCGGAATTGCGGCACCGGCGGCACCCACGCGCGCGGTGCGGCCGGCCATTGGTCTGTTCATGGCGCGAGGTTACCTCATCGTCCGCGAGTCCAACAGGCCGTACGTCGCTGGAAAATCATGTAAGTATGAGAGGTTCTTCACGACATCCACCATTGACGGGTGGCGATCCGAAAGGCGACACTGCGGCTGCGGATTCGGTCGATAAAACAGGCGGCGGAGCGATGCTGACGAGACCCGGTACGTGAGTGCTCCCCAGGCGGTCGCCCAACCGGTGCCGGCCCGACTTTTCAAGCAATTCTCCACCACGGTCATCGACCAAGTCGTGCTGTCGGGCGCGAACTTCATCGTCGGGCTGCTGCTCATCCGCCAGACCAGCGATGCCGACTACGGCATGTTCGTGCTGGTGCAATCGGCGATCACCCTGTTGATCTCGGCCCAGATGTCATGGTTGTCGAGTCCCCTCGCCGTGCTCGCCCCCGGCAAGCCGCCCATGCTGCGGCGACTGATGATTGGCGCCGTCGAATTGAGCCAGCGAAAATTCTTGCGACAGGCCGCGGCGGCGGCCCTGGTCGTTCCGGTGGTGGGCTATGTGCTGCATTTCTGGTCCGGCCTGGAAGCGGCCGTGATCGCCTTCGGCATCGTGGCGTGCTGGACGGCGCTGCAGCGGGAGTACCTGCGCGGCGTGCTCCTGATCTATGGACGGCCGCACTCGATGCTGCATGCCGACCTCATCAACGTGGCGGTGCTGCTGGTGGGTGCATTCATCGCCGCCTACGGCGCGCAGGGTCCTCAAGTCCTATGGGCGGTCGGTGCGCTCGCGATCTCCGCCCTGGCGGGCAGCACGGCATTGAAACGCTCGGTGAGCAAGGATCCGGGCTTCTTCACCGGCGATGCCCGCGAATTCTGGAAGGAAATGCGGCCGCTCGCCGTGTGGGCGACCATCGGCGCGCTCACCTATTGGATCTACAACCAGAGCTACAACTACGTGTTGGCGAGCCGTATCGATCTGAAGGCGGTCGCCGATGTCAACGCGGCACGGCTGCTGCTCATGCCCACCATCGTGCTCACCGTGGGGGTGAAGACCTTGCTGGTGCCGACCGCCGCTGCCTGGCTGGCCGAGTCCGACGTGGGTCGGCTCATCCGGCGACTGCTGTTGTTCGCCACCGGCATCGCGTTGATCGACGTGGTGTACTGCGCGGGGCTCTGGATGTTTCGCGACGTCGCGAGCCAGGATTTGATGCACAAGACCATCGGCAATCGCGATCTGCTGTTGTTGCTGTGGGCCCTCTTGTCACTGATCGCGCTGTACCGGGATCTGCTGCAGACCGGCGTATTCGCCTTGCAGAAATTTCGCTCCCTGGCGGGCATCACGGCGCTGAGCGCGGTGGTGTCGCTCTCCATCATGTGGTTCGGCATCCCGTCGTGGGGAGCCCCCGCGGCACTCATCGGCCAGGTGGCGGGCGAGAGCATCAATCTGATCGGCGTCGCCAGCTTGCTGGTGGTGGCCCACCTCAACGAACGCAAGCGGAAGTGACGCGCGCCCCGCACACGGTGTACCTTCTCCTATCGACGGCTTGGCTGGCGGCCTGCTTGACGGCCTGCGGCGATGTCACGCAGCGTACCCCGGCGGAGCGGCCAGCCCCGGCATCCGCAGCCACCGACACCCCTGCCACTGCCACCGAGCGCCTGCCGCTGGATCATCACCTCTTGGTGGACCAATTCGGCTATCTCCCCGACGAAACCAAGGTCGCGGTGCTGCGCGACCCGCAAGTGGGCTACGACAAGAACGATCACTTCACACCCGGCAAGGAATACCAGGTGCGCCGCGCCGAGGATGGCGGAACCGTGTTCAGCGCCGCGCCTCTCCAGTGGAAACACGGGGCCGTGGACGCGCTGTCCGGAGACCGCGGCTGGTGGGTTGATTTCTCGGCCCTGCGCGCTCCGGGGCGCTATTTTCTTTACGATGTCGACCGCGGCGTGCGCTCGCCGATGTTCCGCATCGACCCGCATGTCTATGCCGACGTGCTCAAGGCCGCCACGAGGATGTACTACTATCAACGCAGCGGCGTCGCCAAGACCGCGGCGTTCGCCGGCGCTTGCTGGGTGGATGACGCCGCGTACGTGGGCCGGCACCAGGATACCGAAGCGCGCGACGTCACCGATCGCGACAACCCGGCCAAGGTCCGCGACTTGAGCGGCGGCTGGTTCGATGCCGGCGACACCAACAAGTACGTCACCTTCGCGGCTCAAGCGGTGCATCAGCTGCTCACCGCCTATACCGCCCACCCCGCCGCGTTCTCCGACGGCACCTCGATTCCGGAATCCGGCAATGGCATTCCCGACGTGCTGGACGAGGTGCGCTGGGAAACCGATTGGCTGAAAAAAATGCAATATCCGGACGGCAGCTTTGCCCTCAAGGTGGGCGACATCGATTACGTGCCGGCGAGCCCGCCGAGTTCGGATCACGCACCGCGCTTCTACGTGCCGAGTTGCACCAGCGCGACCATCGCCGGTGCCGGCATGCTGGCACATGCCGCGCTGGTATTCGGCGCATTTCCCGCGCTGCGCGGCGAGGCCAAAGATCTCGAGAACCGGGCGCTCCTGGCCTGGAAACAGTACGAGGGCAGCCCCAGCAAACAGACCGCGTGTGATGCCGGCGTGGTGCACTCCGGTCTCGCCGATCTGACCGACCAGGACCAAAATGGCATGGCGGTGGAGGCCGCCGCCTATCTGTTCGCGTTGAGTTCGAACCCCGCGTTCGAGAACTACGTCGCCGATCACTACAAGGAAACCCAACCGTATCACGACGTCGGTTGGTCGCGTTACAAGCCCGACCAGGGCGACGCGCTGCTATTCTATGCCTCGCTGCCGCAGGCGAAGCGCGCATTGTCCCGCGCCATCCTCGGTGACAAATTGGCGGATGTGAAGGCAGGCAACCAGATTTACGGGTTCAATTCGGACGACGATCTGTACCGGGCCTTCCTCAACGAGGCCCAATATCACTGGGGCAGCAACAACCCCCGCGCCAATTACGGCAACAGCAATCTCGACGTCACCGATCACGCGCTCGGCCTCAAGGACACCTCGACCTATCGCGCGCGGGCGCTCGGCATCCTGCACTACCTGCACGGGGTCAACCCGTTCGGCATGGTGTACTTGAGCAACATGAGCGCCGTCGGCGCCACCTCCTCCGCGAACGAAATCTACCATGTGTGGTTCAGCGCCAAATCCAAGTGGAGTGATGCGCGGACCTCCTCCTGTGGTCCCGCGCCCGGTTTCGTGCCGGGCGGCCCCAACGCCAACGCCGCCAAGGACGGCGTACCCTCGAGCATCTCGCCCCCCACCGGCCAGCCGCCGCAGAAGTCGTACAAAGATTGGAACGGCGGCTGGCCCGAGGACTCTTGGGCAGTCACCGAACCCGGCATCTATTATCAGTCGGCCTACGTGCGGCTGCTGTCGGCGTTCGTCGAGTGAGCGAGCGACATGGATTCACGCGGCGCCGGCGATGTCTCCGACAGCCGGCGGCGCAGCCGGGCGGCCGGCTTCTCGATGGTGATGTAGATGACATACGCGAGCCCGATGGCGAGCGCCAACCCGAGCACCGCTTGCAGCGGGCGCGCCAATCCGGGCAGGTTGTCCTCGATCCGCATCAACACGGCAAGATGTAATAAATACAAAGAATACGACAGCATGCCGATGAAATTCATCGGCCGGGTGTTGAGCCACGCGAACGGCGCCCAGCGATAAAAGCGAATCGCCGCAATGAAGAGAATGGTCAGCGCCGCGCCCTGCAGCGAATAACGCACGGCCTCGCGAAACTCGTAGCCGCGAACGAAGATGCAGCCGATGAGCACCGCCAGCGCCACCGGCGTGTAGAGTAACTTCCAGCGGCGCTCGTTCAATTTCAGATCGTCGAGCACGGGATTGTTCCACACCGCGAGAGCACAGCCAAACAGGATCGAGTCGACCCGGGTATCGCTCCCCATGTAAGTCCGGTTGAGCGACACGTGCGCGTGCGATACCAGGTAGAGGCGCCAGAGCAGCACGATCGCGCACAACACCCAGAGGCACACCGCCTGGGAGCGCAAGGCGAGTTTGGCGCGCTGCATGGCGATGTAGAGCCAGGGGAACACGAGGTAGAAATGTTCCTCGACAGCCAACGACCAATACACGCCGGTGCCGCGCGGCTGTCCCGGAAATCCGTGGTCGATCACCCAGTAGTTGGTGTATTGCAGAAGCTGGGACGTCACCGCCGGGGGATAGAGCGTGCCCGGCGGATCGATCAGCCAACTCAAGCCAATCGACACGATGAGCACCGTATAAAACGGTGGCAGGATGCGCAGAATGCGGCGCAGCCAGAAATGCCGCAGATTGATGAACCCATGCTGCTCGTATTCGCCGCGCAGCAGCGTGGTAATCAAAAACCCGCTAAGGAAGAAGAAGATGGTGACGCCGAAACCGCCCGGCACGAAGCGCTCGAGGCCCGCATGCGCGACGAACACGAGCAAGAAACTGACCGCCCGCAGTCCATCGAGGGACGGAATGTGGCGAATCGATTTCGACACTAGGAGCGGGCGGTGTCCGGAACCAGCGGCGCGACCGAATTCAGTTCAAACTTGAGCCGGGGCAGCAGCAGGAAAATTCTCGGACCGCGAATCAAGTACCGGCGGGCGAGCCGCGAAGGATTTTGCAGCAACCGGTAGAACCACTCGAAGCCGATTTTTTGCATCCACTTCGGCGCGCGGCGTTCCACCCCGGTGAGAAAGTTGATGGACGCACCGACACACAGCGCGAGACCGCGAGCCTTGGCGCGACTCTGGAGCGCCTTTGCCAAAAACTCCTGCTGCGGGCAGCCCACGGCCAACAAACAAAAGCGGAACGGACTCTCCGACTCGATGAATCGAAGACACGCTTCGACTTCCGCCGGGTTGTTGATGAAGCCCATCGGCGGGTTGTAATGGCGCAAGCCGCGCAGCCCATACTGCTTTGCCAGGGTCGCCGCTTGTTTCTGCGACCCGCCCACCACGACCAATTTGTCGTCTCGTTTGACGACACTTTCCAGGAGTTGTTGCGTCAAATCACTGCCCGGCGACGTCGGCAGACGAATCCCCGCGAACGTGCGCACCAGGTAGGCCAAAAAACGGCTGTCGAGCAGGACGAATTGCGCCGTGCGGTACAGCGCGCGAAACGACGCATCATCACAAAATCGAATCAAATGATCTACATTAGGAGTGACCGCATAAGCATATGTTTCGCAACCGAAATTCGCGGCAATTTCCATGAACTGCGCGAGGTCGCAATCACTGAAGGCGACCGTGCGCGGCAGTGCTTCGTCCGCCACGCGATCGATAAAATCTTCGGAATTTGCCATTGGATTGACGGGTCGCCTTGACGCTTCCGTGGATTGAATGCAGTTATATCGCATTTGAGCCGTTTTCGACACTGACGCACCGCCGGTTATTGATTGGGGACGGGTTTTTTCGCCAGCAGTTCGATTCCCACCACATTGCTGTTGAAGGAATCGATCGGAATGTTCGAATGGCGCGTCTGGTAGCGGAGGTAAGGGCGAATTGACAGCCAATGCAAGACTTGGTAACTCGCGTCCAGATTGGCGGTCTGAAAATGGTCGGTGCGCTCAGGGGATTCGATGCCGATCGGCGTATCCGGAAACTTGCTGTTCGTATAATCGTACGACGCGCGCACGCGGATCTTGTAGGTCGCTTGGAAGGCGACGCCCACCGAGGCGGTGGTGTCGATCTCGCTGCCGCCGGTGGTCAAATACGTCGACAGCGCGCGCCTCAAGCCCAGATTGACGGTCGTCTTGCCGGTCAGCGCGTGCTGGTAACCAATATTGCCCGTGACCCCTGAGCCGGCGCCCGTGGTGCCTGAATTGGTGGGATCGGTCCGGCTGGTGTAGCCCAACGCGCCGTTGAAACTGGTGAGACCGGAGACCAAGTAATTGGCCGCCAGATACTCGCTGGTCTGGTGGTAGTACGGATCGAGCGCAAGCGGATCGTGCCGGTACTGACCTTGCAGGTATTCGACGTCGACACCGGCCGACAAGTCCGACACGCCCAGATAGCGCAGCCCCTCGTGAATCGAATCTTCGTGCAGGCTCAACTGCGGCACGTCCGATCGAGGCGCGTCGAGTTCATGATCGCGCAGCCGCGACTCCAAGCGCCACTCGGGCGTGAAAGTGACGTTCAGCGACGCGTTGGCGGTATTTTCGGTCTCGACGATGAGGTAGGTGGCATCGGTGAGGTCTTGGAACTGAACCATGCGCTGTTCGTGGCGATACTCGATCGTGCCATCGATGATCTGATCGATTTTATATTTGAGTCCGCCATCGAACAGGTATTCGTTGTGATCGAGGTCGGTGAACTTGTCGTAGTCGAAGCGGCGAAACTCCGCGGTACCGAAGAACTGCTGATGGTCCAGCGTATAGATCCCGTCGACACCGGCGCGCGTCTCGAAGTACGTGTCACCCAAGGCAGCCGAGGGATATCCCGGAATCGGCACGGTGCTCTGCACGTCGAAAATGTTGGAGTTGTGCTCGATATCCTCCGCCGCGTAAGGCGTCAATGAGCCGCCCGCAACGGCACTGGCTGGCGCTACCACCACCCCCCATGTGCAGACGCACAACCACAACGCAGGCGCAAGCCCGGCCCTCGAGCGACAAACGTCATTCACCGCTACAGCCCTTTTGTAGAGCGAACGCCTGGAATGGCGTGTCGCTGTTGATTTTCACGCTGCCAATGTGTGCGCATCGAGCACACGCAACAAGGTATTCGTTCACGCAATCGATAAGCTTGATCGGTAATTTTAACATAACGCCGACGAGAGCGTCCCCGCGGGATGTCCTACAAATTCCTCGAGTCCTACCGACGCTACCGTTCCTCGCCGACATTTCCCTCCCAGCGGCCCGGCCCACACTGTCCTATAACCAGGTTTACCGACCCAGGGAGGGCCGCTACGGAGTACGACGGTGCTGACGGCATCGACAACTACGCTGCTCTTCGCAGGCTCATCGATTGCTCTGACCCTCGGCGTGGCCGCGTGGCTGGTCGAGCGGCAACGCTCGGTGGCGGTGACGCTGTCGAAATTTGGCGGTGCGCCGGCGCCCGATCGTCCCAACCGTGACGCGTCGGCGCGCGACTATCGTGCCGCGCCCAGGGACACCGCGCGCTTGGGCTGCTTGCCTCTGAGCGCAGCGGAGGCCACGCGTTTTTCGCAGCGCTGGTACACCCTGCAGTGCCGGTTCGTCGACGATCCGCGAGCGGTGGTCGCCGCAGCGGATCGCTTGGTGCACGAGTTATTGGCAAAGCGCGGCTATCTCGACGGCGGGCTTGCGCTCGCGGCGGTCAGGGACCGGCCGCTTCCCGATTTACCGTTCGACCATTCCGTCTTGGTGACCACCTACATCGCCGCGCAGGCCATCACCGCCCGCCATGGGCGGAGCGAGGCCGATACCGAGGTGCTGCGCAAGGCGTTCGTTTACTATCGCGCGCTATTGACCGAGCTGTTGGTGACCCCGTAACTCATCGCTGACGGGGCGTGCACTTTTTCTAATTTGTCAATTTGCAAACGGCATTACGACGCGCTCCACGAAGCGCGTGAGCCGTTCTCGGCGATGCGACATAATCTATCCGCGTCGCAATAACGCCACTTGCTGCGCCGCCCAGCGGCATCGCATACTAATTTCCACGCTAGATCGCCATCACTTAAGGAAAGGTATGTGGCACGGACCCTCACTCGAGATGCGTCCGCGCCTGTGCATGACGCAATCAATGAACACGATCCCGCCTTCACTATCAACCTCGGTCAATCTAAGAATGTGTAACCATCAAAGAAATCGCTCCACCCTTGCATTCAGCTCCACCGTTGCATTCAGTGTATTGATTTTCCTCCTGGCGCTGCACGTTCCCGTGCTGGTTCGCGCGCAAACCACCGCCGCGACCACCATCAACGTCACCAACCAAGTGCTGCAAAGCCCGGTGAAGCGTTTCGGAATCAATTTAGGTGCCACGAATTACTACGACTCGGGGCAGATGCTGAAGAACCTGATCGTCAACAACCCCGGCTTCGAGGGTGAGATCGCGCAATCGATGATTAATTGCGGCTCGGGCACGGCCAAGTCATGCACTGATGCCCTCTTGTACAGCGGCTGGCCCGCCAACTTTTGGGTCGGCGGCACGTATCAGTTCGTCTACGGAACCGCCCTCGGCAGATCGGGGACGATATCCGGCTACACCGCCGCCACCTCCTCCACCGGCGGTACCTGGACGTTCGCCGATTCCGGCACCGTTCCCAGCAAAGCCGATTACATGATCGTGCGCCAGACGGCGCCGGGCAATGCGGTCGACGGCTGGAGCTACATCACCGGCAGTGGCGGCTCGTCGATAGCCACCAACACGACCGATCTTCCCCCGGGCACGCAAGGTTTGCAAACGATCCAGTTGAACGGACTGGCCACCGACGGCGGCGTTCATCTCTATACCAACTTCGACAGCACGGCCGGCCGTACCTTCGTGCAACTCACCGGCAACTATCAGTTGTCGTTCAAAGCCAAAGGCCTCGGCCCCAATGGCGCGGGCTCGGTGCAGGTGCTGCTGTTCCGCTATATTTATCCCCAGACTTATTACATCAATCAGACCATCAACCTGCCCTCCGACCCCGCTTGCACGAGCCTGGGAAGCGGCTGGTATAACTGCATGGTGACGTTCACCGGCACCGATACCGGGTCGACCATCGGCACCGCACAGTTGGAATTCGATACCGTCGGTGCGAGTTCCTTGTATCTGGACGACGTGAGTCTGGTCGCGATGGATACCGATCCCACCAACACCACCGTATTTCGCGATCCGGTGGTGAACGCGCTCGAGGATTTTCGTCCGGGCGTGATGCGCTTCTGGTTCAACCAGCTGGGCGAATCGCTGGACAATATGCTCCAGCCCCAGTTCGGGCGCCAACGATCCGCCTACGATCCGTATATCACGGATGTGAGCTACATCGAGTATGGCCTCACCGAGTTCCTGCAACTTGCGCAGCGGGTGGGTGCCGATCCGTGGGTGGTCATCCCCATCACCTTGAGCAACACCGAAGCCTCGAACCTGATCGACTACCTGGCCGGCTCGACCAGCACCGTGTACGGCGCCAAGCGCGCCGCGGCCGGGCAAGTGGCGCCGTGGACCTCGGTGTTCAACACCATTCACCTGGAGTTCGGCAACGAGGCCTGGGACACGATATTCGACGGCGGCAACATGACGAACGGGACCGCCTACGGCACGCGCGCGCAATCTGTGTTTGCCAGCATGCGCAGCAACCCGGCTTACAAGGCGTCATCGTTCGATCTCATCGTCAACGGCTGGGCTTCCGACTCACTGTATGAAGCGGGCTTGAATACCTCCATACAAAACGCCGTCAACAACAACGATTCCTTCGCCGACGCGCCGTACATGATGTTCACGGTGAACGATCCGGGGACCACCGGCGCGGCGCTCAACGAGAATCTATTCGGCTCGGAGTTTGCCGAAGCGGAGGCGTTCGTGACCAACAGCGGCAAGGCCGAGGGAATCGCCAATGGCTATATCCTGCAACAACAGCGAGAGGTCGCCGCGTCGAGTAATCCCAAACCGTACATCACCACGGAATTCAACATCAGCCCGCGCGACGGCAGCATGACGCAGGCGGAACTGACCGATATCGCCTCCTCCGTCGGATCCGGCCTCGCGGTCGCCGACGGCATGCTGCAGCAGCTGAGGGCGGGCGTGTTGACGCAAAACCTCTTTGAACTCGCGGCATACAACTACTACACCCCCAATTCAATCAATGTGTACATCACGGCCAATCTGTTCGGCGCCGTGGTCGACATGGGGGTCACCGACTTGCG
>Ga0116230_10003827_pt1 | contig 14717 bp, 5 predicted proteins | sample S1TSphfallax_3_FD_88678 | JGI IMG/M metagenome (GOLD analysis project Ga0116230, IMG submission 88678) | Host-associated microbial communities from peat moss isolated from Minnesota, USA - S1T2_Fd - Sphagnum fallax MG | ecosystem: Host-associated > Plants > Peat moss > Unclassified | place: USA... | reverse complement strand
GCTGCTAAATCCTGCAATCGTTACTTTAATGTTGCTGTCATTTATGGCAACAGGGCCGCTGCTAGCTCCTTCAATTGTCGCTGCATTTGTATAGAGGGTGCCATTAACTGATCCTGCTCCAGTAAGGTCTAATTTTCCAGTGTTTATGGAGTCGCCGTTGGAAATCAATTCAACACCATTTCCTGCACTCAAAGTTGTCGATTGACTGGCTGCTGTAGAAATATTTCCCAGAATTGTGCTGATATTGCCGGTCTGGGTCAAGTTGATTGATCCGCTCGTCGACTCTGCGGTCAGTGTGTCAGCGGTGAAAGCCAATTGACCAATATTTCCTTTTGCTAGAAGCGTTAGACTGCCAGAAAAGAGACTGGCTGGATTTGCGCCCATACCTTGGCTTATGGCTCCACCGTTATTGGCTATCGTCATACTGTCTGCGCTGATGGTCGAGCCGGTTAGGGGGTCAATTATGCCATTTTTCGTCGCGCCGCCGATGACAAAAGGCGAGGAGCTGTTGCTTGTAATTGTCAAATTGGTCAATATGCCATTTGTTAGAGTTTGACTGACATTGGAAATCAATACATTGCTACCAGCCAGCGACAATGTGCTGCCGGAAAGAGCCGAACCAAAGCTGACTGCACTGAGATCAGCCGTCAGATTGCCGGTTGATGTTAGAGAAACCGTACCGCCGTTGGATCCGGCGGCTCCGCTGACGTTGACAGCTATCATTGAGGCGCCGGAACCTATCGTCAACGGTGCAGTTGTATTTACTGTCACAGAGCCGCCATTGCCAGTGGTGCCAGCGGCATTTAAGGCAAAGCCCGATGGCCCGCTAAAACTCAACGACTTGGCTTGTATATCTATGCTGCCGCCGTTGCCATTGCTATCGGTGGCTACCGCCAGTGACGTCAAGGTGCTTGGAAGAGCTATCGTGCCGCCTGCAGCGACCAGTTTAATTGCGTTTAGAGTATCTGGAGCTATGGCAGTAAACAGGTTGGTTAGGGTCAGATTACCTTTTTGGGCTTCCAGGTCCACTGCTCCAACGCCACTGTATGAGCCTGCTGTTCCTGTATTTATGGACAAAGCTCCTGAAGGATTGATTACTTGCAGGGTGCTACCGCTGTCCATTGTAATAGCGGCATTGTTTTGCAAATTTGAGGTGATGAGACTTAGCTGCACCGGCACCGTCATGCTGCTTGATACGGTCATCGCATCGTTGATAGTTATGCCGGCGATGTCTTTGATAGTGATATTGGCTCCCACGATTTGTTGAGCTGAGCCATTGAAAGTGCCTGTCGAAGACGTTGTGCCAACTATAAAGGGAGTCGAAGCACCAGAGCTCAGATAAACGTTGCCGTAAGCCGACCCCTGAGTCAGTGGCGCTGTGTCGTTGACAAAATTGACATTTATGGTCAATGTTTTGGCTGAGCTAAATGATAGGTTGGCGCCAGCGGTACCGACACCAACTGCGCCGGTCGCTGTAAATCCAGTGTCGTCAACTTCAAGATTGCCGCCCGATGTCACCGATATTGAGCCCGAATTTGCATCTTGAGTTGCTGTAGAAATCTCGAGTTGCGTGCCGCCTTTCGGTACTAGAGCGCTGTTGGCCGTTACAGACACCGGGTTTGTCCCGGTGAGATCGATCGCCACACTGCCGCCATTGTTGCCCGTGCTTCCGCCATCGGCTGCGTTAAACGTTATAGGGCCCGTTGTGCCAGTCGACACTTTGAGGGCTGATGCGGTTACGTTAATCGATCCGCCGTTACCATTGGTATCTTGTATAACGCTGTAGGACGTGAACGGACTTTGGAAATAACCGCCGGCGGTTATGGTTAGATTTTGAACCACTCCAGCATTAAAGTTTGTAGAACCAAGTGGATCAGTGGCTGTAACAATAATATTGCCAGATGCTGAGAGGGTCATAGAAGCGCCTAGTTGAGGGAAGCTTCCTGCTCCTGTTACTTGTAGATTGCCACCGGTCGCACTTAGAGTAGTGGAGTCGTAATAGTCAGAAACGGTACCATTTACTATTATGGGTCCCGATTTTACAGAGTATGATCCATTTTCAGTGACGACTTGCTCTCCTGCGGCTATAGTCAATCCCTTCGCGCCGTATAGATAGAGAGAATTGGCGGCATAAACTTGATCTCCGGTAATCGGGGGAGCTTGTGCTGTCAGTGTGCCCGAAGAAGAAACGCTGACATTGTAGCCACCTGTATAACCCAATATGACTGAACCGATCTGGTTGATATAAATGCCCGTATTTGATGCATAGTTATATCCGACACTATTGCCGTAAAGATTGAGAGTGCCGGCCTCCGTGGTTATGGGTGTTGCAGCTGTACCGATATTGCCGTTAGACCAAATGGTCATTTGGACAGTTTTCCCTTCGACAATACTTGTGGTGCCAGTGGATGATATACCGGCATCGCTGACTAGATAAATCTGACTCGTTTTAGTATTGCCGATCGGACCGGCTATATTAAGCTGACTGCCATCGCCCTTTGCGCCCACAACTGATATCACTGGTGCAAAAATATTTTGAATAGTCAGGTCGCCGTCGTATTTGACTAAGAAACCTGTTGCACCAGACCCTGTTAGAGTGCCAACCTGTCCATCACCGTTGATTTCAACGTATTGGCTATCTATACCGGTAGCATTACCACCAACTGATCCAGATTTACTTACCAGACTGATGCTACTTCCAAGGATACCCGGTGATGCTGGCGCATTATCAAAAAATATGCTTCCAATCGATGAAAGAGAAACTGATCCCCCACCACTGCCGATCTGTGCGGTTGATTGAGCATAGGGGTTGATTTGAATAATGCCGGCTGTATTTGTATCGGAAATACTGACATTATTGGCAATCACGCTTACCATATTAAGTGTCGATGCGGCACTTTGCAGATTTATGCCCAGTGCAATGCCACCATTAGTAGTGGATCCTCCAGTAAAGAATAAATTGCCGGTATTAAGGTCTTTGATATAAGCAGTGCCACCAGTACCTTCGTTGACTGTGAGTGAAACTGCGGCATTCGTCAAAAATGGAGTGGTCTCTGTGCCTGTATTGCCGCCTGCGTTTAACGTGATCGAGCTTCCTTGCAATGCTGTTTTAGACGATGCTAGCAAGTTGCCGGTAGTGCTCAGATTCAAAGTTTCTACATTACTTGGTTGGAGCACGAGAGCATGGTTGAGAGGGCTTGTGTTAGTCACCGACACTGTCGCATTAGGCGCTGTCATTGTCAGATAGTCAAAGGCTGTCGAGACGTTAATGTTGCCGGAGGAGCTGTCAAGCTCACCGGTAAACGCCGTAAGTGGAGCGCCAGTGTTTGAGATGGTGCCCTGGGCGTTGTTTGTCAGAATGATTGTTCCGGCTGATGCTGTGCCGGTAAATGTAAGATTACCGTAGGCGTTTATTGTAAGAGTGGCTCCGCCTCCCAGCGAGGCATCAGTGACCAATGTCCCGTCGGTGTTGCTGTTTACTGCTACTGAAGCGGTATTGGACGTACCTGTGATAGAGAGGCTTGCGGCATCGAGTTCCAGCGGATTGTTGTTGGCTGGCGTACCTTTATAAGCTGTAGCTCCAAAGGTAATCGATATCGAGCCAGACCCGCCACTTGTGAAGGCGTTGCCCCCAGAGGCTGCCGTACTGGCGATCATAGGCACTGGAGATGGTGCTCCTTGCTGAGTAGAGGGTGGAGCTGTATAAACAGCCGAGCCGCCCTGACCACCGCTATTGATAAATCCACCATAGACTGTCGATGATGTGCCTGTTATATCAGGATTGCCGCCAGCACCGCCCTCTTGTGCCGTAGGCTGATTGGATCCTGTGCTGCCATTGACTTCACCAAGGCCTCCCGCTCCCGGTCCATACGATGAGCCTCCAGCTCCGCCTGCAGCTGTGCCGAGACTGTCCGTGCCAGCACCACCGCCGCCACCGTAAACGCCGGCACCGCCTCCGCCACCAGCAACTGTTATGACAGCGTCGTCAGCGAGTGTGCTAATACCTCCAGCTCCGCCGCCTCCTCCTCCACCATATGCGCCGCCACCGCCACCACCGGCTCCAGCAATCGTGTCACTGCCACTGGTTATAGCTGCGCCGCCGGCCGCTCCGGCTCCGCCATTAAAAGCGAGCAAGGCACCACTTGGACCATTTGTAATAATAGAATACGGCGTGGACATAACAATTGTCCCTGCCGCTCCACCGGCGCCGCCCGTTCCCGCTGCAGCATTGGCGGTCGCTCCGGCACCGCCTCCGCCGCCGCCACCAGAGACATTGACACTGCCAACCTGGATGTTATCTCCCATTGCTGTCAGATTGACAGTACCGCCCGCGCCACCAGCAGCTCCGTTTGGAGTCGCCGCGCTGCCACCGCCGCCGCCGCCTCCGCAAGCGTCTATATTGCCCGTAAAGATGCCATTAGCAGCGGTAATTGTTACACTGCCACCATTAGCACCTGCACTTGCCGCAGCACCGCCCACGCCAGCTACCGTTATGTTTCCTGTATCGACTTCGCTGCCCGAGCTTGTCAGCGTTACCGCACCGGACGGAGAAGTGATATCTCCTGTGGTGACCTTACCGCCGCTATTCACAGTAGCTGCAGTGCTAGCTGTTATAGCCCCGGTTTGTACAAATGTGTTAGAGGGTATTCCGTTTACTCCAAAACTCCCGCTCTGTATAGCGCCATTTAAAACAACTACGTTATTACCGCCGGTCAAAGACGGTGTTTGACCAGAAATTGAAACACTATTTCCGACAATATCTCCAATCAAAATCGCGCCATTTGGTGCAGTACCATTGCCTGTGATGGTAACGTTGCCGTTTTGTGCTGGCGTGGCACCTGCGGCGTTGATCGCTACATTGGCATTGGTGGCAGCGCTCGTTGCTACCGGTGTTATAACTGAGCCAGAATTTGCCGCTGAGCCAGCATAGGCTATCATTATTATGTTGCCTGCCTGGCCACCGGAACTACTCGTATTGATTGCAGTAACGGGAGCAGCTCCGCTCTCACCAAGCACACCGGCTAAGTCAATATAGCCGCCTGCTGGATTAAACCCCGTGATCGATACAGTGGTGCCGGTATCATTGGCGCCCGTAGAAGCGCCGTTTGTCGTATAGTTAGCGCCAGCCACCAAAAGCAGGTTGCCACCACCAGAGGCGGCGGCAGTATCAAGTGCCCCACCGGCGCCAATAATATTGCCGCCGGCGATAATCGCCAGTGGCATACCGTTTGTAACACCGATCGATCCATCAATCGATATATTTCCGGTATTAAAATAAGTCGGGTCATCGGCAATATTCAAATTACCCAGTTTCAAGTCAGTCGTTGCCGCACCAATATGTGCACTATCGGCGGTGGCATTGACCACGCCACTTACCTGCCCGAGTGTGGTGTTTGCCGTGCCTGTGCCGGCATTGAGGTTCACCGCCTGAGATAGATAGTTGCCGCCGTTTAGAGTTAGATTGCTGCTGCCATTGTATGAGCTATCCCTAAAATTGATCTGCCCCTGGTTTGCTTGTATGGTGCCACCAGATCCGTTGACGGTTATATTTCCGCTGTTGGAAAAATCGACATTACCGTGCGCTGAAGTAATCGTCCCTGTATTTGTTGTTGTCGCTCCGGCAATGGTAATATCGCCGGTACTGTTTATAGTGCCGGCATTGCTGAGGCCATTCTGACCGTTCAGCGTAAAATTTGCAGCATATAGACCGCCTCGAGCGAGAGCAGAGCTGAGAGATGAAATCAATCCGCCATTGTTGTTTGCTATTGATGTGGCTGTAATACTATCGCTACTGCCCCCGGTATTTGAGGCTGTATAAATAGCTCCATAATTGGTCAAACTACCGTTAATCGATAAGCTGCCGATAGTGTCGACAAGGTTGACCCCATGCGCGATGGTGAGTGACGGCAGTGAGCCACCCAGTGAAGTGTCAAGGGTCTGCAAAAGACCAGCATTGAGCAATATGGTGCCGCCACTGGCAGCGCCGTCAGCATTGATATGTATAGTCTGCGTGCCGCTGGTCTGCACTTGATCAAAAGCAACCAGTTCTGCTGCTGTGAGTTTTGTATTGAGTTGCACCACTTCTTGATGCCCGCCTACATCAATGGTAAGGGTGCTGAAGTTAGCCAGGTTGCCGGCCAGAAATTGCAATTGCGATGAGGTGAGATTGAGACCGGAGGAGGTACCGTTTAGAGTTACTGGTGAAAGTGATGTATGACTGTTGTGAAAAAGCGAGAGGCCATTGCGTTGCAGTGAATGAACAACCTGACCTGAGGCTGTTGAGGGCGAAGTCGTCGAATGGCTCTGGGGGCTGCTCGGCAGCATAGATGCATGACTTGACCATACCGCTGGTAAAGCGCCGTTTGGCATTGGGGCATTAGCCATAGCCAGATTTGCACTCAGCGGTAGACTGCCTGCCAGTATCATCGCCAGAGAAAGTGCTTTCTGCCGGGCGCCGTGCAGAGTTCTAGCGGAATTATTTAGTTGTGTCATGTTATCCATCGCTGAAAAAAGTGGCAATTGACGAAAATCTAAAATCCGGGATGCCAGTTTGGCTCGGGCCTTACGGCTCGAGGAAGAAACCCTAATGATAAATGATCACTGACGGAGCGAGAAATGAATTTTCTTGACAAGTGTGCTTCTGAAAGAAAACTTATGCGAGGCCGGTGTTTACGGCATTTTTGCAGACGGCAAAAAACGTTCTAAGCCTCTGTCGATGTCATCTATCTTTGTACTGACGCTTATCGCCGCTTAGTGGCTTGTTGTCATAAAACGACATTTTGTCCTTTCGTATATCGACCGCCGGCAGACACAGCTAATTTTTGGGGCCTGGATGCTAGGCCGAGACTCTGACAACTTTGAATATATTTCAAAGGCAGTGTAGCGGCCACGCTTAGCGTCTAAAAAAGAAATCGATTAAATGTATTCCGGGGTACTTCCGCTCCGAGCACCGACAGGTTATATTAGATTCATACCCGGTGAGCACTGACTTGATTGTTCAGCACTTTGAGCCGAGGGGCATTGTGGAAACTTCAGGTCGACGTCGACCAGAAACAGTAGCAAGTAGCCCGATTTACGTGACGGACTGACTGAAGCGTAGATAGATATTGAGCCCACCGCAATGGGCAGTCAGGCAATAGCATTTAGACCACCGCAGTTTATTCTGGGTGGTCTTTTTGTATGTGCGTTTCGCCTGCAGAGCCTTGTTCTACATCCCGCCCCCTTTTACAATAATGTCTGCGCGGCAGAAGGCCAACCTTACCTGGATACCAGCCATTGACACAAGCCATCGGCTTACCGGAACGGGAAGTCTACATAACATTTGGACCAAACTACGCCGCCCAGGGCGATGTTTATGTGCGCTCGCAAAAAGTCAGTCAGGTGCGTCTAGATTTTAAGCTCAAACTTTTGACCGGCGAGGTGCAGGGTTCTCAGCTGCGCCCTTACCGGGTGCGCATCACGCTAAGCAGCAATTACGGCAAGATTTTGACCGCCGGCTGTTCCTGTCCGATGGGTGGACTCTGTAAGCATGGAGCCGCCGTTTCTTTCTACGCTATTAGAGAAGGTATCATCCCGCAGAGCGAAACCACCGGTCCCGCTCAAGCCGCCGGCCATGCCGGTGCTGTTCCGAGGCAGGCTTCAGTACCCAAATTTCCACAGCAGGGGCCAACTTCGACTAATATTCTCAGTCCCAATGTTTCGCGGTGGGTATCCGCGCTTTCGGCTGCTATGTCCAGTGCTTCTGCCCCTGGCCCTGGCGCTGCAGCAAATGTCTCCGCCAGGAAAAAGTCTGACCAGACCGATTTTGTACTTTATATATTGGACGACTCCGCCGGGCGTCTGCTTTTAAAATGTGCCCATGCCAAGTTGCTCAAGACTGGTGGTTGGGGCACGCTGCAGGATACAGAAATCATGCGTGTGGCGCAGAAAGGCGCAAATTACATCACCGATGAAGACTCTGACATATGCAATCTTTTTGAGCGTGCTCGCGGTGATACCACCTGGACATATCGTCAGCAATTTCCAGAAATACCAGAAATCTGCGCTGTATTGATAGATCGTCTTGTTGGCACAGGAAGGTGTTTCTGGAAAAATTTGCAAAACCCTATCACGACTGTAGGTCCATCTAGAAATGCTCAGTTGCGCTGGGAAATATTTGATGATGGTGGACAGATACTTAGATTTAGTGCCGGTTCCAGGGACGATAAAACAGTCCTGGCCGGTGGTGTCTGGTATATCAATCCTGGGCAGAGCACAATTGGTCCTCTCACAACTTCAGTGCCACCAGAGGCGGTGAAATGCATTTTGCATTCTCCTCGTGTCAGTGCTCAGGAGGCTGTAGCGCTTTCTGAGGCAATGCTAAAGATAAAGGTGGACATTCCTCCGCCGGCGGCTAAATTTAGCACCAGAGAAGAGCTGCTCAAGCCAAAACCTAAGCTTGCGCTGCGTACCATCACAAGGCCATTGAGCAACTGGTCTGATACTTTAGGCGACCAGAAGTTTACCCAGGCCGAACTCACTTTTGACTATGGCAACATCAGATTTGACCATGCCGATTTTACGCAGTCGCGCGTAATCAGTGGCGATGAGATCCTTGTACAAAAAAGAGATCTGGAAGCTGAGGCTGAAATTTTGGCTCAGGTGGAAAAGTTTGATCTGGGTGAAAGATTGAGTGGTGAGCCCGGCGATACCACGATAGTTTTTAGATCTGACGAGGATCATGGCACTAATTGGTTTAAATTTGTGCAGTCGGGCGTGCCGGAGTTGCATAAGCAGGGATTTCTTGTCGAAGTCGATACTTCCTTCAACTACGAAATTGTTGTGCCAGAGGAAGAATGGGAAGCTGATGCCACCAGTGGATCTGATTTCTGGTTCTCGCTTGATCTGGGTGTCAAAATAGACGGCAGACGTGTGCCTCTTTTACCGATTATTCACCAGGCAATTAAACGTTTGCGAGGCAAAGATCCATTAGCCGAGTTTGAGCGCTTAAATATTGACGGCAAATTTTATGCCCCGCTGGCCGATGGTCGCTTTGCCGCCCTGCCCTTCGACCGTGTAAAAGCTGTAGTCTACACGCTATTAGAAATTTTTGACCGCGACATGTCTCTGGTGAAAGCTCAGGTGCCGGTTAGTTTGCCTCAGATAATGGAGCTGACCCAATTATTTAAAGCCACAGCTGAAGGTGCCGAGGGCTCGGAGACGACGACAGAAGATGCCTCTGCCGCCGGTGGCTGGTTGATAGGTCGCAGGCTCAGTGCTCTGATAGAAAAAGTAAACAGTTTTGATGGTCTCAAGACTCTCACACCACCACCGTCTTTTCTTGCCGAGTTGCGGCCATATCAGCTGGAGGGCCTCAGTTGGCTTGATTTTATCCGCGAGTTTGGGCTTGGTGGCATACTTGCCGACGACATGGGACTGGGTAAAACAATCCAGGCCCTGGCCCATATTGCCTGTGAAAAAGAAACGGGCCGCGCTACCAGGCCTTACCTTGTTGTCTGCCCGACATCTGTTTTGCCTAACTGGCTCAGCGAAATCAAAAAGTTTGCTCCTCATTTTAAAGCGCTTGGACTTTCGGGCAGTGAGCGTTCTGAAGATTTTGACAAAATCGAAGGCTCGGATATTGTCGTTACTTCTTACCCACTTGTTTCGAGAGATGTCAATGTACTGCGAGAGCACCGCTGGCAGGCTGTCATACTCGATGAAGCTCAGTATATAAAAAATCCACAGACACAAGTCGCTCAGGCTGTTCAACTTTTGCGCAGTGATTATAGGCTTTGTCTCAGTGGTACTCCGATCGAAAATCATCTCGGAGAGCTCTGGTCGCAGTTCAATTTTCTTATGCCGGGCTTTTTGGGTGAGCAGCAGACTTTTAACAAGACTATCCGCAATCCCATTGAAAAGCATAAAAATATTGCATTGCAACAACATCTTGCCGCAAAAGTAAGGCCATTTCTACTGCGACGTACTAAAGAGCTAGTGGCAAAAGAATTGCCTGAAAAAACAGTGATTACAAAAAGTGTCGAGCTTGAAGGCGCCCAGAGAGACCTTTATGAAACAGTGCGGCTGGCTATGTATGAAAAAGTACAAGATGCTCTTGCTGTCAAAGGGCTTGCGAAGAGTCAAATTATTATTTTAGATGCCATGCTCAAATTGCGACAGGTCTGCTGCGATCCGCGTCTGGTGAAACTATCATCAGCGCGCCAGGTCGAGACATCGGCCAAGCTGGAACAGCTTCTGGAAATGGTGGAAGAGCTTTTGTCTGAAGGCAAGAAGATTTTGCTTTTCTCCCAATTTACCAGCATGCTCGACTTGATCATGCCTGAGCTGGAGGCGCGCAATATACCATTTGTGCAGATACGCGGCGATACTAAAGACCGCGGCACGCCTGTTGAAATGTTTCAGTCGGGGCAGGTGCCTCTCTTTTTGCTCAGCTTAAAAGCTGGAGGTACCGGTCTCAACCTCACCGCCGCCGATACCGTCATACATTATGATCCCTGGTGGAATCCCGCAGTGGAAAATCAGGCCACCGACCGCGCACATCGTATCGGCCAGGAGAAAGCGGTGTTTGTTTTTAAATTGATCGCCGCTGGCACGATCGAAGAGAGAATGATTGAACTGCAAGACAAGAAGCGAGCGATTGCTGAAAGTATTTACGGTGATGAAGAGTCGATATCGAGCAAATTGACGGCTGAAGATCTGGCGTCTTTGTTCAAACCTTTGGATTAGGGTGCTCGTCGATTACTCAGGGCGCGCTCAAGTCTCCGCAATTTGAGAGTTCTTCAGTGCCCGAAGTTAAGTTTCAAATCGATTGTTCGCTCCATTTACTGCTTACTTCTTCGGCAATAGCCTCTTTTCTTTATCTTCAAACCAGCGCGATTTTGCCAGTGCCATAAATTTGTCTGCCTCATCTTTTGAATCAAAACAACGCAGAGGTAAAACAAAACCCCGTCGGTTGCTCATCTCAAAAAAAATCAGGCCGCCCTTTTGATGGATTGCCGTGAGCGCTTCCCAGGGAATTGTCGTATCGTGTCCAGTCAGCGAACTATATGGTCTCACGCCCTGCTCGGTCAGGCTGGTGCGAGCCGTAAATAATTCAGGCCTCAGCTTATACGTCCGCCAAGCGCCTATGGCAGGTAGACAAATTAGAGCCAGTCCGCCCAATATAAGTGCCAGTCCGCTCCAGTCTATAAGGATGGCTTGTCCAATCCCCCAGAGCGATATAAAAATGCCACAATAAACCACCTGGCGAAATAAATAATACCTGGCATAAATCGCTTCTTTTAAGGTCATGTCTGCCTTAACAAAGGTCAGTTCTTGAGAAGGAATATCCGGTAGAGCTGATTTTCCTTCTGTGGAACCAGCCAACAACCACTGCGACCAGTATTCATTTGCTTTTTCATAGTAATGATCGGCGGCTTTTGAAGAGCGAAAATTTCGGTCAGGGATCCAATAATATAATTTTGGGGTTTTAGAAATTTGAATTACGACTGCTGAGTTTTTTCGTTCGACATTGATAACCTGGGTCCATTCTACTTGTGAATGAATATTTTCAGCTGTGGTCACATCAATCTTATCCGGCCTGAGCTGCAGCGTGGCTGTGGTGTTTTTTTCAGAATTTTTGAATACTCTCCAGGTTGATAGCAATATAACGGCCACAAAATAGATACCAAAACCAACAGTAGTAAGTACTTTGTAAAATGGCTCCGCAAAGTTACTGCTCAGGCAATAGCCTATCAACATACCGATTGCAGTCAAAAGCACAATTCTCGGCACCACACCATAAGGCATGCTCTGGATTGCTATCATGTCAAAAAAGTTCAGTCGATTCTGCACAGAAGGATATTCTTCACCGTCATCGTTTTGCATTCGGCTATTTTCCCAAAAGTCACAGATCCATCATACAGAACAATTTAAAGTCACTGCTGCATTGTTTTTAGCGCTACAACGCCGCCGGTAAAGACTTTCGTATTGCGGCACAATCGCCTCGGCGGTAAATTTTTTCCTTGCTTCTACCTGTCCGGCCTTGCCCATTCTTTCACGTAAAATTTTGTCGTCAATCAGTCTTTCCACGCTGCGTGCCAGGCCATCAATGTCGCCAAAGGGGACTAGTAAGCCTGTCACTTCGTTTTGCACCACTTCAGGTATGCCGCCAACACTCGTAGCCACGCTCGGGCAGCCAAATGCCATTGCTTCCAGTATGCTCAAACAAAAGCTTTCGCTTTCAGAGGTGTACAACCCCAAATCGGCAGCCTGCAGATAGTCTTCGATTTCTAAAATGTGTTCGCGCACTATGACGCGATCTTCCAGGCCCAGGCGGCGTACCTCTGCCTCAAAAGGAGCAAAGCTAGCGCCGGCCAAAATGACTAGTTTAAAAGAGTCGCGTTTTTTTATTTTGGCTACTGTTTCAAGCAAGTGGTCTATGCGCTTTGTTGGACGCAAATTAGAAGAATGCAAAATCATTACTTCATCGTCGATACCCAGTTCACGTCTTACTTCTTGGCGCGAGCGCGCGGGCGCTGCCGGCTCGAAAAAGTTGTAAATTACTTCCATCGGTCCGTCAAAGCATAAAACATTTTTTGACTCGTTTTTGAGAAATTCAGACACTGTTGTTACAGCGTCCGATTGCAGCAGAGCATGCAATATTGCCGGACCATATCCGGGATCTCGACCGAGGAGAGTTGTATCTGTGCCGTGCAAGGTTGTGATTACTTTTGGCTGTTTTTCGGGAGGAAGCATGCAGCGGGCCAGTATGGCCGCGGTGGCATGCGGCACTGCATAATGGACATGCATGACATCGAGATCGTGATTGCAGCTTACTTGAGCCATTTTTACAGAAAGTGGCAAAGTATAATCTGGATATTTGAATAAGCCGTAGTCATTTATAGCCACTGTGTGGAAAAATATTCCAGGCTCGTTTTCGGGCAGGCGAAATGGTCTTTCGTAACTAATAAAATGTACTTCGTGTCCACGTTTTGCCAGCTCGGTGCCCAGTGTGGTGGCAATGATGCCGCTGCCTCCAATTGAGGGATAGCAGGTTATACCGATTTTTAATTGCTGCCCGGAAGTCATCTAAAAGTGTCGCGCTCCCCTGCCCGCTTGTTCGAGCGATTGAAATACCATTGGATCATTGGGAAAAAGACCAATTGCATGGCCTATGCCGGCGCGAGCTCCCAGTACCCGCGCGCGATTTAGCTGTAAATCTATATAATTACGGGTTGAAGCCTGCGTCGCATGAGCGCTCATCGCCGCTGTCCATGCTGATAGCGCTTTATCGTCTATATCTATCAATACTGCCGTAACATCGCGACATTCTCCGTCGGGCGTTACTGCATAGTAAAATAGCTGATCGATAGCGTGGGGCTTTTCATTCAAATCTTTCAATTCTTTCAAACCACCGTAGCGAGCCAGTCTGGCGGCATCGCGCACCAGCTCACCCAGTCTTGCATGATCAGGATGTTGGTTGGGCACCGTGCTTGGTGCCAGCACTATCGCCGGACGCTTTTGTCTGATGATGCCGGCGATTGAAATAGCATGTTTGGTAGTCGTCTCTAAATGCGAGTCGCCGTCAAGTTCGACAAATTCTATCGTCGCACCCAGTAGTCCTGCTGCTTCTGTCGATTCTTTCACCCTTTCTTCCGGGCTGCCGTTGCTCGCCGCCTCACCCTTTGAGCAAACTACAAAATGAGCCTGCCGGCCTCTTTGAGTTTCGACAGCGATCGCTCCACCGCAACCAAACTCGATGTCGTCCGGGTGAGCGCCAAAGGCCAAAATTGAAAATGTATCAGGGGAGTTCAGTGTAAGCCTCATCGGAAAATTCGATTTTTTCGCGGGTGACAAATGTTATTTCTGGAGTCTGGCTTTTGACAAGATAGTCCTGCTCCCCGGCGCCTGAAACATAATGGGTGCAGTTTACAACTGATTGCATCCAGAGCAAGCGGCTGTCCCGACTGGGGCTGATTTGCTCTTTTGTGAAGGTTGTCATAGGTAGATCGACAAAAACGTCTCCTCCTTCATGCAATTTCAGTTTATCACCGGCAACCCTTGCCCGCACTATTTCTCCCTGGTACGGTACATCGACAAAAAAGTCCGATATTTCGCAGGCCGCCTGGCGAAATGTCACGTCACTGGAGCGCATAATCTTTATATCCTCCAGCAGACCCATCTCGCGGTACATGTCCAGACAAAAGTCTGCCACGTTTGGGGCTGTAACTTTCTTGAAAATATCTATTAATGGATGGCCGATATAGTTTGGCAGCTGCGAGATCGTTTTTTCCTGCCATCCGGCCGGCACACGTTTAAGATAAAGGGGAGAAAATTTGCGCTGGATTTTATTGTCAAAAGTAAAATTGAGTTGGGCTGGTTCATTGGTTGTGCGATGGCGCAAGATTGTTCTGGTTTCGCGCGGGTCGTGGTCGCTATCATGAAAGAAAAATACAATCTCGCCGCCAATTTCGCTCTGCAAACGCCTGGCTGTCTGCATTTTGGCTACCAAAAAGCGTTTGGGGTAAAAACCGCAGGGCTGCTGGCCAAAACATATTACTGGTGCCGTCATGATACCTTGTCCTCAGTTGGTTTGTGATTTTTGTCCGTCATGTAAGCTTTACGTTTTTGTTTTTATTGTTGGCAAAAATCATTTGTAGTATCAGACTGAAAATAACGCAGGCTGCGCAGCCTATGAGCGGATACCAGAGATATGAAATTGTCAGGTTGAAAAATAG
>Ga0116230_10003826_pt1 | contig 14718 bp, 11 predicted proteins | sample S1TSphfallax_3_FD_88678 | JGI IMG/M metagenome (GOLD analysis project Ga0116230, IMG submission 88678) | Host-associated microbial communities from peat moss isolated from Minnesota, USA - S1T2_Fd - Sphagnum fallax MG | ecosystem: Host-associated > Plants > Peat moss > Unclassified | place... | reverse complement strand
TCGCCGGCAACAAATACGCGGGGCTGAGCGAGATGGGCCTTCACGCCATCGGCGGGATTCTCAAACATGCCGCCGCCCTCTGCTGCCTCTGCAATCCCACCACCAACAGCTACAAACGGCTGGTTCCCGGTTACGAAGCGCCGGTCAATCTCGTCTACAGCAGCCGAAATCGCTCGGTCGCCATCCGCATCCCGATGTACAGCGAAAAACCGCAGACCAAGCGAATCGAATTTCGCTGCCCCGATTCCTCCTGCAATCCATACCTGGCATTCAGCGCGATCACCATGGCCGCCATCGACGGGATCGAAAACAGGATCCATCCCGGTGACCCGCTGGACAAAAACATGTATCACCTGACCGAGGAAGAATCAGCGCGAATCACCTCCGCCCCTGCCAGCCTCGAAGAAGCGTGCAACGCGCTGGAGAACGATCACGAGTTTCTTCTCAAAGGCGACGTCTTCACCGCCGACCTGATCCACTACTGGATCAAATACAAACGGGAAAACGAAATCGAAGCCCTGCGGCAACGCCCGCATCCATATGAGTTCTGCATGTATTTTGATATCTGAACCATCTGAACCCTAAATAATTTAGATTCCAAAGAGCCGCGCACGAAGCGTACTCGCGCAGCAAGCGGGTTTGCCGTCTGACCCGCTGACTGTGAATCACGACTTGTCATTCGCCGCGGCCGCCGTTGGCTTCCGGTAGAACGCCGCGTTCTTCTCGATAAATTCACTGTACTCCGCCGGGACATCTTCCTGCGGGAAGATCGCGTTGACCGGGCATTCGCCCAGGCAGAGATTGCAGTCGATGCAAATCTGCGGATCGATGCAGAGCATCTCCGCAGCCGCGAAGTCCGTCTCCGATTTTGTCGGATGAATGCAGTCCATCGGACAGACCGCCACGCACGCTGTGTCCTTCACGCCGATGCAGGGTTTGGTAATCACAAAAGCCATATCGCTCCTTGGTTGGAAGAGTTCTACAAGACTTGGGGCTCGGTATTCAAATACATAGTGAGATCATTTGATATACCATTCAGTTATATGCAGAACCTGCACCACCTTGCCGTCTTCAATGCCGTTGCCAGCACCGGCAGCATCAGTGCCGGGGCGGCGCTGCTGAGGGTCAGCCAACCCGGCATCACCAAGCAGATTCGGTCGATGGAGCGGGCAATGAAGGTTCGGCTGTTTGACCGGCACCCGCGCGGTGTCCGGCTCACACCGGCGGGCACACTGCTGGCCGGGTACACCCGCCGGATCTTTTCACTTCTCGCCGAGGCGGATGTCGCGCTGGCCGACCTGTCGTCGCTCAAGCGCGGCAGCCTCGCGATCGGTGCCGGGCCTACGGTGGGTGTCTATCTGCTCCCCGCGGTAATGGTGCGATTCCGCCGCGAATATCCGGACATTTTGTTGAAGGTGGAAACCGAAGGGCCCGACTTGCTGCGGCAGCGATTGCTGGACGGAATGATCGAACTGGCATTCAGCGAATCGCCGATCCTCTCGCCCGAGCTTGTCTCGAAAGAAGCGTTTCACGATCTGCTCGTGCCGGTCGTGTTTCGTTCCCACCGATTGGCCGCTTCGACTTCGGTTACTCCGGCGACATTTTGCCGGGAGCCGTTCATCACCCGGCAGGTCGAATCCGACGCGGGCTCACTGGTGGAACGAACCCTGGCCGCACGAGGGTTAATAACCGTGTCTCCCGTACTGACTGTTGCAAGCACCGAGGCGATGAAGCAGGCGGTCATTGCCGGACTCGGCGTCGCAGTGATCTCCCGGCTGGCGATCCAGACCGAGCTTGCCGCGGGATTGCTGGTCGAACTCAAGGTGAAGGGACTACGGATCAAGTATCCGATCCATCAGGTAAGCCTGAAAGATCGGACCATGAGCAAGGCCGCCGTTCGGTTTCAGCAGATGATGCGGGAGGCACACTGATGGCAGCCTAAGAAGGCCCGGCGACCGCTCCGCGCCTCGCCGGTTTCACCGACAGATACAACCAGATCGCCGCCAGCACCAGCACCGCCCACGACAAGCCGGGGAAGAACGGTACAAGCCGGGGGTACCATTTGACCGCCACGGGGGCGTCGCCTGCGAAGCGCGGCGACATCATGTCCAGCGCGGTGTCCACAATCGTAATCATGCTCAGGGCGAAACACATCAGCAGCCCCCGCAGGCTGAACGCGGCGGCAGCGGCGCTGAGCACCGCGCCCCAGATCAGATAGCGATTGTCCATCTGCGGCATCAGCGCGAACATCAGAATCCAAGGCGCGGCCATCGCAAAGAAAAACTGCGGACTCCGCCGGCGCTGGTGCATGGCCATTCCAAATCCGCAGAGCACCATGCTGATCAGATACCCGGCGATCATCAGATATCGCATGGGGATCTCGTAGGGTTCACCAAGCCAGGGCAGATACGCCGCCAGATCCAATTGCTCCGCCCAGTGCCAGTGGTAGCTTTCCTCAAGAATTTTTCCGAGATTGGTGGGGTCCATCCAGGTCAGGATTTCGCGGTTGCGGGTGCCGAACTTGATGCCGATCTCGTACCACGCCATCGATGTGTTGAAGAGCGGGACACAGGCAAACAGTGCCGCGGCAACCCCGCCGCAAAACCAGGTGGGTGCCCATCGCCGGGGCAGAAATCGCGCCGCGGCGACAAAACCGATGAGGATCAGCACTGAGGTCCAAAAGTGTCCCGGCCCGTCCGATCGGATCCACGGCCACAGCACCAGCTGGGCCGCTATCGCGATTGCAACCCCCTGGAAAATGATCGCAATTTTGGTCCCGGACCGGTTGAAGCACAGCGACACCAGAAGTTGCAGCGCAATGAGCACCGTAATGATCCAGGCAGTGGAAACATCGCTGCACACCAGCCAGGGCGAGGCGACGCATCCGATCGCCAGAGCGATCCCAATGCCAAACCGGATCACCGAAGCGGGGCTGGCGGTAAGGGTCATCCAGGCAATGAAAATCGGCGAGGCGAGAATCAGAATCCACTGGTCTGAAAATGGGTCGGTCACCGCCACCAGCATCGATTTGAAGATTTCAAAACCGAAGATCATCCCCAGCAGCAGCCGCCACGGTGTCCAGGGCAGCAACAGATAGAACAGCATCGCCACCAGCGCCGAGCCGATGCCAAGGTAAACCCAAAGCAACGGGAGAAAATCGTTGGAAATGATCCACAGCGACAAAACAATGCAACCAAAAAACGCAACGTACGGCACGGCCCCCCGTCGCAGCGTGAACAGCTGCCAGATCGCCAGCACCGGGGCAACGATCAGGACCTGGCCCTTCCCCAGCGCAACCGCGCCGATGCAGATGCCGGCAAGCAACCATTGATCCAGTAATCCCAGATAAACCGCGAGCAAGAACGGCGCGAAGATCCACACGTCCCATTGCACATACCCGTGGGAATTGAAAACGGCGGCAGGGTTGAACCACACCACCAGCGCTGCGACCATCGCCGGCCAGACCCCGCGCACCGGTTGAACCCATGGCCAGCCGGGAACCCCCGCACAGCGGCGAAGCCAATAATGCACCAGCAGGAACATGATCACCGCCGCTGCAAGCTCGCAACCGGTATTGAACACCAGCATCGGCAGCGTGAATTCGTACTGCGGCCTCCAGGCGTAACGACGGTTCTGCGGAGGCGCGAAATGCCTGGCCGTCCACGCCTCCCAATGCGACATGATCAGCAGCCGCAGCGGTGGATAATCCAGCGGCAAAGTGCCTGCGCCGTTGTATCTTCCTTCGTCGCCATATTCCTTCACCAGTTTCTGGTAGACGTCGACCACGCCGACCTGATTGGTGTAATGCCCCCAAAGGATGGCGTTATCCAGGCTGTTGAAAAAATGCACGCCCTGGGTTTGATTCCAGATCCATTGACGGTATCGATACCCCCATTGCAGCGATCCGAAGACGACCAGCAGCACCAGCAGGCCGTGAGCAAGGTTCGACAGGCCGCGACGCAGGCGCATGTTGCTTTTGTTCGCATCGCTGTGAGAAAAAGATTCGCTGGAAATCAAGGTGCCGGAGCTTACCAATTTGCGTGGCCGCCCGCACATGTCCGAAGCGGGCATGGGCAACATGCCCGTGCTACGATGGGGTGATGCCAATCATTCTGGGCATCGAATCCACCTGCGATGAAACGGCGGCAGCCGTGGTGGTGGATGGCACGCGCGTGCTGAGCAATGTGATCGCATCGCAGATCGATCTGCATGCGAAATATCGCGGGGTTGTGCCGGAGATCGCCAGCCGGGCGCACATCGAAAATATTCTGCCCGTCATTCGGGAGGCCATCGCCACAGCCGGCGTGACGATGCCGCAGCTGGATGCGATCGCGGTGGCACATCGGCCCGGACTAATCGGGTCGTTGCTGATCGGAGTCACCGCCGCAAAAACGATGGCGTGGGCACTGGGCAAACCGCTGCTGGCGGTGGATCACGTCCAGGCGCATCTGTACAGCATTCTGCTTAAAGCCGATCAAGAAGCCCCGGATGCACATTCGGGGCTCCGTTTTCCCGCGATCGGGATGGTCTGCAGCGGCGGTCATACCGCGCTCTATCGAATCAGTTCCTGGTCGGACATCCAGATGATCGGTTCGACGATCGACGACGCGGTGGGCGAGGCATACGACAAGGTGGCTGCGATCCTTGGCCTTGGCTACCCCGGCGGACCGATCATCGATCGGCTGGCAGCCGACGGTGATGCGAACGCGGTGAAATTTCCGCGCACCCTGCTGGATCGCGATTCGCTGGATTTTTCCTTCAGCGGATTGAAGACCGCGGTGCTGTATCACGTCCGGGGCGTGCCATCCAGGCGCGATCCCCAGGCAACCAAACCGGCACCAACCCAGGCTGAAGTAACAGATATCGCCGCCAGCTTTCAGTCGGCGTGCATTGATGTAATCCTGAAAAAACTACGCCGGGCGACCGATCAATTTGATGCCCGGTGCATCCTCATCGGCGGTGGTGTGTCGGCCAATCGCGGGCTGCGGGCGGCTCTGGTGAACTTCCCGGTGCCGGTGCATTTCCCGCCGCTGGCGTATTGCACGGACAACGCCGCGATGATCGCCGGGCTGGGTGACGTGCAATATCGCGCCGGCAATTTCGCCTCCCTTGAGCTGGACGCGATCACTTACAGCCAGTTCCGAAGATGAGGTTCTTCGCAATGAACGAACCCCGCCGCATCGGTCTGCTGCGGGGTTCAGCACTTCATTCAGAATTCGGATATTTGCATCATTCAGATCGCGTAACCCAGCGCTGCGACATACCGCTCGTCGTTTTTCAGCGCTCCGATTGCGGGCGAAGAGTTGAAGTCCCATTCAATCTTCAATTCGGCGAATAAATTTTTGGTCAGCTTCGCGTGCAGACCGATATCGGTGTTGATCACGTAGACGCTTGCGTTGCGGAGGCTGGGGAAATACGTCACGTCATTGAACATCGACACCGCAGCGTTGAAGTTGTAGGTCAGGTGGTACGCCAGTTTCAATGCCGCATCCTCGCGGGTGGGTGTGCCGTTGCTGTAATTTTCGTACAGCCACGCCGCACCGACTTCAGTGTTAAACATCAGCGGGGCTTTATCCAGCCACTGATAACCCAGACCGGCCGAGGGGGTAAAGCGAAGATCCAGATCCGCAATGCGGTCTTTGGTCACTTCCGCTTCGACATACCCATAGAGCTTCTTGCTGAAAAAGTGCTGGTATTTCCCATCCAGATCCCAACGGTCGGTCGTGGTGGATTCCACACCGGTGGTCTGGTCTTTCTGCTTGCCGTACTCATATTCACCGGTGAAGGTGAACAGCTCTTGTTTGAGCTTGTAGCCGATTTTGAAATTGGCATTGAGGGTGTCGGTGAACGTGTTCCCTCGCGTCAGCGTCCCGCCGATTGCGAAGGATGCGGTCAACGGCTGCGGGTTTACGTCTTCGATCGTCGCGATGGGAACCTTCTGCCCCGCTCCCACGCCCTCCCCCATGATGGCGACATTTCCCGGATCGGATTCGGCCACTTGCCGGACCAGCACGGTGCCGTCACTCAAATGCAAATCAATCGGGGCGACGGTCGAAAATGTCCGCACATTCGACAGCGGGATCACGACATCCCCCGCCATGTCCGAATGCAGGGTCAGGTTACCGTCGGCAACCTTTGTGATCTTGCCCGTCAGGTGATCCCCCTGTTTCAGGATCACCACGTCGGCTCTTGCAGTCGAAATGACTGTTACCCCGAGAACCGCCGCCGCCAACACAGCCAATGCTTTTCGCACTCTTCACTCCAAATGAACCTGTTCCAATGGTGTTCGGGAACCTTTCCCTCTCACCGGCCGGAAAAAGAGCAGCCTCGCCACTTTCCAATGCCGGAAACCCGCGAAAAGAAAAGTCGCTGGTGCTCTAAACGGGAATACTCCCGTACCCGGCTGGTCCGGAAAAACTACAGACGTGGTTCGCTATCGGCAACTGCTGGGAAATCGCTTGATTATTGGTTGAAGCAGCGGTCAACACGCGGGAAATGAAGTCCGATAACCAGTGCAGAGCGGATGAGAGACCGCTGATAATGCCACATAAACTACTTGTAATCCTTCCACAGCCATTCCATCGCTTCGGGCAGTGTCTGGCGAACAACACGCTGATCGACATGCTTCGCGTCCTTCGCCAGGACGTATTGGTAGTGATATCCCTTTGCTTTCAATGCCGCCGCCATGCGGTCGTTCGCCATGACCCAATTATGAAACGTGCCCTCAGCATCACCAAACCGATTGTCCTTCTCGCCAACCTCCATCCAGACCCGCAACGGTTTGGCATCAGCCTGCGGGATCAGATGCTCATGATATTCCCATGCGCCGTGCGGCGAATCTGAATTTTTGGGAGACTGCTGGTTTACATAAGTTCCCGAGTAAGTCAGTACGCGGTGATACCACTCGGGGTGGAACCAGGCCATGGTGAACGCCGCCGCCCCGCCCGAACTGCTGCCCATGGTCGCCCGGGCATCGGGGTTGGTGCTGAATGTAATCTTGTAGTCTGCAGCGATCTTCGGCAGCACTTCGGTCTGCACGAATTCAGCGTATTTTCCCGACACCGTGTCATACTCCAGACCACGCTCGCTGCCCTGAGCGTCCCCGCCGCCGTTGCCAATGAAGACCGCCACCATGATCGGCAGCCGATGATCGTTGATCATATTGTCCAGAATCCTCGGTAGTTCACGCTGATAGTTCGCATCCTGACAAACAATAAAAGGAACCGGCGTGCCGGCAACATATTGGCTTGGAATGTAGACTCCCACTTTGCGCTTATAGGGAACCAAGCCTGATGTCTTTTTGCTGATTCCCGGATACATCTTGCTGTCCGCAGACTCCATTACAAAGGTCTTGACCGAACCTCTGGGAACTCCCGGCTTGACCTCCAATTCCGGAGCATCCGTGTAGTCCGGACCGATGACAAAGTTTCCATCCTCTTTGGCTGAAAGTGCAACGGCCGGCTGAGTCGTGGAGGGCGGAGAGGCGGCAACAGACCGCCAAACGAGTCCACTCGAAACAAGCCACGCTGCTGCGATCATCGCTGTTTTCATAGGTTCTCTCATTTCAGTAATCAACGAGCCTTGCCGCGTGCCTTACTGACAGGATGCCGAACATGATGCGGCCCCGCACTTTTTGCTGACGATCCCGCCGCCAGCGACTTTCGCAACGCCTCCATCAGGTTGACCGTCCCCTTGATCGATCGCTCTTTCTGCTCCGGAGCATGAGCAAGCTGCTTTCCGTGCGTCTTTGCATCCACCAGCGCCTGAAGCTGCTCGCGGAATTCATCCTTGAATTCTTCCATATGCAGCGGACGAGTCATCGACTTGATCAATTCCCCCGCCATCCGCTGCTCAGCAGCCGAAACTTTCACCTTCGACATCGATGCCGCGACACCCTCGTCCATCGGGTCCACCTCATCCGAATAATGGAGCGTATGGAGAACCAGTTCATCCTCCAGCGTGCGAATCAGTACCATGTATTGCCGCTCGCGCATCACAAATCGGCCCAATGCGCACTTGCCGCTCTCGCTCATCGCCGCGACCAGCAGCCTGTATGGCTTGGCGGCATCCTTCCCCGGCCTGAGGTAGTAAACCCGGTCGAAGAATACCGGATCGATCGCATGCGGCTCAATGAACTGAACAATCTCCATCGACCGCCCTTTCTCGGGTTTCAATCGATCGATCTCCCGCTGATCCACCAGCGCGTAATCACCCGGACCCACTTCCACCCCCTTGGCCGTCTGATTGAAATCGTATTCTTTGCCGGTATCCGGGCAGACTAATTTCCGCCGCAGCCGGCATCCCCCGTCTTTCGTCACCATGTGGAAATGCACAGTGCGTTCATGCACCGCCATGTACATCTCGATCGGAATGCTGACCAGGCCAAAGGTAATTGAGCCAGTCCAGATGGGGCGAGCCATAACTTCTCCTTAAATCTCTAACGGAATATTACGCAGCCGGCGGGTTATCGCCGACTACCTGATGGAGATCGACCCGCGACCGTTCAAAGTCTGCCCAGGGATCGCTGTTCCGTTTGTCGAGATATTTTGAGACATTCGGCAGTTTGAAATAATCCGCCGACTTCAATCTACCAAGCTCAGCCCACGAGATCGGCATCGCCACCGCCGCCCCGGGTCTGGCCCGTGTGGAGTACGGCGCGACCGCCGTGGCACTCCGACCGTTGCGATTGTAATCGATATACACCTTCCCGTGGCGGAGATCCTTCCGCATATTGGATACAAACAGGTCCGATTTCTCGACCAGCGATTCGGCAATCGTTTTGCAAAATGACTTGGCCGACTCCCAATCAATCGTCGGTCTGATCGGCACCGTGACATGCAGCCCCTTTCCGCCGGAGGTTTTCACGAACGTCGGCAGCCGCAGCGACTCCAGAATCTTGCGCACATCCCGGGCAGCCTTAATCACCTGTTTCCACGCCACTCCCGGGCCGGGGTCAAGATCGAAGATCAATTGATCCGGATGCTCCACATCGTCGCTCCTGCAGCCCCAGGTGTGAATCTCAAGAACCCCCATCTGCACGATCGAGTGTAGACCGTCCAGATCATGCAAACCCATGTGGTATTCTTTCTCCTTGCCTTTGCCGATGTTCACTTTGTCTAATGACTCGGCCAGACTTTCGGTCCAGTTCCTCTGGAAGAAGCACTTGGAGCCAACCCCGTTGGGACATCGGACCAAGGCCAAAGGTCTGCTGACCACATGCGGCAACATCCACTCCTGCACGGCTTGGTAATAGTTCGCAAGATCCTGCTTGGTAATTCCGGTGTCGGGATACAGAATCTTATCCGGATGCGTGAGAGTGACTCGGTTCGTAGAGGCAATTGGTCCAGGCTTGGTGGATCGAGGGCGGCTGTTGGCGGGCTCTTTATCAATCAGCTTCTCCACCTTCTCCGCTTTCGCCGGAACCTCACGAACAATTTCTGATGTTGGTTTGTCCGACCGAAACCCAATAAACGCAGGGTGCCTCAATACCCCATCGCGAGTCCAGCCTGTGAAATTCACCTCCGCAACCAACGTTGGCTTGATCCAGTGTGCCGCCCGCCGTTCCCGCGCCGGCGGTGCGACATCCGTGGGCGGTTCATCCTGGCGAATCTTCTGGAGACCCTTCATCGTCCCCTTCAGCATCGCTTCATCGAAGCCGGTCCCTACTCTCCCGGCGTACACCAATCTCTCTTTCGCATCATGGTAGCCTAACAGCAGCGACCCAAAGCCCGACCGTGCTCCTTTTGCATCGGTGTAACCAATGACAACAAACTCCTGCCGTAGCCCGCATTTGCTTTTGAGCCAGCTCCCGTCGCGGCGCGATGCATAGTGTGAATCTATTTTCTTCGAGACGATTCCCTCCAGCGCCATGCCGCACGCTTTTTCAACCACCGCCGCACCGTCACCGACAACATGCTCGCTGTAATTCACGATGGGAGCGAGATTGCTTTGCTGGAGGATTTCTTCCAGGCGTTTCTTGCGTTCGATTAATGGAGTCTCGCGGAGGTCAAACCCATCGCAGAACGGCAGATCAAATGCGAAGAACGCGGGGTCGGCTGACTCCTTATCCTTCAACATTGCCTGAAGCGCCTGAAAATCCGTGCGGCCCTGCTCATCCAGTACAACCATCTCGCCATCAATGATTGCTGTATCCGATTTGAATCCTGACAGCGCTTTCACCACACTCGGGAAGTCGTCCGTCCAGTCTTTACCGTTTCGGGTGATCAGCCGAACATCTCCCTTCTTGATGTGAGCCAGGAAACGGTAGCCGTCGAACTTGATCTCGTGCAGCCACTGATCCCCGGTGGGAGGAGTTTCCGCCAGCAGCGCCAGTTGCGGTGCAAGCTGTTTTGGCAACGGAGCCTTCACGGCGCCGGGGATCTTTCCCATCTCCTTTGCCTCACCGCTCCACACACTGTCGCGATCACCGGCGATTTGCTCCAGCGATCGCGCGGTCTTCACGCTGTTGGCTTTTTCGTCGAGAACGCTTCTGCTCTTGCTGGCAAACTCGTCGTCCAGCTTCATCAGCAGCCAATTCTTCCCGTCTTCGCCAGCTTTGCCGTGCATCTGCACCAGGCTCCATTCGCCGCGGAGTTTCTCGCCGTGCAGGACAAAATGCAGCCGACCGGATTTGAATCCCGATGCCGGGTCATGCAGCGGTTCCCAGGTTCCGGTATCCCAGAGCAGGACGGTTCCCCCGCCGTACTCGCCTTCGGGAATGACACCCTCAAAATCGCCGTAATCGATCGGATGATCCTCCACCTGCACCGCCAGCGATTTCCGATCGGGGTCCAGCGACGGTCCCTTCGGTACCGCCCAGCTTTTCAACACACCGTCAAACTCCAATCGAAAGTCATAGTGCAGCCGAGACGCATCGTGCTTCTGGATCACAAAGCGCAGCCTGGGCGTGGACTTTGGCCCGACCTTCCCCTTCGGTTCGGGGGTCCTGGTGAAATGACGTTTCTTGTGATAGTTTGCCAATCCCACAGATAAAACAAGGACGCGTGCATGAGCCGCGTCCTTGCCTCAAAGAGTAAATCGAATTTGTTCAAACGATCTTCGAGTGGAATACTAATTCGCTCGGATCAACTCAAGCAACGTGAAAAATTGCACTCGTGATCGAAGCCAATTTCGAGTTACTGACTCTTCGCATAGATCCACGAGGGCAATTTGTCGCAGACTGCGACCCCCACATAGGAATCGGCACAGCCATAGTAGAGAAAGGCCTTGCCCTTGAAGAAAACCAACCCTTCCAGAAAAGTCGTGCCAGCTCCATATTGCCCGGTTTTCTCAAACGCCAGCTCCGGTTTATAGAACGGCGTATCGGTTCGCGCCAGCAGTTTCGTCGGATCCTTCGCATCAAACAGCGCCTGTCCGCCGCTGTATGCGCCGGCACCCAATGCCTTGTCGCCATTCCCGCTGTTCTTGCCGTTGTAGATCACCAGAATTCCCTTGTCGGTAAGCACGGCAATCGGCCCGCCCTCGGCAAGCTCGCTGTCAAATTTCCCCTTTCGCCGATTCAGCGACACACGCAGCTTGCCCCTGGCATCCTCCAGCGGTTGCCAATGCATCAGATCGGTCGAGGTGGCGAAATGCATGTCCCCTTCGCCCCAGTACATCCAGTATTTCCCGTCGATCTTCATCGCCCTCAGCTGATCGCCTTTTAGACGTCCGAGGATCGTCGCGGATTTGCACCCCATATTCGCATACTTACCGCCCGATGCCTCGGCAAACGCTGGCCCGTGCTTTTCCCAGTGAACCAGATCTTTGCTGGTTGCGATTGCCAACCGGGCAATCTGCCGGTTCCACTGGGTATAGGTCAGGACGATCGTGCCGTCTTCGGTCGCGATCAACCGCGGATCTTCGCATCCGCCGCCCCTCTCGTTTTTCATCTGCGCATCATCATCCGGATAGAGCACCGGTTTCGGGCGTCGTGTGAAATGCAGTCCATCCTCGCTGACCGCCAGCCCCAGCCGCGAGGTGTGCATGCCGATCTGATCGGGCCCCGAATCATCTTCTGCGCGGTAGAGCACATATACCTTGCCATCCAGCACGATTGCAGCCGGGTTAAATGTGTGCGCCGTCTCCCAGTGAACGGGCTTTTTGGCAAGCGGACAATCAAACGTTGCGGTCGAATCCGGCTTGATCAGTGGATCGATCCCCTCCGGCCGGACAAACGGCCCGAGCATCCAATCCGCCGGCGCGGTTTGTGCCCGCAAGCTTGATGAAACAAACAGGACGGCGATCGCCGCCGCGACGATGAATAAAATTCGGTGCCCGAGGGTAAAGCGGATCATGGTTCTCGCAAGCTAAGTCCAAGGCGGTGCAGGGTCAAAAACCAGGAATGCACGACTGACCCCGCATTGCATTCGTCAGCCCAGCTTTACCGCCCTGCCCGTTTTCGCCGATTCGTACGCCGCGGCGATCACCTTCATGTCCTTCAATCCCTCTTCTCCAGGCGTGAGAACCGGTTTGTCGTTGCTGATGCAATCGCAGAAATGGTCCATCTCGGCGGCAAAATGATCGATGGCAATGTACGTCACTTCGCGCTTGTCGCGTCCCAGAGTGTGCCAAAGCCGATTGCCGTGATACTGCTGCATGGGTTCGGCCTCCAATTGCCCGCGCGTGCCATAGACGCGGTATCGGTTGCAGCCAAATCCGTAGCTGGTCAGCACCGATGCCAGCAAGCCGCTGTCGAACCGCAGCTCGAAGGAAATGGTTTCCTCCACTTCCTTGAACCGCGGATCGCCGGGGGTGGAATACGAAAATGCGGAAACCTCCGCCGGTTCCTGCCCGGACAAATACCGGATCGCATTAACGGCATAAATGCCCATGTCCATCAGCGGTCCACCGCCGGCCAGCTTTTTGTTGAGCCGCCACATGTTCGGATCACCCGCGTTAAACCCCGCCTCGGCGGTGATCTGCTTGATGGTGCCGATGTCGTTGGCCGAGTGCGACAACTCGATTGCGCGAATCGTCATCGGTTCATACCGCATGCGATAGCCGATCATCAGTTTCTTCTTTGCCGCGGCACAGGCGTCGATCATCGCCTGGCATTCGGCGACGGTGTTGGCCATCGGTTTTTCGCAAAGTACATGCTTGCCCGCCCTGGCGGCGCGGATGGTGTACTCGGCGTGCATGCCATTGGGCAGAACGATGTAGACCACATCAATTTCGGGATTGTCTTTGATGGTGTCGAAGGTTTCGTAGCTGTAGATGTTCTTTTCGTCGATGCCGTATTTCCCGGCCTGTTGTTTTGCCTTGTCGGGATGACCGCTCACCAGCGCGACGGGTTTGCACAGCTCGCATTTTGCGAACGCCGGCAGCAGTTGGCCCATGGTGAGCATGCCGACACCGACCAGGGCGAAGCCCAGCTTTTTTCCCTGCGGTTTATCGATCTGAGACAACAGCGGACTGCTGGCCGCCGCGGCAATGGCGACGGCGGTGCCGGTGACAAAGGTTCGGCGTGAAATGGTGTTTGCTCGTTCGGACATGCTGGCCTCCGATTTGTTTGTGTCCTGGGTTACCGGGCATTACTTTATCGCGGATGCAACGATTTTTCCCGATCCTGTTTTTAGTTTTCACCGCATCGCTGATTTCGGTCGCTCATTCGCAAACCAGGCCCGCAAGACCCAGCCCGGCGGGCTGGGCTTCCACCAATCCATCCAGTCCGGTTGCTTCGGGAGCGAGGCTTGAGAAGCTCGCCGATGGATTTCAGTTTACCGAGGGCCCGACCTCCGACGACAAGGGGAACATTTTCTTCATCGATCAGCCCACCGATCGGATTCTGGAATATTCAACTGACGGGAAAGTCTCCACCTGGATGCACCCCTGCGGCCGCTCCAATGGCATGTGCTTCGACACCAATCGCAACCTCATCACCTGTGCCGATGAAATGAGCCAGCTGTGGTCCATCACGCCGGACAAAAAAGTGACGGTGCTGGTGAAGGATTTCAATGGCAAGCTGTTGAACGGCCCCAACGACGTATGGATCCGACCCGACGGCGGCATGTACATCACCGACCCGTACTACAAACGCGACTGGTGGAAACAACGCGGAACCCAAAAAGAGCAGGATACCGAAGGCGTCTACTACTTGACTGCCGATCGCAAAACCCTCACCCGCGTCATCGGTGATTTCGAGCGACCCAACGGAATCATCGGCACACCGGACGGCAAGACGCTGTACGCGTCTGACATTCAGGCTGGCAAGACCTTCAGTTATTCCATCCAGGACGATGGTTCACTGAAAGACAAGAAACTCTTCAACCATTTTGGCTCCGACGGCATGACCATCGACAGCGACGGCAACATCTACACCACCAGCAACGGCTCCGTGCAGATCTGCGACAAGACCGGCAATCTGCTCGACACGATTCCAGTCAACGGAGCCAACTGCTGCTTCGGCGGAGCCGACGGGCATCTGCTGTTCATCACGGCTCGCAGGGAGATCTGGGGATTGAAGATGAAAACGCACCGCGTGGGTCCGCAGTGAGAGTCAGCTCCCTCGTAGCCGGGAGCGGGATCTCCGGTCTGCGGCACGGATATCACCACGACCGGGGCTGCGGCCCGCGTCGGATGCGGCACGCCCCCGGCGTCGGGCGTGAGCGTTTTTCCGGGCGATCCTAAGTGGTTTATGCGGCAGCGGTTGTCCAATACTGCTTCCATTGATTGCTCTGCTGTAATGTCTCCAGTGCGATGACCGCCTCGGCGTTGTCG
>Ga0116230_10003825_pt1 | contig 14723 bp, 13 predicted proteins | sample S1TSphfallax_3_FD_88678 | JGI IMG/M metagenome (GOLD analysis project Ga0116230, IMG submission 88678) | Host-associated microbial communities from peat moss isolated from Minnesota, USA - S1T2_Fd - Sphagnum fallax MG | ecosystem: Host-associated > Plants > Peat moss > Unclassified | place... | reverse complement strand
TACGGATCGGCCTCGTCCAGCCCCTCCGCCACCGCCAGCACCGCCATCGCATCCGCCGCCGAATTGGCGAATATGCTGACGCAGTCAAGGCTCTTGCACGCCGGCACGGCCCCCGCCGCGCTGATCCGGCCGATGCTCGGCTTCAGCCCAATCAGATTGTTGAACATCGCCGGCACCCGCCCGGACCCCGCCGTATCCGTGCCGAGCGCAAACAACGCGAGCCCCGCGCCGACCGCAACCGCCGAGCCGGAGGACGAGCCGCCGGAAATATAATCCGCATCGAACACGCAGCGCGGCGCGCCATAGGGCGATCGCGTGCCATTCAGCCCGGTCGCGAACTGGTCCAGATTCGCCTTGCCCAGCACGATCGCCCCGGCCGCCCGCAATTTCGCCACCACCGTCGCATCCCGCACCGGCGTGTAGGCAAATTCCGGGCACGCCGCCGTGGTCGGCAGCCCCGCGACGTCGATATTGTCCTTCACCACGAACGGAATGCCGAACAGCGGCAATGACGCCAGGTCGGCATCGTTAAGCGCCGCCACCTCCGCCAGAATCTCCTCGGCCGGCCTCCGCGAGATGAAAACCGCCGGATCGCCATACCCATCGATCCGCGCCAGCAACGCCGCCACCAGCCCGGATGGCGTCAGCGACCCGTCGCGATACGCCGCATGAATGGCGCCGATTTCCAGCGGCTCCGGAATCATGCCGCGATCACGCCCAGTCTCTGCCCGGCGCGCACCACCTGGCCGGGTGCGGCGGCAATGCGCTCGACCGTCCCGTTCGCGGGTGAAATGACCCGCACCTCCATCTTCATCGATTCCAAAATCATCACCGCGTCGCCCGCGCGCACCGCCTCGCCCGGCCCCACCAGTATCTTCCACACGCTGCCCGGCACCGGTGCGGCGATCCCGCGCACCCCTGCCGGCAGCGGTTCCTCCTCCGGCGGCGGCGCGGTATCCGGCTCCTCAAACGTGTTCAGCCCCTTCGCCGCCCAATCCTCGCGCTCCGCGGCGAACGCCGCGCGCTGCGTCGCCTGGAACGCCGCGATGCTCCCGGCATGTTCCGCGCAAAACTTCCGATATTCCGGCAACGAAAATTCAGCCGCCTCGATCCGCAACGGATATTTTCCATGCGGAAACGCCGCCCGCGCCTCCAAGAGCTCCGCCTCGGAAACCTCGACGAACCGGATCTGGTCGAAATGCCGCAAGAGCCAAGGATGCCCGGGCTCGAACGGCGGCGTCTGCCGGTACGTGTTCCACATCTGGATGGTGCGGCCGAACAACTGGTAGCCGCCCGGCCCCTCCATGCCGTACACGCACAGATACGCCCCGCCGATCCCGACCGCGTTCTGCGGTGTCCACGGCCGCGCCGGATTGTACTTCGTCGTCACCAACCGGTGCCGCGGATCATACGGTGTCGCCACCGGCGCGCCCAGATACACGTCGCCCAGCCCCAGAACCACATAGGCGGCGTCGAAGACGATCCGTTTCACGTCGTCGATCGCATCGAGCCCGTTGATGCGCCGGATGAACTCGATGTTATCCGGGCACCACGGCGCGTTCGGCCGCGTCGTCTCCTGATATTTCTGCATCGCGAGCCGAACCTGGCTATCGTTCCACGACAGCGGCAGATACACGGTCCGGCTGCGCACCACCATGTCCTCCGGCGCCGGCAATGTCGGCATGATCGCCGTCACCGCATCCATCACCGCGCCCCGCGTGATCCTCGTCGAATCGAAATGGATTTGCAACGACCGGATGCCGGGGGTCAAATCGACAACCCCCGGAATCGCCGCCGCCGCCAGCGCGTCCCGCAGCGCCTGCACCCGCAGCCGCAGCTCGAAATCCAGCTTCATCTCGCCGAACTCGATCAGAATATCCTCATCGCCGGCGCGCCGGATCACGATGTCCCCGGCCGTGCTCAGAATCGCCGGCTCATCATCGGCGCGGACAAACCGCACCTTATCGCCCGGCCGCAGCTGGCCCATCTTCCACAGCTCATCGCGCGTCAGCACCGCCGGGCAGACAAACCCGCCCAGCGACGGCCCGTCCGGCCCCAGCAAAATCGGCATGTCGCCGGTGAAATCGATCGCCCCCACCGCATACGCATTGTCGTGAATGTTGGACGGATGCAGCCCCGCCTCCCCGCCATCCCGCCGCGCCCAGGCCGGCCGCGGGCCGATCAGCCGCACCCCGGTGCGCGCCGAATTGTGGTGCACCTCGTATTCGGCGGCAAACAGCGTCTCGATGTCCGAGTCTTGAAAGAAATCCGGCGCCCCGTGCGGACCGTAGCGGACCGCCAGCGCCCAGTCATGCGTCAGCGCCGGTGCATCATTGGTCGCCACCGCCGGCGCCCCCACGGCGCCCTCCCGGTTCAGCCGCAGCGTATCGCCGGCCCGCAACGCCGCCCCGGTATGGCCGCCGAACCCGCCCAGCATGAACGTCGCCGTGCTGCCCAAATACGGCGCCGCCGCAAATCCATGTCTAACCGCGAGGTAGCTCCGCTGCCCCGCCCCTGCGATCCCGCCAAGGCTCAGAATCTGCCCCGCCGCCACCGCCACCGGTTCGTCATACGGCACCGCCGCGTCATCCAGCGTCGCCGCCATGCGCGCCCCGGTCAGCGCGATCACCGCATCCGCCGTGAACCGGAGCGTCGGCCCGGTCAGCGTCATTTCCAGCGCCGTCATCCCCGGCGGATTGCCGACAATCCCGTTCGCCAGCGCAAAATTCTTGTCGTCCATCGGCCCGCTTGGCGGAATCCCGACCTCCCAGAACCCCAGCCGCCCCGGCAGGCTTTGCAAACTGGACTGGGCACCCGGGTCCAGCACCGCCACACTGCGCGGCCGATAGTCAAACCCCGCCAGCGTGCGCGTCGTCATCGTGCCCGCGGCAAAATCCGGCAGACCCAGAATCTCGTGGCAGTAATCCGCGTTGGTCTCGATCCCGCCGATCACGGTGCCCGCGATCCCGGCGCGCAGATTGGCAATCGCCTCGTCCCGGCTCGCCCCGGTCGCGATCAATTTCGCGATCATCGGGTCATAGAACGGCGAAATTTCCGCCCCCGCCGCCACCCATCCGTCCACCCGCAGCCCCGGCGGCGGCTCGAAATGCGTCAGCGTCCCGCTGCACGGGCGAAACGCCTCCGCCGGATTTTCCGCATAAATCCGCGCCTCGATCGCCGCCCCGCGCGACACCAGCTCGTCCTGCGCCGGGAGCACGAATTCCCCCGCCGCCTGCGCGATCATCCACGCCACCAAATCGACGCCGAACACCGCCTCGGTCACGCCGTGCTCCACCTGCAGCCGCGTGTTCACCTCCAGAAAATAGAATTTCCGCTCCACGGCGTCATAGACGAACTCCACCGTCCCGGCCGATTCATACGCCACGGATTTCGCCAGCGAGACCGCCGCGGATTGCAACGCCGCCAGCGTCTCGTCCGGCAAATTCGGCGCCGGCGTCTCCTCGATGACCTTCTGGTTGCGCCGCTGCAGCGAACAATCGCGCGCCCCCAGCGAGACCACGCCGCCCTTGCCATCGCCGAAAATCTGCACCTCGATATGCCGCGCCGAGGCGACGTATTTCTCCAGAAACAGGCTGGCATTGCCAAAATTGTTGGCCGCCAGCCGCGCGATGCTCTCGAATTTCTCCGCCAGCTCCACCGCGTCGTGGCACAGCACCATGCCGATCCCGCCGCCACCCGCGCTGCTCTTCAGCATCACCGGATAGGTGATCCGCTCCGCCTCCGCCAACGCCTCCGCCGCACTCGCGATCAGCCCGGACCCCGGCAGCATCGGCACCCCGGCCGCCTGCGCCAGTTCGCGCGCGGTGTGCTTCAGCCCGAAATCCCGTAAATGCCTCGGGCGCGGGCCGATGAACGCGATCCCCGCCGCCGCCAGCCGCTCGGCAAACTCCACCCGCTCGGACAGGAACCCGTAGCCAGGATGCACCGCCTGCGCACCCGTCGCCTGCGCGGCGGCGATGATCGCGTCGATGTTCAGATAGCTCTCCGCCGCCGGCGGAGGCCCGATCCGCACCGCCTCATCCGCCGCCAGCACGCCGGCGGCAAACCGGTCCGCATCCGAATACACCGCGACCGAGGCGATGTTCATCGCCTTCAGCGTGCGGCAGATCCGGACCAGTATCTCGCCGCGATTGGCGATCAGGATTTTGTTGAACATCATTCGGAAACGATGATGCGGATCGGCGTCGGCGTGAACCCGTTGCACGGATTGTTCACTTGCGGGCAGTTGGAAATCAGCACCAGCAGGTCCATCTCGGCGCGCAAATCAACATAGCCCCCGGGCTCGGACACGCCGTCATCCACGGTCAGCTCGCCGTCCGGCCGGATCGGCACGTTCATGAAGAAATTGACGTTGGACACCAGGTCGCGCTTGCCCAACCCGTATTTTCCCAGCTCGATCAGAAAATTCTCCCGGCATGCATGCATGAATTTTGTCTCATGGCCAAACCGCACGGTGTTGGATTCGCAAGAACACGCCCCCGCGCAGGTGTCGTGAAAGCCGCAGGTGTCGGCGGTGATGGTCAGCATCGCCCGCCCTTCGTTGGACAGCAGGACCGCACCGGTCTCCAGATAAAATTTCTGGCCCGCCGCCGCCTGCGCCGCCAGCGTGTCCTGCGCGGAATACCGCTCGGTCGTGTCGTGCGCGTTGTAGAACAGCGCGTCCACCGCCTGCTGGCTTTCCAGGTCGATGATCCGCATCGTCTGCCCGGCCTTCAGCGTCGCGGAATACGGCGCCCGCGCGGGAACGGTGACGTCCGATAAAACGGTCATGCGAAGAACGCCTCCGTGTTCTCGAAGCCGCGCACGGCCTCCTCCGAAAAATTGCGGCACAATTCGCTTGGGCCCGCGTGATAGATGGCATAATCGATCGGCCCGGTCGCCACCGGCGGCGCCAGCGCATGCGGCGTGTTGGACAGGGCCAACAGCAGGTTCATCTCCGCCCGCAATTCCACCATCGCCCCCGCCGGCGGCGCGCCTTTGTAGTGGAACCGCCCCTCCGCATCCGTGCGCACGCTGGAAAACAGGCTGATGGCGGGGCCGAGGTCCCGCCGCGTCAGGCCGAATTTCGCTGCGGCAAGGCGCAAATTGTCGCGGCCATTCCGGCCGGCGCCGGTCTGCGCCGGCGTATTGGGGCCAAGAATGGTGTCATGCCCGGCGCCGCTATCCGCGGTGATCGCCGCCAGCACCCGCCCCATGTCGGAAAATAGCACCCGGCCGGCGGCAAAATTGGTGGTCCATTGCAGCTTTGCCGTGTCACCCGCATTGTACCGCTCGGACACATCGTCTGCGTTCCATAAGAACAACGCCGCACCCGGCGTGCCGGTGGGATTGTTGATCCGGATCGCATCGCCGCGGGCGAGCCGCAGCGCCACGTACCAGCCCGGCGGTATGCTCTCCCGCTTCAAGATCGCGCGCTCCGGAATCGCCGCATCCGGCGGCACCGCCGCCACCGCCGCCGCCCGCGCCCGCGCCGCCTCCTGCAGCGCCACATAACGGGCGCGATATTGCTCGGGCGTCAGGTGGTCGAGATCAAGCATGGCCGGTCCAAATCCTTCAGAGCGCGATGTCATCTTCATTGACCGAATGGAATCGTTTCAACGGTCAAGCGATTTCCATGCCAGCGCCGTGCTCAGCAATTGTCTCATCCGGCGGTTGCGCCTGAACAAAATAGCGGCACGGCCGGAACCGGATGGCGGCGCCGCGGGCACGCCCCCAAGGTGCACGTCACATCACCCGCCTCGCCCGCAGCGCCGTCGCCAGCGTGCCCTCGTCCAGCACCTCCAGCGCCCCCCCCATCGGCACGCCCTGCGCCAACCGCGACACCGGAATCCCGAACGGCTTCAGCTTCTCCGCGAGATAATGGCCGGTCGCCGCCCCATCCACCGTCGCCGGCATCGCAAGAATAATTTCCGCCGGCGGATCGGTCCCAAGCCGCGCCAGCAGCGGCGCGATCGCGAGATCCTCCGGCCCCCGCCCGGCAATCGCGGACAGCGATCCGCCCAGCACATGATACCGGCCGCGATACACCGCGGCCCGCTCCAGCGCCCATAAATCCGCGACCGTCTCCACCACGCAGATCGCCGGCTCCCGCGTCGTCGCCGCACAGATCGTGCACGGGTCGCGGCTGTCCAGATTGCCGCATACGCGGCAGGATTTCACCGTCTCCGCGGCGGCGCGGATCGCCTCCGCCAGCGGCACCAGCCGGCTCTCCCGCTCCCGCAGCAGCTTCAGTACAATCCGTCGCGCGCTGCGCGGCCCCAGCCCCGGCAGCCGCGCGAACAGATCGATCAGCCGCTCAAGCTCCGGCCCGCCCATTCAGACCAAAATCCTCAAAACGGCAGTTTCAGCCCCGCTGGCAGGGTCATGCCGCCGGTCGCATTTTTCATTTCGGATTCGGTCATTTCGTCCAGCCGCGCCTTCGCATCCGCATGCGCCGCCACGATCAGATCCTCCAGCATCTCGGTCTCCGCCGGATCGACGATTTTCGGGTCGATTTTCAGGCGCTTCAGCGCCCCCTTGCCGGAAATCGTCAGCCGCACCAGCCCGGCGCCGGCAACACCTTCGATCTCGGCGGCCTCCAGCCTCGCCTGCATGTCCGCCATCTTCTGCTGCATCTGCTGCGCCTGCTTCATCAGGCCGGCAAGATTTTTCATTCCTCTGCTCCTTCACTGTAGCTCTCGTCGGGTGGCGCCATCTCCCCCCAGTCGGGCGGGATGTCCAGCGCCTCGGATTCCGGCGCGGCGTGCAGCGCCTCGATCCGCGCGCCCGGAAACGCGGCCAAAATAGCCTGCACCAGCGGATGGTCGGTGACGGACTGCCGCACCGCGCGCTCCGCCGCCCGCTCGGTCTGCTCGATCGTCGGCTCGCCCTCGGCGTGCGACAGCGCGATGGTCCAGCGCCGTCCGGTCTCCGCCTCCAGCATGGCGCCCAGGCGCGGCAGCAGGTCGCGCGGCGCCTCCGGCTCCAGCCGCAGCTCGATCACCGGCGGGGCAAACCGCACCAGATGCGCGGAATGCCGCAGATGCGCGTACAGCATCACATCCCGCTTGCTCTGCGCCAGCGCCACGACATCCAGGAAGGAGAGCGCCCGCGGCGCCGGCGCGGCGGACGCCACAGACCCGCCATTGGCCACCGCGCGCACGCCGCCGGACGGTCCGCCGGACGGTATCGCCGCACCGCCGGACGCCGTCCCCGCCTCGGTCAGCCGCCGCACCAGATCGCCCGGCGTCGGCAATTCGGCGACATGGATCAGCCGGATCAGAATCATCTCCGCCGCCGCCCGCCGGTCCGGCGCCGCCTCCACCTCCTGCACACCTTTGAGAAGCATCTGCCAGAGCCGGCCCAGCCACGGGATCGTCAGTTTGCCCGCCAGCGCCAACCCGCGCGTCCGCTCCGCCTCCGGCAGCGCCGCACTGGTCGCCAGCGCCGGCACGGATTTCAGCCGCGTCAGCAGATGCGCGAGTCCGAGCAGATCGCCGAGCAGTATCCCGGGATCGACGCCGCGCTCATGCGCCAAATCCATAATTCTTAACGCAGCCGCGGCATCCCCGGCCACCACCGCCTCCATCAGGTCGAAAACCTGCGTGCGGTCGGCCAGGCCCAGCATGTCCGCCACCGCCGCCCCGCTGATCTCGCCGCCATCCTCCGCCCCGCGCGCGATCGCCTGGTCCAGCAGCGACAGCCCGTCCCGCACCGAGCCATCCGCCGCGCGGGCGATGTAGTTGATCGCCGCGGCACTGATCCGCACCTCCTCCGCCACCGCGATGCGGGAAAAATGCGCCATCAGCTCGTCGATCGCGACCCGCCGCAGATCGAACCTCTGGCAGCGCGACAGCACCGTCACCGGCACCTTCCGGATCTCCGTGGTCGCCAGGACGAATTTGATATGCGGCGGCGGCTCCTCCAGCGTCTTCAACAGCGCGTTGAACGCCTGCCGCGACAGCATGTGCACTTCGTCGATGATGAAGAATTTGATCCGCGCCGACAGCGGCCTGAAGCGCGTCGCCTCGATGATCTCCCGCACGTCGTCCACGCCGGTATTGGACGCCGCGTCCATCTCCACCACGTCCGGATGCCGGTCCGCGAGGATGGCGACGCAATTGTCGCACACACCGCACGGGTCCGGCGTTGGCCCGCCTTGCCCGTCCGGGCCGGTGCAGTTGACGGCGCGCGCCAGAATGCGGGCCGTGGTCGTCTTGCCGACCCCGCGCACCCCGGTCAGCATGAAGGCGTGGGCGATCCGGTCCTTGGCGAACGCGTTGCGCAGCGTCCGCACCAGCGCCTCCTGCCCGATCAGATCGGCAAAAATCCGCGGCCGGTATTTACGGGCCAGCACCCGGTACGCCGGCGCGGTCGCCGCCGGCGGCGCATCGTCGCCGAACAAAGAGGGGCCGGATTGGGCCGGGGCCGGCGCTTCATCCTCGAACAGACCCATGCGGACCAGCGGAACCTTATTCGTTAGGGTGGGAGGCCGGACAACGACCCATGCAAAACTCGTTGCGGCTGCTGCCTTCCGGCCCTGACCGGGTTGGCGAGGTGCGATGTCCGCAGCCGACCTCCCGTCCCGTTTATCCCCTCTTTGCCGATCTGAAGCAAGTTTCGCCCGGCTCGCGCATCACCGTTGCGGGCGCGCGGCCAAAATGCCAGCTTCGCCACATGCGTCGAATCGTCCCCTCCCGGCCCAACGCCTACACCGGCGGCACGCTGAACCGCGCCGCCCATCTGCGCGAGGACACCGCGTGGATCGAGGCTGCCCGCGCTGATCCCGCCAGCCGGTTCGTCCGGTTCGCCCACGGCCGCGCCGACATCACGCCCGAAGCGCCGCGGGTAAAATTCTCGGGCAGGCCGGACGGCGATCCGCCCTGGGTGTTTCTCGGCCTGCAGGACGGCATGCCGATCTTCGCCGCCGACGTCTCGGCCACCGAGGACGCCGCCGCGTTCACCGATATGCGTGCGCTGACCGGCAACCTCCCGGCGGATGACGCCACCATCCTCGCAACCGCGCGGGCCATGCTGCACTGGCGCGCGCAAACCAAATTCTGCGCGCGCTGCGGCGCACCGAACGCGCCGATCCGCGCCGGCTACGTCCTGCTCTGCGCGAATTGCGGCACGGAGCATTTCCCGCGCAGCGATCCGGCGGTGATCATGCTGGTCGCAAAGGACGACCGCCTGCTGCTCGGCCAGTCGCACAAATTCCCGCCGGACCGGAATTTCTACTCCACACTCGCTGGCTTCGTGGAACCTGGCGAGAGCCTGGAAGACGCCGTCCGGCGCGAGGTGTTCGAAGAGGTGGGGGTGCGCATCGGCGATGTCGCCTACCACTCCAGCCAACCCTGGCCGTTCCCCGCGTCGCTGATGGTGGGCTTCTACGCAGCGGCGCTGAGCGAGGCGATCACGCTGGAAACCGCCGAAATGCGGGACGCGAAATGGTTCACGCGGCAAGACATTGTTAACCGAAAGTCGCTTGGCTTCGCCCTACCCCCACCCGACTCAATCGCCCGACAGTTGATCGAAGACTGGCTCGCATCCGACCCAGCAAGCCCGTAGCCCGTAGGGTGGGTTAGCGCAAAGCGCCAACCCACCGATGAAAAGCCCCACACCACAAACAAAAAAGGCGCGGGAGCAAAACTCCCGCGCCGATTTTCGCACCCCACAACCGTGAGGGCGGACCGAAATTAGTTAATTGTTTCGGGCGCAGGCTCCGGCGTCATCGGTAAAGGCGCCGGGGTCTTCATTTTACGCGGCTTGCGGGCGACGGTTTTTTTGACCGCCGCCGGCGCTTTTTTTGCGACGGCCTTCACTGCCTTCTTCGGCGCCGCCTTCTTTACCGCCGGTGTCTTGGCGACGGTCTTCTTGGCGGTCGTGGCCTTTTTGGCGACAGCCTTCTTCGGCGCCGCCTTCTTCACCGTCGGCTTCTTGGCGACGGTCTTCTTGGCGGCCGGCTTTTTCACGGCGGCCTTCTTCACCGCCGGCTTCTTGGCGACGGTCTTCTTGGCAGCCGGCTTTTTCACGGCGGCCTTCTTCACCGCCGGCTTCTTGACGGCGGCTTTCTTCACCGCCGGCTTCTTGACGGCGGCTTTCTTGGCCGCCGGCTTCTTGACCGCTGGCTTCTTGGCGACGGTCTTTTTGACCGCTGCCTTCATCGCGAGCGGCTGGGCACGCTGGGTTGTGTCGTCTGTGGTCACGAGGAGAACTCCTTCGCTAGGGTGGGAGAAGGGCGGTTGCGTTGCGTAACGCCGACCAAAAACAGAAACACCCGTCCCGCATCTGAAGAAATGCGGCTTGTCCTGCCTCGATCCGATGAGATCGTCTCGACGATCGCGCTTCGGATCTGGTCGACGTCACGGTCCATGACCGTCCTTCCTAATCGCGTGCGGGGCCTCTTGACCGATACGGTTCTGACTCGGTTGCGGCGCGAATCGCGCGACGCACGCAGGATTCGCTATTCCGCTTATGCGATCGTGCTGTCAACAAAAAGCGTCATGAATGACGGCGATTTGAGCATTTTTTTTCTGTTAAGTGCAAAAACATCACCACGAAATGAATCGGAACGCGTGTTTCGCCACGCGCGCCGCGCGCATCGACCCTCCCGCGCGACCCACCGAATCGCCGCCGCGACGCAACCGGGCGCGCCTCAACCACCGGGCATCGCGCATCACGTTTTTTTTACGAAACGATTTAACCGAACGCCCCGTTGCGCCATCCGGCACCCGGCAAACCCGGTGCCAAGGGTTGGACTTTCCGGTTTCGCGGTGGCTAATGCGGGTGCAAAACTTTCCGGAAGCAGCGGCGCCGATGCCCGAACGCGACCCCAATGTTCAGATCTGGCCGCCGCCCGGCACGGTCCCGCCGCCGGATGCGGCGATGCCGGGATGGGCAGCGCTGCTCTGGCGCGGCCTGCGCGGACGCTGCCCCGCGTGCGGCCAGGCGCCGATCTTCAACGGCTATCTCTCGGTCCGGCCGGTCTGCGCGCACTGCGCCGCCCCGCTCGGCGACATGCCGGCGGACGACGCGCCGCCCTACATCGCGATGGTCGTCGTCCTGCAATTCCTTGGCCTGTTCGTCGTCTTGTTCTTCAAGGGGGTGTACCGGCCGGGAATTTTTGCCGCCATCGTCTGTCTGCTCCTGCTCACCGCCCTGTGCATGGTGGCGCTACGGCTGGCAAAGGGTGCGGTGATCGGCGTATTGCTCAAGCTTGGTCTGAAGCGCGAGGTTTTGAATGGTTGAAGGCACCGGCAGGATGACGCGGATCGTGCTCGAAGGGTCGCTGCACCGGCTCTCGGCACTGCAGGAGGCGGACCGCGCGCAGGCGGTCGCCGACCTCGAAGCGGAAAACCGATTCGCGCCGGCGGCGCATCCGGATCTGCAGAGCATCCTGCATCTCTCGATCCTGGACGGCCGCCTCGTGTTCGACATCCGCGACGGCGACGACATCGCGGTGGTCGCGGTCGGCCTCGCGATGGGCCCGTTCAAAATGCTGATCAAGGACTACCAGATGCTGCTGGACAGCTACGCCGGCGCCATCGCCGAAGGCCGCGAGGCGAAAATCCAGGCGATCGACATGGGCCGCCGCGGCCTGCACAACGAGGGTGCCGGGCTGATGCAGGAACGCCTCGCCGGCAAGGTGACGATTGATTTCCCGACCGCGCGGCGGCTATTCACCCTCGTCTGCGCGCTGCACCAAAAGCTGTAGGGATTTTTCGCGATGAACATAGACGGCACGCCGTACCGGTCGATCTGGGTCGACGAGACCGACCGCTGGTCGGTCCGGATCATCGACCAGACCCGGCTGCCCTGGGCGATCGACCTGGTCCGCTTGACCACGATGGAAGAGGTCGCCCACGCGATCCGCGCGATGCTGGTGCGCGGCGCGCCGCTGATCGGCGCCGCCGCCGCCTACGGCGTGGCACTCGCGATGCGCGCCGATTCCAGCGACGCAAATCTCCGCCACGCGGTCGACATCCTGGGCGCCACGCGGCCGACCGCGATCAATCTGCGCTGGGCGCTGGACCGGATGGCGGCAAAGCTGCGGCCGCTCGGCAACAACGCCCGCGGGGCCGCCGCCTATGCCGAGGCGGCGGCGATCTGCGACGAGGATGTCGCCACCAACCGCGCCATCGGCCGGCACGGCCTGCAATTGATCGAACCGCGCGCCCGCGGCGGCCGGCGCGTAAACGTCCTCACCCATTGCAACGCCGGCTGGATCGCGACGGTCGACTACGGCACGGCGTTGGCGCCGATCTACACCGCGCACGATGCCGGGCTCGACGTCCATGTCTGGGTCGAGGAGACCCGCCCGCGCAACCAGGGCGCTTCGCTCACCGCCTGGGAACTCGGCAAGCACGGCGTCAAGCACACGGTGATCGCGGACAACGCCGGCGGCCACCTGATGCAGCGCGGCGACGTCGACCTCGTCATCGTCGGCACCGACCGGGTGACCCGCACCGGCGACGTCGCCAACAAGATCGGCACCTACCTGAAAGCGCTGGCGGCGCGCGACAACGGCGTGCCGTTCTGGGTCGCCCTGCCTTCCTCCACCATCGACTGGACGATCAGCGACGGGCTGTCCGACATCCCGATCGAGGAACGCGCGGCCAGCGAGGTGACCACCATCACCGGCCGCGCGCTGGACGGCTCGATCGCGACGGTCCGGATCGTGCCGAAGGATTCGCCGGCGGCGAACCCGGCCTTCGACGTCACGCCCGCCCGCCTCGTCTCCGGCCTGATCACCGAGCGCGGCCTCTGCGCCGCCAACGAAGTTTCGCTCCGCGAGATGTTCAAAGACCACGCCTGAATGCGTCGGAGCACGTTGGCAGTTCTGCTGACGCTGGCCGGCTGCGTCGCACCGGACGCCCACGCGCCGCCCTTCGCAAACGACGGCTATGCCCCGTTCTCGCGCGCCAACGCCGTCGCCATCGCGCTGGACGAATGGCGGCTCTGGGGCATGCGCGTCGACGATTCCGGCGGCGCCGGCTACACGCAGACCGACGCGACGATGGGCGAGCGCCAGCCCGGCCTGTGGGAACGCGTCGGCGAGTATTGGTGGGAGGGGCAGAACGCCGGCGACCCGGATGCCGCCTGGACCGGCAAACACGACGCCTCTGGCCACGTCTTCGCGGTGCCGGTGAACGGCCACTACGCCTGGTCGGCCGCCTTCATCTGCTACGTCATGCGCATCGCCGGCGCCGGCCCGAACTTTCCCTACGCCCCGAACCACGCGACCTATATTAATTATGCGGCGCGCGCGGCGGCGGGAAAAGTTAACAACCCGTTACTTATCGCGGAAAACCCCAACAACGACGCGCCGCGTCTCGGCGACCTCGTCTGCTTCGGCCGCGGCCGCGGCCGCTGGCTCACCTTCGCCGATCTGCCGACACCCTATATCTTCCCGGCGCATTGCGCGATTGTCGTCGCGGGCGGGCCGGAAACGGTGACGGTGATCGGCGGCAATGTCGATGACGCGGTGACGATGGAACACCTGCACACCACCGCCGCCGGCAAGCTCGCCGGCAATCGCGAACACTGGTTCGTCATCCTCCGCGTCCTCTATAATGTGAACGGCGGGGTGTAACCATAATTTGTCGAGCCATTTCATCGCTCGGTCGGGTCGCCGTGCCACGCGACTTCAAGCCATATCGCTCTGATCACCGCGCTAGAGCATGATTGCTTTACATCAATCATGCTCTAGCCTTGTTTTGGCGAGCAAGTTGGCCGCTTTAGATCGAATCAAGTGATTCGATCTAAAGCTACCTTGCTCTAACGCAGTTTCTGCCACGCTCACCGCGCCTCGGCGTCACAGCCCATACGTCTCCAACACCCCCCGCATCCACGGCACAATCGGATCATCCGCCGCCAGCAGCGGCGTCGAGCTGGTCAGGCACGCCCATTTCAGCGCCCCCCAGACGATGTGATCGGCATAGGAAGGCGCCGCCCCCGCGATGAATTTCTGCACGCTCAGCGTCTGCCGCAGCGGCGCCAGGGCGGCGTTCAGCACCGGCAGGTATTCCGCCCGTGCCGCCGCGATCTCTTCGATCGTCATCCCCCAGTGCGCCTCCCGCGTACGCCGGAAATACGGCTGGTCCTTCGGGTCCAGGCGCAGAAATATATCCGGCAGCACGATCTTCACGATCGCCGGATGCAGCGTCAGCTCGGTCCAGTGCCGCACCAGCACGGTCAGCGCGCGCGACGGCGGGTCACCGAACAGCGACGCCTCATGCGGATAGCTGACCTCCAGATACTCCGCGATCGCCTGGCTGTCCGCCACCACGGTCTCGCCGTCCACCAGCACCGGCACCTTGCCCTGGCCGGAAAACGCGATCTCGTCCTTCTCCGTGAACCGCCAGGCGATCGTCTCATACGGCAGGTTCTTATGCGCCAGGGCCAGCTTGGTCCGCCAGCAATACGGGCTGAACCGGAAATCCGGATCGGCACCCGCCAGGTCGTACAGGATGCGCTTCATCGATGCGTCTGGCCGAACAGATGCGCCCGCGATTCCGGCGAGACGGTGGGAAGCTGGTTGATGTCCTTCGCCAGGGCATAGGCGCGCTGCACCGCCGGCCGGGCCGCGATCGTCTCGAACCAGCGTTTCAGATGCGGAAAATCGTCCATGTTCTGCTGCTGGCGCTCATGCGGCACCACCCAGGGATAGGACGCCATGTCGGCGATCGAATACGCCCCGGCGACGAATTCCCGGTCGGCCAGCC
>Ga0116230_10003824_pt1 | contig 14728 bp, 19 predicted proteins | sample S1TSphfallax_3_FD_88678 | JGI IMG/M metagenome (GOLD analysis project Ga0116230, IMG submission 88678) | Host-associated microbial communities from peat moss isolated from Minnesota, USA - S1T2_Fd - Sphagnum fallax MG | ecosystem: Host-associated > Plants > Peat moss > Unclassified | place... | reverse complement strand
TTAAAACCCCAAGATTGAAGAAAAAGGTTTGAATTAATCCAACCACTACAACAAAAGGTGTCCATGTATGCCAAATGATTACATTGGATTATGAATGAATCCACTAAACATGGATTAATGAGCCACACCCAAATTTTGTAATAGTGAATGTTTTATAAAATTTTCCATATTTTCTATAAAATGTGCAAATATTATTATTTATGATTACATTTGTGTTAACTTCTACTCCATATATAGTTTTATTCAATCAATTTTATAATATTATATATTATATTACACACTATTACAACAAAAATATGATATAATATTTTTGACATAGTATGTTATTTGCTTTATAATTTAAAATGAATTTTTTTATTAATTAAGATAAATGATTTTTTACATTTTTTAAATGTTTGCCATATAATGTTTTACATAAACAAATCTTGCAACTTGTCAAATTACATTTTATCATGATCAAACTTGTATCTTTAAATATTACAATAAATATTCATTGACATAGGTCACTAATATATTTATAAAGGAAGGTTGTTTGTTTGTCATCATCACTAAGTCCTACTACTAAAGACTTTCCAACAATACCCAAAGGGCGCCCAAAATCCCCTTTCATTATTATTTTTATGATTTATAATTCTTTGATGAAAAAATTGGTTAACATTTAATAATTTCTCCACCATAGGTTGAAATATCATGAAACAAACTTGGTGCAACCCTACCCGTCAAGGCCTTTCCAATGGCATCAAGAGTGCAACAGAAGAAATTGTGATTTGGGAAGAAGCTTCTAGACCTAATTAAGGTGTGGAAGATATTGAAATTTAAGTAGTTTTTTGTCATAAAAAAATCATTAAATTTAAAAAAAAAATGGTGATGAAAGGAAAATTTAGTTGGGTAACCAGTTCACACTTGAGCCAGTCAATGGGACAAGTGGCACTAGTAGGCTACACTAGTATTTCATGAAGTTGGCCATAGTGAACCAGCACCCACCAGTGCACCATGAAGGATGGATGGTAAGTGATCAGAAAACAGTTTTCTGTTGGGTTCCAGTTGCTTAGCTAACCATGGTGGTTAGCTCAATGTTTTGTTTTTATTACCTACCTACTAACAACCTACTTGGCCAACTTTCATGGAATACTAGTAGGTACTAAAATCAGCCCTTACCTAAGTATTAACCATCTACTGACCTAGTAGTTACTTATTTTCTTACCTATCTACCTATATATAGTAGACCTATTTCTTACAAAAATGGTTACCAAGGTGAAATGAAATATTAACTCAGTTAAGGTTCATCCACAACTGAGTTATAATGGGCATCCATCCAGTGGATGGTGTGCTGGTGGGTGCTGGTTCACTGTGGCTCTTCTGGATGGGCCATGACTTCTCGGAAGTCTCTGGTAGAAACAAATTATAATGCTCTCTTTTTGTTGAAAAACAACACACAACCACTGTTCATCCACACAACTACTGTTCATCCATTTGGCCGTTACACTTCCCCCCTTCAAACTTAGCAACAGCATCTGATGATATTCCTGACAAAAAGAGAAAGGGCCAAAAAAATACACACACACACACACACACAAAATTCAAAAGAGAAAGGAAAAAAGACACACACACACACACACACTCAAACAATTCGTTTGCACCGTTGGGAAGGAAGGAAAGTGGGTCCTCCCCTTCACTTTCCCTTTGCCAGAGTGAACCAGCAGCCCACCAGTGCACCATGAAGGATAAGTGATCAGGAAACAATTTTCTGTTGAGTTTCAGTTCCCCTTAGCTAACCATGGTCATTAGCTTCGTTGCATTTTTTTACTACTGACTAACCAACTAACTAATTAACTAACTAACTAACTCGTAATACCAGCCCTCACCTACTCTTTAATAAACTATTTAGTTATTACTCGAGTTATAGTCACCTAGTGTTACCTGTCTACTTTTTACAGGGTGGGTTAACCAAGGTTAAACCAGATATCAACTCAGATGAGGTAGGTTCATCCATAACTGAGTCACAAGGGGCATCCAGTGGATGGTGAGGGGGGACAGAGTTGGGGGCTTTGGGAGCAGGAGTGTGGGGGGTCCCATGATAACGGTAGCCTAGCCGTGTGTTTTTTTGGGGGTCTATTTTGTGAGGTAGCCAAAAGTGGGGGATAATCCATAGAAAGATTTAGCCAAATTTGGTTATAAGCTTTAAATATGGAAGTAGAATGTTTTGAATGTCCTTCTATATTTTGGGCTACATACTTGAACTGTGTGTATATAGGAATCTGGCAAATTTTCTTAAATTTGGCATTTTATTTTAGCATATTTAATTTTAAATATAACTTTTTCTGGTTGTACATATAATCAATGAGAAAAGAAGGTTGAAATGGTAGGTATCAAGGAGCTGTGGCAGGCTATATGTAGCCAAAAAGAGAAATTAAAAACTAAAAGTGCTAAAATAAAGTGTTTTGTGAGTTTTTCAATAGCAATAATTCGACCGAAATTTTAGAAGAATTTTTGGGGTGAATTTTCTGCTGTAGCCAAAGTGCCAATGATTCACATGAAGATTTACCCAAATTTGGCTACAAACTACATCTGAAAGTAGAATTTTATAATGTTGTTTCTATATTTTTGGCTACACACTTGAACGTTGTAATATAAATTTGGCGATTCTTCTCAAATTTTGGTCGAATTATTGCTATTGAAAAACTCACAAAACTCTTTATTTCAGCACTTTTTGTTTTTAATATAGATTTTTCGGCTATATACGTAGCCAGTGAAAAAAAGGCTGGGCTGCGGTTGCATCCACCAGCAGAGTAGTGACTTGATGCGTACCATTCAATCTTTTCGGGCTGGCTATCTATATAGCCAGAAATCTATATTCAAATTAAAAGTGCTAAAACCAAGTGCTAAATTTTATTGAAAAAATCACCAGATTTTTTATACAGGGTTCAAGTGTGTAGCCAAAAAATATAGAAGAATATATTTTTTGTTATAAATTATTTTTACATTTAGCTTGTTAGTAACTAGGCAAAATTTTCTTTTTACAATTTTGTCAAGTAGGTGGACTTGCAGTCAATCATCCACAAAAAAGGAATTTCATCCACATATGGCTAGAGGGAAGAAAAGTAAAGTAGATTATTTTTAGATTCCTGCCTACTAGTTCTGGCGAATCATTAGAAACTCATCATCTAAATATGGCGACATGTGAGGTTTTTTTCCTCAAAAGATGGCGAATTAAGCAGTTAAATTTTTTTTTCCCCCACCAAAAAGCCATTATAGAATTCGCACTGGAATTTAATCAATTAATTAATTAATTATTTGGTGTTGTTATCGCCATAGTGTGAGTAAACTCGCCCAATTTTTAAAAAAAAATCACTATTACTAACTAACCTACGTACTAACCAACCACCCCCCCCAATGCAACTAGAGTTGAGGCTAAAAGTAAGGTGACCGTTCCGTATAATTGTGGCATGTATCCGTTGTACGTTCCCTCCCCTGTACACACCAAGCTATACGGCTCCTTGTACACACCAGTTCTGAACTTCCTTCAGGGTGGCGGAAGAGAGAAGAGAAGGGGTGGCGAGCTGCTCCTCGTCGTCGTCGTCTTCGCGTCGTACTGGGGCGGTGGGCGTTGTTGGGAAGACAAACGGATACAGAAGAGGGACAGCGCTGTTTGCTTTGCTTTCCATGCAAGAAAACTGATCGGGATGTGTCAAAGGAAGGGGAGACATTGAGAAATATATATCGACTTTTTCCCCTGTTTTGGTGTTGTATCTTTCGGAAGAAGAACAAGAACAAGAACAAGAAGTGGAAGAACAAGATTCTACAGCAGGGGGATGTGAAGAAGAAGGAGGAGCAGGAGGAGGAGGAGGAGCGAGAAGGAGCAAGAGGAAAAGTAAGAAGGAGCGGAAATGTTTACAGACGGGCTTGATAATAGTGCTCTTCAGTGGGTTTGTAAGGTGCTGTTTTTTCTCCTTCCTTCGTCTCCAACTTTTGTTCTGTTGTTGTTCAACCTGCAATCGCTCTCATTTTAGACACGTGACTTTCTTTATCCTTTTGTTTGCATAATGCATGCTATCTATGTGCGCAAACGGTATGGAGTATGCGGACTGAGAGCGTTTCGTTGCTGGTTTGGGAGAAAGTTTAGGATTAGAGAGTTGGTCTAGAGAGAATCAAGATCTCTTTTCCCGGGTCATTTCCAAGAAAATGAGCAGAGGAAGAGAGAGAAAGCAGGGTAGAAGGGAGAGAAGCTCTAAAGAAGTGAGTGAGTGTCCAAGGGACTGAACTCCAAGGCGGGTTTTATGGAAGTTGCAGGAACAAGAAAGAGCAGGAAATGCAGTAAAAGCAGGGAAGGGAAGCGCTGGTTTCCCAACAAGAGTTCATGACTTCACAGCGACGACGGGACTGGCAGCGGGCCGGGGACTACCGCCTCCACAGCTGAAGAATGTACACATGCACTCAGGTTTGTTGAAGTTGCCTCGTTTCCTCCCCACCGATGACATCGCCAGCACCAATGACGACATGGAAGAGAGCGTCGGATCCATTTCCGCAGGAAATCCAACGCAGGATGATTACGACTCGCTGGACGAACAAGAAGATTCTGGCCTCTATTCCCCTGCCTCATCCCCCTGTGGCAGTTCTCCTCCCAGCAATTCTGTACATCCTTGCGAACCTCACAACCACGTGCATGATGAGCACGTGGATCTTCTCAAACCAGCTTATCATCCTGCTGCAGCAACTGGAAACTCTCAAAGATCAGATCTCATTGATGTGAAAGACTACTATGACCGGCATCCTCCTTTCTCAAGGAGGGACAGTTTTGGAGAGCATGAAAATAATAGTTTTAGGAGGGAGAGCTTGGGGCACAGGGACAGCTCTTGTGGAAGGGAGGAATCTGCCTATGGCAAAGATTCCTTTGGCAGGAGGGATAATATTGACCTGCAACATTCTGCTTTCACAGGCAGTAGGAAATTTATGTTTGAATATGATCGGGAGGAGATTGTGGAAAGAAATGGGGGATTAGGTGATACACATGCATTGGAACACGAGGAATCTTCATCAGCAACAGAGCTGTCTGACAATGAAGACAGCAGTGACAATGAGAAGGAAGACATATACAGGAGGCCAGAACACAGCTCTCCTGATGGCAATGCTAGACTTCCTTACATTGCTTCACACCATGTTACAGTATGTCTTCCTGACACAGGCTGCCACCCTTTTCTTTGAAGTGAGATGGGGGGTGGGAGAGAGACAGAATTGTAAGCATCTAAGGATCTTGGTGGTACTATGGTTACTTTAATCAAGAAACTTTTGTTCATGCCAAGAACAGGGATAAACAGAAGGGTTGGCTTGCAGGGACCAAGCATTGCTGTGGAGAAGTCAGTACAAGGAGCTGCATTGTCACATGTTTCGGAGTCCCAACTACAAACAAAGGTGTCCCTCTCTTCATTAAAAGGGTTCAGAAGAATATCTATGATGTAGGAGCTTCGTGATTTGAGATTCATATGGAATCTGTGTTAAAATGAAGAGCTTTGTAATGGTGGCAGGAAAAGAAGATGGAAGGGACAGTAGCAGGGGTGGTGCTGTTGCAGAGTGAGGCAGAGAACATGGGAGCACCTCCAAGTGCTCCACCAATGTCTGCAGGCATGATGCTGGATCCTTCAGATGTAACCCTTCCGGCTCCCACCTGCTCACCTGTCGTGACCTTCAGCCTTGAAGAAACCAAAGAAGATATGCTGCACAGTGCACCTGCTAGGGTGTGTCAGCCCAGTACTAGGTAAAGCCTGGCATCTCATGAGCTCAGTCCATTTCCTGTTTCAAGGGTATCAAAGGGTAGTGTGAAAAATCAGAAGATATGACTTGCCATTGTCATACTGGGCAGGTCAGTATCAACAATGGGTGTGGAGGAAGTGGGCATTTCATCACAACATACAGCTACATCAATGCCTCTTGCTCCTCCTGTACATCTAAGGTCAGTATCACTCTTTCTCTTTGTACTAAAGGTAGTGGCACCCTGTTGTCTAATTCATTGTAGAAGAATGATAGAATGGGGCAAAGGGGGGGTGGGGTTAGTTTGGAACACTGTTATTGCTATGATATGTTTATGACCCTAAAGAATTTGGTTGTACAGCTTGGGTGCTGAGAAAGTATGGTTCTGTCATGGGGTAGTGGGCAGGCAGCATGGCAGGCTGTAATAGCGTATGATGCTTGTGTTCGACTCTGTCTGAGAGCATGGTCCCGTGGCTGCATGGAGGCTCCAAAGTTTCTTGAAGATGAATGCTGCCTGCTTCGAGACTGCTTTGGGTATGTGGTTATGTACTTCTGTCAGACAGAGAACTTGACCAATATTTTATTATTTACTAATTCCCATGTTGTGGCAGATATTTTTTTAATTACCAATTTCCACAGAGAATGATGGGAGATTGTGTTCTGACAACTTTTTTGTTTGTAATCCATACACTTCATAGACTCTACAGAAGCAATGTAGGGGGACTATCAAGGAATTGCTGGATCACATTCATGTGCTTGATGATGGTGGTCCAAAGCTAATGGAAATTTGGAAATGTGCAGTTTGCAGCAAGTACTTTTGCAGCCACTAGAGGACAGTACTAGAAAGGCTGCTAGTGAGGATGTGGAGGTTTCTATGACATCAAAGTCTAAGCGTACAATTGGCAAGGTCAAAGTGCAAGGTATATCCATGAAGTTACTTAAGAACCTTCTGTGATTGTTTCTCAATTCATACATATTACTATGCATAGTGGTACAGATATTTGGTGATGTTGGTCATTGGAATTGGAAGTTCAAGCACCAAAGTGAAAGCACAGAACTGTAATATCAAGAGAGATTGAAAGCAAAAATAACAGGAAACCTGCTCCAAAAATTTGAAATTGATAGGGGTGAATGCATCTGTGCTTATTATAAGCAGTGCAGTAAGTGAAGTAGACAAAACAAGTGCCTGGTAACAGTCACTGGGACACCAAAGTTTGCTGACCAAGTCTGAATGCTTTGATGGGATTGGCCACAGTGAGAAAGATACGCATAATTCCAAAACCAGCAGCCCGTGCCAATCCCTCTACATCAATGCGCAGTGCGGCATACATGAATGCTGGGGTTCAATACATGCGTCAAGTGTCTGGCATTCTCAAGGACAAGGTCAACAGTCTCCGTCATAGTGCTCTTGCTGAACCTCCACAAGGTTTTTCTTCCCTTGTGCTCTGTGTGTCTTCAACTTCCTTTGATTTGCCCAGTCTGTTTACCTTTTTCCTGGACTTCTTCTGCTGTGTTGTTCCTATCCTAATGGAGTCTGATTCAGGTATGCATGAATTAATGCATGCCTGGTTTCGACAATGCAGAGAACTTCTCATGTGTGCTCAGATTGAAAAGCTCAGCAGAGGAAGATGCAATTCACATGCAACCTGGATCCAGTGACACTTCTGTTTTGTAAACACGATTTCCTCCTCACACAAGCCTGTTGTGATGCTGTCATATTTTCATACAGTGTTATGTTGAGACCATTTCCTGCTTCAGGAGAGATCCACTTTCAAAATTCTGCAAGCTTAATGGTTGGCTTCTGGATTTTGCAGCCTTCCAGAAAGCTCAGGAGATGATCTGTTGGTGGAGATCCAGGACTCAAAAGGGGCAACACATGGTCGATTAGTTGTTCATATTGCCACCATTAGTGATGACCCAGTTCTCTCTCTCTCTCTCTCTCTCTCTCTCTCCATCTTCGTCTCTGTGTGTATATATATAGATATAGATACAGACATATTTGCATCATAGAGATTTGGTTCCACTCCTCTCTATACATTATCTGTGGGTGGCACCTGGCTATTCTGCTACTGGAATTTATTTCCCAATGTGGTGCAGATTACTGTTGATGTTTTGTAAGTATATTAACATTATTGTGTATGCTATCCAGAATGATCGGGTGCGATGGTATGGTTTTTACAATGAGCGGGAGCATGAATGTGTAGGCAAAGTGCAGCTTTTCCTAAACTATACAACTACATCTGGTGAAATTGGTTCAGCCAAGGTGTGTGCTATTCTAGTTGGGGTAGAAACTACATGTATGCTCCTTGTCTATATTTATCTCTGTCAGGGCTGTCCATTTGTTCTGGGGTGAACTGGTCCACTGCAGCTTTATCACTTTGAACTTTGACTTATCATTTTAATTGCCTCAGTTGTTGCCTGTGTAGCTTATTTTGCCTGCTACCTTATGAATCTCAAGTAAATTGCATAGCTTGCCTGTGATTGCAGTGGGGTCCTGTGGGGGAGACAAGAGCGTATGACACTGTGCTGGAAGTTGCCATGCGCATGCAGCAATTTCAGCAACGCAACCTACGGTTGCATGGCTCCTGGCTCTGGCTACTTTCTGAATTTTCCTCCTGCTATGGTGTGTCAGATGCCTACACTAGGCTCAGGTTTCTTTGCAATTCTCTCCTTCTTTTGACCTTGGTCCATTTCTGTTTGCCACCTAATCCCAATTACATTCTGTAGAGTTTTAGCTACATTTTACTGTTTGCTCCATATTCACTGTCATCAATTGCCTTCAGGAATAAGGAGTTGGATGGGGTTTATGAACAGGTATCTTGCCTGCATAATGGAGGTTGCTACACCGACAGAGGATTGTCTGGTGCTTATTCATGAACTTCTCTGCCCCATCATCAAAGGCCGTGGAGAAAATACCCTTAGTCGCCAGGAGGTAATTGCCCAAAAATTGCTTTCTTATGGTCATTGACTCTGTGAAATAAGCAATTTCCAGCATCTCAAGCTTGGCTACAGTGGTCTAGAAGAGAGAGCTGATCAAGCAGGAGGTTGGACTTGTGGTGGCAGAAACGAATACTTGCAGATATAGAAGAACAAGTGGGTCAACTCCTTGCAATGGTGTTTGAGAACTACAAATCACTGGATGAGGCATCCCCTTCAGGCCTAGCAGATACTTTTGTGCCTGCAGTTGGTGCTGTTGCCCCTGCTTTGGTCCCAGCTGTACAACTTTACACTTTGTTGCATGACATTTTGTCTGTGGAGGCTCAATGCATGCTTCGAAACTATTTCCAGGTTTGCAAACTTCACTCCTTAGAGACAAAAGAGGATATTTTTCCTGCTTTAGTTATTAGATGTCCAGATGTTGTATCTTGCTATGGCAGCTGCCTAATTTTGCTGATATAGTCCTGGAATCTGAAAAATATCATGGAACAATTCATTTAATCATCTTGACCAGCAACATGTGGGCAGGTCAAGTTGATTAAAAGGGCTCAGGAACACATGTTTAGATTTTCTTGCCATTAATGCTGTAAATGCCAATGCCTTGGGCACACAGATTGCAGCAAGGAAGCGGTGCAAGAGGCACATGACAGAAACTGATGAATATCTCTCAAATGGTGGGGACGGATTTTTAATGGATTCCTTGAGTATGGGAACTGCATATGCAAAGATGAAAACTTTATGTATGCACATCAGCAGTGAAGTGCGTGTTGACATTGAGATTCACAATAAGCATGTTTTGCCCAGGTCAGACGCATCAATGCTCCATTCAATAGTGGCTACATTTTCAGAATATAGATGGGATCTGTAAATAGTGAGAGAAACATGAAATAAGAGTCATATTCCTAGGATCTTGTCCTCATCATATGATCAAGGAGATGATGTTTGGTTCATTCTGGCTGATCATGAAATCATCTGCCTCTGAAGCTTGAAATTAGCTCATAATTCCAGTTACAACTCCACGGTTAAAATAAATATTGCACCTCTGGAAGAAGATTTCTTGGCTGAAAAGTAGTAGTTAGCCTTGCTGTATTTGTTATCTGTTATGCCAGTGATACTGCTGAAGTGTGAACTCCATCTCATGATATTTGAAACATCTACGCCAGTGTGGAATTGGTCACCTAGCTTGTGCATTGTATCTCTGTTTTTGAGGCCCTCTTCAAACAGAAGACCTGACAAGAATGTTGGGTGTAAGGGCAGTTCTATTGATCTACCCAGCATTGCAGCCAGCATCTATGATGCAGAGCTTGCCAACCGTCTACGTACCTTTTTAGTAGCATGTCCTCCATCATCTCCCTCAGCACCTGTGGCAGAGCTTATGATAGCTACTGCCGACTTCCAGCGAGACCTAGCTTCCTGGGGTGTAAGGTAATCTCTCTTCTTCAGGCAGTCTTTGCCTGCAAAGTAAGCAAGAGTGGATAATGCATCAGAATGGAATGAGTTGTTCAATTGGATACAAAAATATAAAGCTGTACTTGTGATGTGTGTGGCAGGGCACAAAAGGGAGGGGTGGATGCAAAAGACCTATTTCACCTGTATGTTGTGCTTTGGATCCAAGACAAGCGACTCCACCTCCTGGACTTCTGCAAATTTGACAAAGTAACTCTTATGGTTCTATTCCTCTGTTTGTTGTCTTTGGTCCCTACTACTCTAGAAAACTATGAATGATAATGCTTGAGAAAAGGAATTGGCTGATCAAGTGAAAAACATTGGATATGGGGGTGAAGGAGCGGTGCACATGGGTAACAACAGAGCACAGCACATCACCATTTGTGGAGCAAGTGTACGAGCGCATCAAGGACACTTTGAATGAATATGAGGTTATCATCAGTCGATGGCCTGAGTACACATTTGCACTTGAAAATGTAAGGAAAATTGTTCCTTTTCCATCACATTCTTGTGTTCATGAAGCTTGTTTTATGCATACTTACCATGCTGAACATCCTGTACCCCACTAGATGGGAATTTTCTTTTGTGAGAATAATGTCAAATTTGTTTCTAACCTTGATTATGATGTGGGGCTGAGAGTTTCAGGCAGTGGCAGATGTGGAGAGGGCAGTTTTGGGAGCATTGGAGAAGCAATATGCAGAAGTTCTCTCACCTCTGAAGGATGCCATGGTTCCAAAGAAGTTCAGCCTGCAGTACATGCAGAAGCTTACCCGCCGGGGTTCAATCACCATTTATAGTGTTCCTAGCCAGGTCCCTAAACCCTAAACCCTAAACCCTAAACCTTCCTCCCAGCTTTTCTTAAGCCATTGATTCCTCCTCTGATCTTGATTTCTACTGGTTCCAAGAGTTGGAGTACCCCAAAGTCTCTTGGGCTTTTTCATGACAGGTGTTATCTAAAAGCCAGCATTTCTGATGTGTTATTTTGGGTTGTTCCATCCAAAAAGGTAGTAATGAATAAAAGCTATTGCATGGGGATGCAGTTGGGAGTGATGCTGAACAGCATGAAGAGGCTGCTGGACACTTTGAGGCCCAATATAGATGCACAAATGAAGGCATGGGTGGCATGCTTGCCAGGGGAAGGTGGTCACGGTCGTGTAGTGTTTGGAGAGCGCCTGAATGAGGTCACGGTTGAGCTGCGTGCCAAGTACAAAAGCTTTTTACAAGCCATTGTTGAGAAACTGGCTGACAATGTACTTTCTATCCCAAGTCCATACTGAGTTCTTGTAACTGTGTAGTTTTATTACTAGGAATGGTATTAGGCTTCTAGCTAGGGTTAATATAGGCAAATGTGCTTGGCAGTACTTGTGCATGGAGTGAAAATCTTGACTGTTGAGCTGGGTAATTGCAGGCACGTTTGCAGCGGACCACAAAGTTGAAAAAGATCCTTCAGGATACAAGAGAAGCAGGTGGTGAGTCAGATATTCGGGAGCGTATGCAGCCACTCAACACACAAGTTGTGGACACCATCTCTCACCTCCATGATGTTTTCACAACCCGTGTGTTTGTTGCTGTATGCAGAGGTTACTGGGATAGGATGGCTCGGGTACTCTCTCTTTCTCTCTGTTTCTCCGTTTATCTCTGTTTTTTTAAACAAGTTTGTGTTCTAGATGGTTCAGGGGCGCCAATTCTGATAGAAACTGAAAACCAAGGGTGTCCTGCATTATTTCATGAAATCCCATCTACATATAACACTCACACAAGTAAAAGAAGAGATCTGCTCAAGGATACATTTTGATGTCCTTAGATCCTGCCATGTAAATTCCTGATGTGTGATAATGAGCAACTCTACACCCAGTGATACCCTTCTCCTGTTAAGAATGAATATGACATTTCACACTCCCATCCCTTCTTAGATGCCATTCTGATTGGTGGTCATGAAGGCCTTTTTAAGTCTCCATCAACACAGACCTGGCTTGCATGGATCCTCAATGTCTTGTGATTTTGTTCTATTGATTCTCCCATGATTTCAAGCACCCTACTAAACAGCTGTGGAATCAAATTTTTCTTATTCTGCTTGTGTTTGTCTCTTAGGAACTCAAAACTGCAGACCTGTTTCTTTCTTATTCTACCTTTTCAAGCCTTCTTGAGGAAATCTTCAGTTCTTGAGGTATCTGAGTTTTTATCTGGCCTAAAGGGAAGATCTATGGGTACAGGATGTGCTACATTTTCTGGAGAACAGGAAAGAGAACCGATCATGGTATAAGGGATCATCAGTTGCCCTTGGAGTGAGGCCCTCTACTCTGGCTTGTTTGGCTGTATGATTGTTGGTTTATATGCTGATCCATGAATTGTGTTGATGACTAAATGAGGAAAGCTTACAAAAGCTTATCTAATGGGTGTTGCAGATATTGGATGATGTGTTTGCGTCACAAATGCAAAGGCTGCAGGGTTGTGAATTGCAAGAGAAGGACTTGGAACCTCCACGGTCTGTTGTGGAAGCCCACTCTATGCTTTCCCGTGATGCCCCTAATGGTGTGGACTCCTCCTCCTTGTTCTTTTACTAATATGCAATACACTGTAGACATGGTAGATCTGGCACAGGGCTGTATGATTTGGAGCAGCAGCATTTTCTGTCTCGTTTCTGCAATGAAGGGTCAAGATTAGGTGTAAGGGCTTTGATTCTAGTATCGTAGGCTGGGTCAGTGAAAGAGAGTCATTCATGAGGTGGGTCCCACTGTTACAGTCTGCAACCATGTATAGATGAGGACAGCCAGGATATACACCTTTGCTGGATTCATGTGCATACTGTTCTGTGTCTTCCTACTGTTTGCCATTGATAAAATTTTCAGGAATTTTTTTCACAAGTGGTTGCCAGCTTGTGCGTTGTACACTTTAAGATTCTGCACTTTAAGAAGGTGCAAGAAAATCTAGAGGATATCTGTTGACTAGACTCCTGAGGAAGCCCTGTCCAGTCTTATGGTTCTAGGTGATCCCATTTTAAGCTTGATTGCTTTTGTCTCCAAAGACAAAGGAATCTGATGCTTCATAAGTTCAATTGTGTGATTTGTGCTCTCAATCAGCAGAAATTAAGTCAAGCAATATGTGGAATTACATAAAGGCCAACCGGCATGACATTAATCTGATTTGCTATGTTGGTGACTGAAAGTTTCAACTTGTCTGTTTGAATTCGGGCAAGTTGAGAAAGTTATTCAAATGTATGATATCTGCCTGAAAGGCTGGATTAGCATCTAAGCATGTGCCAAAAAAAATAGGATTATTAGAAAAGCAACTGAGCAATTTAATGGGAAGCAATTTATTATTTATTTTTGTGGGATTAAAAATGAAGAAAATGTGCTTGTGAAGCTGGTGCGGGGAAATACATATACAACCCACCGTGTAAATGATTATTTTTAATTATTTTTACAAAGGAAAGTGTACAAGAATTTCATTTACACATAATGGCCTTGTGTAGTGTATATTATACCCTTAGTGACTATACCCATTTGGAATTCATCTTATTAATTGTGAGTGTGTCTCAATGTGGGTGCCTCCAAAAGCTCCCAACGATGGGCCTTTCAGAAAACAAAACAAGTCATGTCATGACCCGAACTTGGGAGGAGTCATCACACCTAATGCTAAGTCAGTGTTAAGTGAAAATCTAGGTGGCATCTTAGGTGGCACCTAATGTTAAATGGGTGATTGTTTAATACTAAATGAACGTCACTTTAACATAAATTTTTTGTGGTAAATAGGTTTAGGTCCTAAATGACTAGCTTGGTGTTAGAGGACTTAACACCAAAGTCCTTAACACCAAGTGTGAATGCACCTTTATAATATGTCCTAAAACTGTTCACAAAGGTTCAATGTGATTACATCAAATCACATCTTTCCTTTGAACTCCAAGAGCCCCAAGGTTGCCAAGTTGTGGATGGATTGTCATTTTGCAAGTTCATAACGTTTTCATTGTGCTTTTAATTTGAAAGCTCCCAATGGCAAAATTGTAGTCTTTGAAAAATACTTTCCAATCACAAATAAGCTTCTCAATTAGCAAGACTTTTAATTGAACCCTTGATTTAAAGATTACATGGTCATGAATCATTTTGTCAACTTCATTCCCAACTTTTCAAATGCTCGTAACTTGTGTTATAGTCATTGTTTTTTTATCTCACTTTAATATATGATTGTTCAAGAAAATTTCAATAAACAAAGTTTGATCCTTGAATCTTTGATCCAACTATTCAACACAACCCAAGATTCTCAACTTGAAGCCATTTTGCAATGTTGAAACTTATTCCCTTGCACTCTCCTAGACATGTGGAAATGTGTTTGAGGCAAGGGACTTTGGCTTCACTCCCAACATGTTTCCCTTTTCATGCCCCAACCTTGGTGATGAACTCAAAGCAAGGGTTGGGACAATTAGTGACAACCAACAATAATTTTATTGTTAAATTTGTTGAATGTAATTGATTTTATAGTCAAATTTAAATACATAACTTGCTTTATTTATAACCAAATTGAATTTTTGATTTGTTGATTATAAATAACAAATGTTGTTTGATGGAAGGATTGAAATTTGGATATGGTAGAGATCAATTCTTTT
>Ga0116230_10003822_pt1 | contig 14733 bp, 11 predicted proteins | sample S1TSphfallax_3_FD_88678 | JGI IMG/M metagenome (GOLD analysis project Ga0116230, IMG submission 88678) | Host-associated microbial communities from peat moss isolated from Minnesota, USA - S1T2_Fd - Sphagnum fallax MG | ecosystem: Host-associated > Plants > Peat moss > Unclassified | place... | reverse complement strand
GCAGCGCGTTGTCCTCACCGCTTGGGGTTCGGCTTTCAAAACGCCGAGCGGCAAGATTCAACGGGCCCAAACCCGCGCGGCCTATGCCGAAGGCCGGATCGCGATCTTGCACGAATCCGTCATTGCCGATCAAACACGCGCACCAAAAACGCGCGTGGCGATCGATCTCGCCAAGGTCGAAGACTGGTTCCTCACCAAGATGCGCGAGATGGGCGTCGATGTCACGAGCTTCGATCCTTCGATGCGCCTGACAGATCTCGGCTTCGACTCGCTGAAGATCGTCGAGTTGAAGGCCGAACTCGAACAGGATCTCGGCATCGCGATCAATATCGCCGACCTCTATGCGTTCCACGACCTGGGGAGTCTTGCCGATCACCTGCGCGGCATAGCGGGGTCCGCACCGCGCGAAGACCCGCCCGCATCGAAACCGATCGCGGCAATGCCTGCCATGCCGCGCAACCGTCTTGCCGAACAGCGCGGCCGCCGGGGGGCGCTCGCCGCTGCTTCAGGCGGTCCCGCATCTTTATGAGATTTAAGATTTCTTTTGAAAGTGAAGGCCATGTCGAACGGTAATGAAATCGCCATCGTCGGAATGTCTGGACGCTTTCCCGGTGCCGCGAATATCGACGAACTTTGGGAGGTATTGGCAGCGGGACGTGAGACTTTGCGCGCAACGGAGCAAGACGTGACGTCGGCTTCCATGTCCGATCAAGTCTCCCACATGGTGCGGGCGAATAGCACGCTGCCCAATATCGATCAGTTCGACGCCGCTTTTTTCGGATTCAATCCGCGTGAGGCGGAGATGACCGATCCGCAGCATCGCCTGTTTTTGGAATGTGCCTGGGAAGCGCTGGAAAACGCCGGGATCAAGGCCGGTGACCGCGCCCGTCCGATCGGTGTTTTCGCTGGTACGGGCATGACAAGCTATGTCTTCGGCCAGATCCAGCATGGCGCGCAGATCCTCGATGCGTTTCCCTCGATCATCGCAACCGACAAGGATTTCGTCTCGACCCGTGTCTCGTTCAAACTAAACCTGACTGGCCCCTCGATGACGGTGCAATGCGCTTGTTCGACATCTATGGTCGCCGTGCATCTCGCCTGCCAAAGCCTCATCGCTGGTGAATGCGATGCCGCCGTCGCCGGTGGTGTCGCCGCCGCCGCGCCCCAGCAAGACACCTACAAATATATGCCGGGCGCTATGCTTGCCCCCGATGGGCGCTGCCGTCCGTTCGACGCGAATGGACGCGGAACCGTTTTTGCCGATGGAGCCGCCGTCATTACCTTGATGCGCCTGGAGGATGCCATCGCAGGCGGCTATCCGATCCGTGCCGTCATTCTGGGTTCAGCCGTCAACAATGACGGAAGTCAGAAGCCCGGCTATACCGCGCCCACCGTCGAAGGTCAGGTTCGCGTCGTGACTCAGGCGCTGGATGTCGCGGGCGTCGGCGCCGCCGATATCGATTTCATCGAAGCGCATGGCACCGGCACGGTTCTTGGCGATGCGATCGAAATCGGCGCTTTGACGAAAGTTCTCCGCGCCGCGACGGACGCGGTCGGCGTCTGTACGCTTGGTTCGATCAAATCCAACGTCGGCCATATGCTCGCGGCGGCGGGCGTCGCGGGCATCATCAAGACGGTTCTCACGCTCGAACATCAGGCTATTCCGGCTTGTGCGAATTTCGAAACGCCCAATCCGGATCTCGATTTTGCGACAAGCCCGTTTACGGTCAACACGGCGCTCAAGCCCTGGGATCGTCCAACCAATGGCATCCGCCGCGCCGGTGTCAGTTCGTTCGGTGTCGGCGGCACCAACGCGCATCTCATCATCGAAGAAGCCCCGCGCGCCAGATCCGGGCCGAGCAGCCGCGCCTGGCATGTGCTGCCGCTTTCGGCGCGTGCCGAAACGCCGTTGAATGAGATGACCTCCAATATACGAAGCTTCCTTGAGACCAAACCGGATGTTCCTTTTGCTGACACGGTCTATACGGCGCAAGTAGGAAGACGTGCGTTCGAGCATCGCCGCGCCGTCATCGCCAAGACTGCGGGCGATGCCGCGGCTGCATTGGCGGCAAATGACGCGACGCGTGTGATCTCCCGCAAGCTGCCGCAGCAGGCTCCGAAACTTGCCTTCATGTTCACCGGCCAGGGTTCGCAATATCCGGGCATGGGCGCCGATCTCTACCAGGACGAGCCCATTTTCGCCGCCGCTGTCGATCAATGCCTCGAACTGCTCGACGCTGCGATGGCGCGTGACCTGCGGACGCTCGTCTTCTCATCAGCGCGGGATGTTGCCGAAGATGAGCAGCATCTCCAGCGCACCGAGACAGCGCAGCTTGCCCTTTTCATCATGCACCATGCGCTCGCCGTCTTGCTGGGGTCTTGGGGCATTCGTCCCGATATAATGATCGGCCATAGTATAGGCGAATACGCAGCGGCCTGCCTGTCTGGCGTACTGACACTGCCCGAAGCGATTGGTCTTGTCGCGCTGCGCGGCAGGTTGATGGGCGAGATGCCGGTGGGGACGATGCTGTCGGTCGCGGCCGATATCGCCGATATGCCGTCTTTACCGCCGCATGTCGCCATCGCCGCCGTCAATGCGCCGAAACTTTCCGTCGTCGCTGGGCCAACGGCTGCGATCGCCGCCTATGAGACTATCCTGAGCGATGAAGGGATCGGCTGCCGCCGCCTGCAAACCTCGCATGCCTTCCATTCGGCAATGATGGAACCCATGCTGCCGGAATTCAGGAATGCCGTCGCGGCCATATCCTTCAAGGAACCGAAGATCCCTTACATATCGAGCCTTACAGGGACGCTCGTCACGAGCGTCAATGTCCGCGATCCGGATTTCTGGGCGCGGCAGATCCGCAACCCTGTGCAATTTGCCAAAGGCTGCGCGACGCTCGCAGCGGAAGGCGTTACATTGGCTTTGGAGGTCGGGCCAGGGCGCGGCCTGTCGGCGCTCGCCCGCCAATGTGGGCTGATAACGCAAGGCATCGACGTCGTCACGCTTTTGCCCGAACCGCAAGATCCGGCCTTTTGCCTCGCCGCCGCGACGGGACGTTTATGGCTTGCTGGCGCCGATGTCGATTGGAAAGCACTCCATGCTGGCGATGCCCGCGTGCGCGTCGCATTGCCAACCTATCCGTTTCAGCGCCAAAGCTATTGGATCGATCCGGCTCTGAATTTCACACCGGCGGAAAGCGCCGACAAAAAGCCCGACGAGCGGCAATGGTTTTATACGCCAGCCTGGAAACAGATGGCTCCAGTCTCGGCTTCACCAACGCTGCCGAGCAATGCGCAGCCGCGAAACGTGCTGATCGCCGGACGCGCGAACGGTCTTGCCGATAAGATGGCGGCGTTGCTCGCGGCGCGCGGCGATCATGTCGTCATTCTCGACGATACGAGCCCGGCGGCGCTCGACCGTCTCGTCGAAGGCTGGCGCGGTGCCGCCGATACGCCGGATCGGATCATTCACCTCTCCAGCCTTTCACTGCCGGAAACCGACACGAAGATAGCTTTCGACGAGGCTGCGTTCTGGCATAGCCAGAACCAAAATGTGCTCGGACTTTTGCGGCTTTTGCAGACGGTGAACGCGATCTCCGATGGTAAGCCGTTGGCTGTCCATATCGTCTCGACGGGCCTCTATGATGTCACCGGCGCCGATCGGCTGATCCCGGACAATGCGCCGCTGATCACCTTCGCGCGGGTCGCGGCGCAGGAAATCGACAATGTCACCTGCCGCATCCTCGACATCGAACAGATGGCGTCGACTGGGGATCTTGCCGAACGGATCGAAGCGCGCTTCGCTGCGAGCGGCCCGCAAGATACCGTTGTGGCGCTTCGCCTTCGCCGCGCCTGGCGGCTCGATTTCGAACAGATCGATACCGGCGCGGCTTGCACGAGCGCGCCCGTCACGCGCGAAAAGGGCGTCTATCTGATTACGGGCGGCTTCGGCAAGGTCGGTCTCGTCTTTGCCCGGTATCTGGCCAAAACCTGCCGCGCACGCTTGGTTCTTGTCGGCCGCTCGGCAATTCCTGAGCGGGATAGCTGGGACGCCATGCTGCGCGATCCCGCGGCGGACATCGATCGCCTCGAAAAGATCGCTGCGATTCAGGCGCTTGAATCGCTGGGTGCCGAGGTCATGCCCGCATCGGCCGATGTCTCGAACGAGGTGGAGATGGCCGCTGTCATTCGCGCGGCCGATCTGCGCTTCGGCGGGATCGACGGTGTCATCCATTGCGCGGGCGTTACCAATGTCGGCCGCGTGATCCTCGATACGGGCCTGTCCGAATTCGAGCAGAATTTCCGCTCCAAAGTCTTCGGTCTCATGGTCCTCGACACGTGCCTGGCGGACCGGCATCTCGACTTCGGCCTTGTCGTGTCGTCGCTCTCCTCCGTATTGGGCGGCCTGGGCCATATGGCCTATGCGGCGGCCAATGCGATGGCCGATGCGATGATCCTCAAACGCAATCAGACTGGGCGCGGGCTTTGGACCACCGTAGATTGGGATGCCTGGAAATTCGAACATGGCCGGGTCGATAAGGTGCAAGCCATCCTCAATATGCTCGATTTCTCGATGGATGAAACCGAAGGCGCGAAGGCGATCGAGCTCTTGCTGTCGATGCAAACGCCGGAGCAGGTGATCATTTCGACGGGGAGCCTGCGTTCTAGGGTCCGCCTCTGGATCGAACAGCACGCCGAGGTTCAAAGCGCGGATGCGACGCGCAGCGGCCAGCACCAGCGCCCGGATGTCGCAACACCCTTCGCGGAACCGGAAGGCCCGATCGAAAAGCGCCTCGCAGCCATCTGGCAGGAAGCGCTTGGCTTGGATCGCGTCGGCCGCGACGATGATTTCTTCGAGATCGGCGGTCATTCGCTGCTCGCGGTCAAGATTTTGGCCAAGACCCGCGATGCCTTCGGGATCGATTTCCCGCTCGACCGCGCGATGGAGGCCGCGCGCCTGTCGAGCGCCGCGGCGGTGATCGCCTCGCTGCTGGAAGAACAGCGCGAAGCGGCCGAGTGACGGCCCAATGGTTTCCGCCGTTGAAACCATTTGTTTTCTTTAATGTGCGATTTTCACTTTTCCGGGGTTGAATTTGGACCGATCGGCGAGAACAGGCCGCCAATTTCATGAGTATTGTAACGACGGACCAGGCGGCAGACCTCACGACGCCCCAATCTGGGGACAGCGTCTTCGCGCGCATCATGACGCAAGTCAGAGGCATGACCATGCTCCTGGCATGGCGCAATCTTTGTCATGATCCCATCCGGTTTGGCGCGACGTTAATCGGTATCGTGTTTTCGGTCACGCTTATGACCGTTCAATCCAGCCTCTTGATGGGCTTCTCGCAAACCGCCTCCGGCCTGATCGATCATGCGGGCGCCGACATCTGGATCGCGTCGCGCGGCACCACCAATGTCGATCAATCCGTCATTCTCCCGCAGCGCGATTTTTATAAGGCGCTTCAAGTCCCAGGCGTCAAAGACGCGTCGCGCTACATTGTGCGCTATGTCGACTGGCGGAAACCCAATGGCGGCAGCGAGCTCGTGATCCTCGTCGGCTGTGTAACATCGAGCGGCATGGGACTGCCATGGAACATGATCCAGGGATCGGCCGCCTCGCTGAACGAACCCGATGGCGTCGTCATCGATGCGCTCTATGCCGCTAAGCTCGGGATTTCGGGGTTGGGTCAAGAGGTTGAGATTCGCGGACGTAAGGCGCGGATCGTTGGGATGACGGACGGCATCCGGACATTCACGCAATCGCCTTATGTCTTCACATCCTACAACAATGCTCTGAAATTCAGCGATGTCGGCATGGGCGATGAAAGCTACGTCCTCGTCCGCACGGATGATCCGCGCGCGGCACCGGCGGTCGCGGCGGAATTGCGAAAGCAGGTTCCTAATGCCGACGTGTGGACTAGCGCCGCATTTTCCGAAAAGACGCGCAACTACTGGGTCTATGCGACCGGCGCCGGGCTGTCGCTCTGGTTCGGCTGCCTTTTGAGCGCCATCGTCGGCGTCACGATCGTCGCGCAGACACTCTATGCGGCGACGCTCGAACGGATCGCCGAATATGCGACCTTGAGCGCTATGGGTGCTCCGAACCGCTATTTGAACGCGGTCGTGATTCAGCAGGCGTTGATTGGCGGGGGCGCCGGCTGCGTGTGCGGGCTTGCCATCGCCTATGTCTTGTTCAGTTTGGCCCGGCGCGGTCCGGTTGCCTTGCAGATGCCGGGTACGCTCGCGCTCGCCATCACCGGCTTCACGCTTCTCATGTGTGCGGCCGCGTCCGTGCTGGCGGTGCGCAAGCTGAATTCGATCGATCCGACGAGTGTCTTCAAATGAAGAATTGCATCGTCGAAAGCCGCGACCTGGACATGCGCTATGGCGATGGCGTGACAGCTGTGCATGCCTTGCGCGGCGTTTCGCTCGACGTATTCGCTGGCGAGGTTTTGATGGTGCGCGGGCCATCTGGCAGCGGCAAGACGACCCTTTTGCAATTGCTGGGCGCCTTGCAACGCCCGACAGCCGGCACATTGTCGATCTATGGCTATCGGATCGATGGCTTGCCGCCCGAGGAACTGCGCCGCATCCGGCTTCAGCAAGTCGGTTTCGTGTTCCAATCCTACAATCTGTTTCCGACCCTGAAAGCCTGGGAAAATGTCGCTGTCGCTCTCGATCTGATGGGCTGGGATAGGCTCTCCGGCGAAAAACGGGCGCGTGCCATTCTGGACGAACTCGACATGGCGCCGCGCGCCGATTTCTTTCCGTCCAAACTCAGCGGCGGTCAGCGCCAGCGGGTCGCCATCGCGCGTGCTTTGGCTCATGATCCGGCGATCATTTTGGCCGACGAGCCGACGGCGGCTCTCGACCGGGAAAATGGCGCGATGGTAACCGAATTGTTACGGGTTCTAGCGCACGATCAAAAACGTGCCGTGGTTGTGGTCAGCCATGACGCCCGATTGGAGCCGCGCGTCGACCGGATCGTCACGCTCGAAGACGGACGCCTCGTGGCTGACGGCTTTCCGGCCAGAAACCGGCAACCGCCGCAGCGAGTGAATTGAATGAAACACCCGACACAGAAATCGCTGGCTCTTGCCGTTTCGGCGGGTGTGGTGAGTCTTTCCCTCTATCATTGGATATCGACGCCCTCGGGGGGCGCGGGGATGATGGATGTCGCGGCCGCGAGCCAGTCGCGGCCGGGTGAGAATGTCGCTGGCTCAGGGCGTCTTGAACCGGCCTCGGGCGAGATCGACCTCGCGGCGGATGTCGCGGGGGTGCTCGCATCGGTCCCCGTCAAAGAAGGCGATCACGTCAAGCAAGGCCAGATCCTTGCCGAGTTCGTCAACGAAGACGCCCTCTCGCACGTCGATCAGGCGGCAGCCACCGTTCAAATGCAGACGGCGCGGCTCGAAAAACTTAAAAAAGGACCGCGTGCGGAAGAGCGGCGTCAGGCGGTCGCCGCGATCCAAGAGCAAGATGCGACGCTCAATCGTGCGCAGCGCGACCTTGCGAGGCAGAAGCTGCTTTTTAGCCGGGGCTATGCGTCGAATGCGCAGCTCGAACAGGCGCAATCCGCGCAGGCGGTCGCCGCCGCCCGGAAGCTTTCCGCAGCCGAGGCGCTTGCCCAAATGGATGCTGGCCCGCGGCCGGAAGATGTCGCAAGCGCCGAAGCCGAAGTGCGGCTTGCAAAAGCCCAATTGGAAGGAGCGAAGGCCGCGCTTGAGAAAACCCGGATTCGGGCTCCGACCGATGGTGTCATTCTGCGCATTTATAGGCATCCTGGCGAAGCCGTGGGTCTTCTCGGTGTGTCCTCGGCCGTCATGCAAATGGGCAACCTCGATAGTCTTGTCGTGCGCACCCAGATCGATGAGGCCGATATCGCGCATGTTGCAAATGGTGCGCGGGCCTATGTCACCGCGCCAGCCTATCCCGGTAAAAAATTCGGCGGCAAAGTCACCGAAGTCAGCCCGCGTCTTGGTGCCAAAACCATTCAAACAGGTGCTCCTGCCGAAAAACGCGACACCAGCGTTCTCGACGTGCTCGTGACGCTCGATCCGGGCGTGAAGCTGCCGATCGGTCTGCGCGTCGATTGCTTTGTTCTCGATCAAAAGAGCGCAAGTTGATCGCGCCGCCCCGCGGCGCGGTCCGTGCGGTTTTCACGCAAGGATCGGTCTTTCGCCATGTCCTGGTGATGACGCTCACATCGTCCGTGGGGCTGATGGCCATTTTTTTCATCGATCTCCTGTCGATGTTTTACGTCTCCATGGCCCATCGGGATGCCTGGCAGGCGGCGGTGAGCCTTATGTCGAAGGTGATGTTTTTCCCCTTCGCCCTCAACATGGGCATGATGATCGGGATAGGGACGGTGGTGTCGGTCGCGGTGGGCCGGGGCGATCGCGAGCAGGCCAGACGTCTGGCTTCGACCGGCTTGATCTTGACGGCGGCGCTTGGGTTCGCCGTGGCCCTATGCGGCGTGCCATTCCGTTTCGATCTTCTCCGCTTGTTTGGCGCCGATGGCGAAGCACTCGAGGATGCCGCCCGATTGCTCGTCTTGGTGCTGCCCGTCAATGTTTTGCTGGCCGTTGGCATGGCCTGCGCCAGTATTTTGCGGGCCTATGGCGATCCGAAGCGTGCCATGTTCGTGACGCTCGCTGGAGCTGTTGTCATAGCGGGGGCCGACCCGCTCTTTATCTTTGGCCTGGGCCAGGGTGTCGATGGTGTTGGCATGGCCATTGTTACCTCGCGGGTCATCTTCGTGACGGTCGGTTTATGGGGCACGGTTTATGTCCATCGCGTGATCGCCATGCCGAGCCTGCCGCTAAGCCGGGCCGAAATCCGGGCGATTGCCATGATCGCTCTTCCCGCGATGGCGACCAATCTCGCTTTGCCCTTCGCCGATTGGTACGTGACCCGAACGATATGGCAATTCGGCGTCGGTGCTTCGGCCGCGGCGGGGGTCTATGACCGCATCATGCCGCTTGCTTTCAGCCTCGTGTTCGCGCTGACCACGGCGGTCGGCCCGATCGCGGGTCAGAACTTGGGAGCAAAAGCCTATGATCGCGTGCGCCAGACATTTTTCTATGCGCTCGCCGTCGCGGGCCTCTACAGCCTTACTGTCTGGTTGATCGTTTGGGCCGCGGCGCCGAGCCTTGCCGGTGCTTTTGGTCTATCGGGCGGAACCGGAACCTTCTTTTTGTTCCTGTGCCGTTACGCCACGATCGCCTGGGTCTTTGTGGCATTCTTGCTGGTCGCCAACACAATGTTCAACACGCTTGGCCATGCGCATGTATCGGCCTTGTTCAATTGGGGACGGGCGACATTCGGCACGATGCCCTTCGTCTGGCTGGGTGCGCATTCGGGCGGTCCGGAAACGGCTATGCTGGGCATAGCAGGCGCGGCGATTGTCTTTGCCTTGACGGCTGTCGCCGTCGCCAGCAATTACACCCGCCGTCTGGGACAAGGTGAACCGGCAGGTATCTCTCAATCGTGGAAGCGTAGTCTGGGGTTAACCCGCTCGTAACCATAATATGGGAAAAAAACCAAGATCTGCGAAATCATGCTGACGGCATTGATTACTTTTTTCTTGGCGAGGCAACAATGGACTTGCCGGCATATATTCATTTTCAGAAATGAAAGCCGCTATAGCCATCGGCTTTATCGCATACCTCGTTTGTGTGCCGAACATCGCCAATGCGGAAACGCTTTACGATGCCTTCAAAACCGCTTTTGCCAATAATGAAGTGCTCGGAGCCCAACGCGCTGCTTTGCGGGTCGCCGAGCAAGATAGAGTCCTCGCGCTTACAGGCTATGCACCAGCCGTGTCGGGAGTAGCCGACACCGGCTACGAAAACATCAAAGGCCAAACGCCGGATACGGCTACGACGCAGAGTATCACGCATCCCAGAGGATATGGCGTTACCCTAAACCAAAACATCTGGAATGGCTTTAAGACCTTCAATAGCGTCTCTCGCGAGAGTGCGAGCATACGAGCCGCACGCAATAAATTGCGCGATGCCGAACAAAAAATTCTGACCGATGTCGCAATCGCTTATGTCGATGTTATCCGCGACCAGTCAGTCCTTGAATTGCGCCGCAGCGATTGTGAGGTTCTGACTGAAAGAGCCAAGCAAACGCGCTTCCGTTTCAAAATCGGCGAGGTCACGCGAACCGATGTCGATCAAAGCGAGGCGAGCCTGGCCCGGAGCAATGCGGATTTGACGATCGCCAAGGCCAATCTCGAAAGCAGTATCGCAGCCTTTCATGCCGTCGTTGGCCGTGATCCCGGCAAGCTCGAACCGGCGGCGGTTCCGGAACGGCTGCTTCCAAAAGATCTCAACGCGGCGCTTTCCATCGCGCAAGCGGAACACCCGGCCATTCAATCGGCAATGGACACGGCCCGCGCAGCGGAAATCAATATCAATGTGGAAAGAGCCGGCTATGCGCCGTCGGTCGATCTCCAGGCTTCGGCCCAACATCGCTGGGACCCCGATTATTATCCTGCCAAAACCGATTTGACCTCCCTGGCCGTCGTTGGCCGCTTGACGATCCCGCTCTTCGATCGCGGCGTCACTTACGCCTCCGTCAGCCGTGCCTCTGAATTGGCCAGCGAACGCACGCTTGAACTCGATCATCAGCGCGTTCAAATACGGGCTGACGTCGTAAAGAACGATGAAATTTTCTTGGCATCGAAAATGGTCATTGCGTCCGCGGAGGCGCAAATCAATGCCAACCAGCGTGCTCTGACAGGTGTCGAAATCGAGGCTTCCGCGGGTCAAAGAACCACATACGATATCCTGACAGCGCAGCGCACATTAGTCGATTCACGCGTTAATTTGGAAATCGCGCAGCACGATCGCATCATTTCAGGATATAGATTTCTGGCGTCCATTGGCCGTTTATCGCTTGCGTCCCTGACACCGAACGATACCCGTGGTGTGATTGTCAGGCCGCTTGGTCCGCGTCAGGCAAAAATCGCCGTAGCGCCAATCACCATCGATTCGATGGCAACACCCCCCCTGCGGCCGACTTACTGAGAATGGTGTTCAACGGCCGAGCCGCTGGGCTGTCGTCATCGACGAACCGACAGGATCGAGCGGCGGCGCGAAACGGGCCAAGCCGATCTCTGGCATATTGATATAAATGGCTTCTATACCGCCCGACCGGCAATAGGTTTCGTGCCAGAATCCGCCGCCTTTCGTGTCCTTTCCGAAAGAGGCCCACCAAGCTGCGTGTTGCGGCGCATGCGTAAAATCTTGAAGGCTTTTTAAATCCTTCCAATATTGCCGGAAACCGACGTGGAACAGGCCAAGCATGAAAAACTCATGCGTCAGCAGACCAGGCGGGGGGGCTGCGTTTATCTTCAGCAAGCCAAGCCCAATGCGGACCAGACTGAGCAATCCGCGCGGAGCGCTTGCTCTATAACCAAGATAGATGACGACCAAATCTGGATAGCCGGAAAGATCGACGGATCGGCGGTTGGGCGGCAGCATAAATAAGGTTCCAGCAGTAACCGGATGCGATAGATATTCGCTTTTTGAATAGGCTTTCCAAATAATCCGCTAAACGATGGCACGCGATACGATTTCAGGCAGTGGCTGGCGTCTTTTGCGCAAAAACATTGACTGCTTGCAGACCTAACCGGCATAAAGCCGGGTATTTGGGATTTTGTACCCGTTTCTCGATATTAAAAAGCTTGCGGGCTTATTCGATGAATGGCGAGAGAGACGGGACTCGAACCCGCGACCTCCGGCGTGACAGGCCGGCGCTCTAACCAACTGAGCTACTCCCCCGCGGACACTCTGAACGTATCGCAGAGATGAGCCGGATAAGATAGGCCCGTCAGCAAGTCAAGGGCGACGCTCTCCCGCCGTCGCTTGCCACGGGCTATTTCCAGTGAATTGAACTCTATCGCAAATGGTCCCGGTTGAGCGAAAAAAGTATGGCTCACCGTGCCAGAGATTTAGAATGCGTTTCGCATGGGCGGACTCGCCCAAACGATAAGAATTCGCTCCAAATCAATATGTTGGAGCATGTTCTTTTCGCAAAACCGCGTACAGTTTTGCGGAACATGCTCTAAGAGAGGAATTTAGCGCCGTTTCATCTTTCGTATCGAATTCGCTTCCGCGAGGCCGCAGGCGGCTATTTCATCGCAGAAAGCGAGGCTGGACTTAAGATTGGTTTTTTCCGGCGTCTGAGAAGAACGATACTCGCAAATTATAACGGCGAAATTGATCAACAGCATGAAAACGGGCGGCAAGGCGATATAGAGGAAACGCATGTATCGCCGCGGAATGAATGAACCGCTCATTCGTTTGGTATAAGCAAGCGGAAGCGTGGTCGGCATTGGATCGATCAATATTGAGAGGTGCGCGATATGGCCTCATGGCCGCTCTCGTCACCGGTTGCGAGATATGGGGAACGCGACTGATACGAAGTTGTAAGCAAGACGATTGCCAATGATATGACACGCCGGGAACGGCTGACCTTTGAAAATAAATCCCAAGCTCACTGAGAGAACGGTTATTTCACATTCAAAATCAAATTGATGACAAAGGCGGTCGTGATGCCCCTTATAAAAATAAAGAGCTTCTGCGAAGCTCACTTTTCCGTGAATTGCCGCTGCGTTAGATTCGCAGCGTCCCATGCCGCGCTCAATCCTTGATGCGAAAAGGCGGTGAAAACCATCGACGCATCCATGCGGGCATCAATTGTCCAAGCCGCGTAAGCATGACGAGCGGGAAGGGAAAAGCGATGATCGTCCGATGGTGTTCAAGCCCCTTGGCAATATGCTTCGCAGCATCGTCCGGTGTCATCTGAAAGGGTTTGGCGCTGAGAACACGGTTTGCCATAGGGGTCTCGACAAAACCTGGGCAAATAACGCTCACTCTGATGCCGTGCCGCCGGAGGCCTTCGTCCAAAGCGCGTCCATAGGCCAAAACGGCCGATTTGCTGGCGCAATAGCTGGGAGAATCTGCGAGAGGGATGAATCCGGCCAAAGAGCCGAGCAGGGCGATCTGACCCCGGCCGCGCGCCATCATCGCGGGCAGAACGGCGTGAACCGAATTGAAAACCCCAAGCACATTTGTCTCGATCAGCGCATAGCTCGCATCGTTTGGCTCAAACGCGCCATCGGCCGTCGTGCCGCCGGACATGCCAGCATTGGCGAACAAAAGATCGATGGGCGCGGCGCGATCGAAATCCGCCATCCAGGCCAAGAGTTCGGACCGCGCGCGAACGTCGATAAGGCCTGCGCCGACGCTAGGGGCGCCCATGGCCGCGCATTGTGCTGCGACGGCGTCAAGGCGCTCTCGATCGCGGCCGAGAAGGCCGAGCGTGGCGCCTTGCGCGGCGTAATGAAGAGCAAGGGATCTGCCGATGCCGCTCGAGGCGCCGGTGATGACGACACTCAAAGGCATCGGAGAAGGGTTATCTCAAACCCATCCTCTACGGGCTTTTTTGGCGGCGAGACTGTCGATGGCAATCGAAATTCGCTCTTCGTCGATGGGGGACAAAGGCGTCTTGCCGGATTCGTAGTCCTTGATCTTATTCACCGACCACCCGATGAGAGCCGCCACGTCGCTCTCCCTGAGCCCCAGACTTTCTCTGCGGGCCTTATTGGCATGTACCTGCGCTTCACCTTCGCTCATTGCGAGTGCCTATCTTTTTAGTGGTGAGCGGCTTTTCCGCTCCATTCCCCTCTTCCATAGGCCGATCCTATAGGTTCGATCAAGCTGGCGATGGTTCTTACCTCAGAAGCACCTTCGGTACCCCTTCGACATTGAGCGAGGAAAATACAATGACGCTCGACCAGAGAAGGATCGAAACCAAGCCCGCGATCCGGGCGCTCCAAGGTGTCGCGCCTTCTGCCGTAAGAGATTGAAGGCTTGTGGTTTTGTGAAAGACCAGGGCGTTCAGAAGGCCAAATGCCAATAAGATGAGCTTCGGCGCGAAATAGGCGTGACTCCCGACATGCACGGGATCATATAAAAATAGCAAAAGTCCCGTCAAAACCGTAACGCCGAAGAGGCCGTAAATCCAAGGCAGAATATGTTCGGAAAGGCTATGGATCGCGATTTTGGATCGCAGACCCATCAACCGCAAATCCAGGAAGACGATACCGCCGAAAAAACCAGCCATCGTGACGATATGCACGATACGGATGAGATAGTGCCATGGCTGGATGGCAAAATGAAAGGTCCGGTTGTCCAGCGCGATCAGGACATCGGTGGGGATACGTAAAAAATCGAACGCGCTGGGATCGGCCATATGACGGGATATCCGATCCTATTTCGTGTCAGGTTTGGTGTCGGGATATTTGAACGAAAATTCCTCGGTAAAAGGTTTCCACCATTCCGGCACACCTGTTTCTTCGTCGGTATGGCGGTAGAACCCGTTGCTCTCCGGAGCTTCAAACGTATACGTAAGCTTATAATCGCCAGCTCCGTCCATTTTCACATTATTCGCGTAATGCGGTCCGTCCTTGGCCGTCATCGGCAGCAAGACGCCTTCCGCTTTCCAGGAAGATCCCTTCTTCTCAAGTTTATAATGGATGGTGAGATAGGGCATCCAGAAACCGTCTGGAAAGCCATAAACATTATCCGCCGTCGCATGCACATCGGATTCAAGATGGATGACGTCGGGGCCATGCGCCATGTTAGGAGACATGGGCGCCATCTCGATGCCGACGAGGTAGTTCGCGACGATTTCCATGTCATGCTCGTGGACCGG
>Ga0116230_10003821_pt1 | contig 14733 bp, 7 predicted proteins | sample S1TSphfallax_3_FD_88678 | JGI IMG/M metagenome (GOLD analysis project Ga0116230, IMG submission 88678) | Host-associated microbial communities from peat moss isolated from Minnesota, USA - S1T2_Fd - Sphagnum fallax MG | ecosystem: Host-associated > Plants > Peat moss > Unclassified | place: USA... | reverse complement strand
GCAAATCCCTTCTCTCTATCACTGCGGTCATTGCTATCACTGCTGCATCCTCTATTGCACAGGCACCAGCCAACGGGCACTTTCAGCCCACTGATTTCCCCAGAGGCGGAATGGGCATGGGCGGTCCACATGGTTTCGGCGGCGAATTCGGCCTGATGGAATTTGGCCGTCCCGTGACCGGTGCTCCTTACAGTGCCACCATCACTCACACCCATCAGCAGACTTTGGCGAACGGCACCACCATTTCCACCACTGAGACCCAGACAGTTTCGCGCGACTCCGAAGGCCGCGTTCGCATTGAAACCACCACCAAGCCACACTTTGGCCGCGGCGCTGCTGCTGGTTCTGCCGCTGGTACGCCCCATACTCGCGTCACAGTTTTTGATCCTGTTGCCCACACCATCACTACATGGGGCAATCGTGACAAGGTTGCCGTAGTGGAGCATCTTCGCGGGCCGCGCGGACCAAAAGATGGAGCACATTGGCAGGGCAAACAGGGCGGTGCTGCTCCCGACGCGAATGCACAAGCTGGTTCAACTCCGGGTGGTCCTCGCCCTCATGGCCAGTGGGGACAGCGCGGTAAGGCTGGCACACAAAATCCAGACATGGCCCGCACCGACCTTGGCAGCAAAAATATTGACGGCCTCACCAGCACTGGCGAGCTGATTACTCACACCATTCCTGCCGGTGCCATGGGCAACAGTCAGCCTCTGGTCAGCACCCATGAACGCTGGTTCTCGCCCGACCTGAAAATCGTGCTCGCAGAAACTAATAATGACCCCATCCGCGGCACCAGTACATTGCAGGTTGCCAACCTCAATCGCAATGAGCCAACCGCCGACCTGTTCAAAGCCCCGGCAGACTACACCGTCCGCCAGATGCGTGGCCCCGGCGGCCCAGGCGAACACTTCCACGGCGCACCTCAGCCCCCAGCACCATCTCAAAACTAACTTCATCCACTCAGTGCCGGAGACCCATCTCTCCGGCACTGTACTCGTTAAGTCCATTTTTTTCATCGCTATGGCCCTAAATCTTGTCTTGTTAACGCCTTTTCAAAGTAACTCCCCACTCTTTACGAATTCTTTATAGAAATCGCCTCAAACTACTGCAAACGAACGCAACTTTATCCGCAAAACATGTGTCTAAGAGAACATTCAATATCCTTGACTCAAAGTACGTGCCTAGCACTTACATAACTAGTACTTACATAAAAAGTCCTGAACATATTCAGGACTTACATCTACAGCAAGTTCAACAACACTGTTTTTCTTTTCATCAGCCAGACCAGTAACAAATTCAATCGGAAACGAATCACAAGGAGAAGCTCCTGACTGCTGCAATAAAAAGTTACCTCCGCCGCGTCCCCACCCTTTTCTGGATGGTGTTACTTGCACTTGCGCTTCGTCTCGCCGTCGTTCCTTTTGACAGCATTGAAAATCTCATGGATGCCAACCACATCCACGCCTGGGAGCAGGGCAATGTGGCGCGTTCACTCGTCGCTGGCCACGGCTTCGGTAGCCCGTTTCAATCCAGCCAGCCCTCGGCCATCATGCCCCCGGTCTACCCCCTCATCGTTGCCGGGTTCTTCCTTCTCTTCGGTGTCCATACTGCGCAGTCCATCTTCGCCGTCCATGCCTTTGACTGCCTCATCAGCGCGCTCACCTGCATCCCCATATTTCTTCTTGCCCGTCGCACTTTCGGCCCGTGTATCGGCAAATGGGCCGTGTGGACATGGGTCTTCTTTCCCTACGGCATCTATTTCGCCGCTGCCTGGGCCTGGTCCACTCACCTGCTTTTGTTTTCCCTCTGCTGGCTCCTGTACCTCGTGCAGGATTTAGAACAATCTCCGCGCCTCCGCCTCTGGGCGGGCTTCGGTCTGCTGGCTGGCTTCGCCGCACTTACTGAGCCTTCGAGCCTTGTCGTCTCCGGTTTCCTTCTGGCCTTTGCCGCCTACAATCTGGCCCATGCCCACAAACGCTGGCTCAAACCATTCCTGCTCGGCGGGTTCGTTGTTGCCGCCACCATCTCGCCCTGGCTCATTCGTGACTATGTCGTCTTCCACCGCTTCATTCCTATGCGAGACAGCATGGGTCTTGAGCTTTGGATGGGCAACAACGGCTATGACCTCCGCTGGACCAGTGATCAATTGCATCCCCTCCACGACGCACAGGAACTCGCCGCCTATAACGCTGGTGAGCTGAAATACATGGACCAAAAGGCCGCAGAGGCCCGCGCCTTTATCCAAGCCCATCCAGCCTGGTACATCAAAATGTGCGTCCGCCGCGCCATCTATCTTTGGACCGGCTACTGGAGCTTCGATAAAAGCTATCTGGCGATGGAGCCAACCGACCCATATAACATTCCCTTCGCCACCACCATTACCCTGCTTGCATTTACCGGCCTCTATTTCGCTTGGCGCCGTGCGCCCATGGACGCCATCCGCTTTGGCGGTGTTCTATTCCTCTTTCCCATCATCTATTACCTCAACCACCCGGAGCCGTACCACATGCGAGCTCTCGGCCCCTTATTGGTCATCCTCTGCTGCTTCGCCGCCTACAATCTCACTGGCCTTGCCGAAGAGGACGGGTTTGCTCCACCACTTGGCTACCCAACTCCAGACCTCGACCTCTCAACCTACGCCAAACAAAACTGACCGGGGCTGCCTCAAGCCCCACATAAAGTCTTTCTACGCGCAATCAAAATTCCCCGCAGTTACAATCTACTTAACATGATTGCAAGCGATGACGGCGCAATCCGCGCCAATGCTCCTGAAAATTCCGACACTCTCCCGCAGCGCTACACCCCCGCCGATATTGAGGCGAAATGGCAGCAGCGCTGGGATGCAGATCCCGCGCTCTACGCTGCCGATGCGACCACTACCGCCAGGCCGAAATACTACGTCCTTGAAATGTTGCCCTATCCCAGCGGCCAGCTACACATGGGCCACGTCCGCAATTACTCCATCGGCGACGCACTCGCCCGTTATATGTGGATGCGCGGCTTCAACGTGCTTCACCCCATGGGCTGGGACGCTTTTGGTCTGCCCGCTGAAAATGCCGCGCTAAAAAATAACACTCCCCCGCGCGAGTGGACCCTCTCCAACATTGCCGCCATGCGCCGTCAAATGCGCCGCATGGGCTTCAGCTATGACTGGTCCACTGAGGTTACCACCTGCCTCCCCGAGTATTATCGCTGGAACCAGTGGTTTTTCCTGCGTATGTTTGAGCGTGATCTCGTCTACCGCAAGAAGAGCAAAGTGAACTGGTGCTCGCTCTGTGCGACCGTGCTCGCCAATGAGCAGGTTGTCGACGGCTGCTGCTGGCGACATGAAGATACACCCGTTGAGCTGCGCGACCTCGAGCAATGGTTCTTCCGCATCACAAAATATGCCGACGAACTTGTCGCCGGACTCGACGCTCTCCCCGGCTGGCCCGAAAAAGTCCGCACCATGCAGCGCAATTGGATTGGCCGCAGCGAAGGTGCCTACGTCGATTTTGAAGTGGTCGGCGGCAGCGCAAAAGTCACCGTCTTCACCACTCGGATTGACACCATCTTCGGTGCAACTTCATTGCAGCTTGCTCCCGAACACGCCGTGACCAAGCTCTTCGCCAGTGAAGACGCCGCTGTCGCCCAGGCCGCCGCAGCCATGGTTGAGCAGCAAAAGCAGGCGCGCGAATCCGGTGACATGGGCGCCGCCATGAATGACCTAGAAAAGCACGGAGTCTTCACCGGGCGCTACGCCACCAATCCTTTCAGTGGCGAAAAAATTCCTATCTGGATCGCCAACTACGTCCTGCTCGACTACGGCACCGGCGCCATCATGTCCGTGCCCGCGCATGATGAACGCGACTACGAGTTCGCCAAAAAATATGACATCCCCATCGTGCAAGTAATCGAACCTGCCACTCAATCCGACGGGCCCATCACCCTGCCTTACATCTCTGAGGATGGCATCCTCAGCAACTCCGGCCCCTTCACTGGACTCACCTGCGAATCCGCCCAGAAAAAATTGTCCGCGCACGCCGAATCAAATGGTTTCGGCAAAGCCACCATCATCTTCCGCCTCAAAGACTGGGGAGTCAGCCGCCAGCGCTACTGGGGCACGCCCATCCCTATGGTCCATTGCGAAAAAGATGGCATCGTCCCCGTACCCGATGACCAGCTTCCCGTGCTGCTTCCAGATCAAATTGAAATCACCCAGCAGGGCGGCTCGCCCCTCGGTCGCGTGCCCACCTTCGTCAACACCACCTGCCCCAAGTGTGGAGGTCCCGCCCGCCGCGAGACCGATACGATGGACACTTTCGTCGACTCCTCCTGGTATTTTTATCGCTACACTGACGCGCAAAATTCCACTGCTGCCTTCGGTCCCGCCCGCGCCGCCTACTGGTTTCCCATTGACCAATACATCGGCGGTGTCGAGCATGCCATCCTGCACCTTATCTACTCGCGCTTTTGGACCAGAGTCATGCGCGACCTCGGCCTCATCACCAACAGCGAACCGGCCACGCGCCTCTTCACTCAGGGTATGGTCATCAAAGATGGCGCGAAGATGTCCAAATCAAAGGGCAACGTCATCTCGCCCGATGACATGATCGCCCGCTACGGCGCTGACGCCACCCGCATGTACGCGCTCTTCGCCGCGCCGCCAGACCGCGACCTCGACTGGCAGGAGGACGGTGTCGCTGGCATCAGCCGCTTCCTCAGCCGCGTCTATCGCCTTGCCACTTCGCCCGTAGCCAAACAGGCCGCCAGCACTACCATCGCTCCTGACCTCAACAACCTCACTCCGCTGGAGCAGAAATTACTGCGCAAACTCCATCAAACCATCGCTAAAATTTCCCTCGACTTCGATGGCCGCTGGCACTTCAACACCTGCATCGCCGCCATTATGGAGTTCGTCAATGAAGTCAGCGCCGCCGATGCCGAGATGAACTCCGGCTCGGTTTCAGCCGCTGTTATAAAAGACATCTTTACTAATCTCACCCTACTTCTCGCGCCCTTTGCACCCTTCCTCGCCGCCGAGCTGTGGGAGATTTTCGGTGGCGCCGGTGTTGTCTTCCGCACACCCTGGCCACAATCCAATCCCAATCTTTCTCGCGAAGACACTATAGAGGTCCCCGTGCAGGTCAACGGCAAACTCGTCAATGTCGTCGCTGTTCCCGCCGCCAGCACTGAAGACACCATCCGCGAAGCCGCGCTGGCAGATGCGAAAGTGCAATCCCGCATAGAAGGCAAGTCCGTGGCCAAAGTCATCATTGTCCCCGGCAAACTGGTGAATTTAGTGGTGAAGTAGATGCCCATCGACGCAATCTCCGGCAAGTACGCTCCGCGTGTCCGCGGCACTCAGTCTCTCATCCCCATCATTGGCCGTTGTTTCCGCCGACCGTCATTACTACTCACTGAAGTCGCATGGCGCTGGTGCGCAGGCATCCCCACCCTTTGGCTCTTGTGGCACGCCTACACTCACATCGCCGGCACCATCTCCGCCGACCAAATCGCCCAGACCGGCATCGCCCAATTTTCTCTTCTCGACCAGATTCATGCCACCTATGAGGTCATGCGCTGTGTCCAAATCCTCTGGCCACCCATCATCAACTCTGCAAAATCGCTTGTCCCTCTCATCATGCTCATCTGGGCCATCGCCTCCGGCCTGGGCCGCGCCCTAGTCCTCGCGCGCCTCCTGCCCACCGCGCAATTCAGCATCAGCCGCACCGTGACCATCATTCTGTTACAGGCCACGCGCGTTACCGTACTCACCGGCACTCTATTTTTGTGGATTGCTGGTGCCCGATGGTCGGCAAACTGGGCCATCATTCAGCCCATGCAGCTCCCGGCACCCGACCCTAATATTGTCGGCTTCATCAGCACCATCATCGTGCTGACCATTGGCCTCTTCACCCTGTGGGCCATCATTAGTTGGATTTTTAATTCTGCCCCGCTGCTTGTCATCGCTGAGCGACGCAATTACTTGAGCAGCCTTATTGCCGCATTTCGTCTCGGCTGGCTGCGCGGCAAATTGATTGAGATCAATCTGTCTCTTGCCGTCAACAAGCTGGCGCTTATCGTTCTGGCAATTGTTTTCTGCTCCACCCCACTGCCTTTTGAAACAGTAGTCGACGGCCAGGACCTTTACGGCTGGTGGATGTTTGTCTTCGCAATTTACTTCATCGCATCCGACTTTTTCCATGTCGTCCGCATCACAGCCTACACCGAACTCTACCGCACCTGGCGCGAATCAATACCCGCGCTTGCAACACCAGCCGCCTAACTACCTGCTGCCGGTAGACGCCAGCGCTTCGCGAATTGCCGGGTCAAGCTGGTCCGGTGTCTTGATCTCCACATAGCGTGTCGGCGTCACCACCCAAATGCTTGGCGTGTGGTCTACATCCACTTTGGTCTTCCCCAGCGCAATGTCTTTATCCACCTTGGCCCGCAACACACCCTGCGGATCAACCAAAAATGGCCAGGCCAATCCATGGTCGCGGGCAAACTTTTCCGTGAAAGCCAACAGATCATTCTTGGTGGAAATCGCCGTTTGGTTTGCAAATACTCGCGCCCGATACTCTTCACCCAGCGCATAGCTGTGTGCTTCAAACCAGCGGGCATCCACTGCGGCATCGTAGGCCCAAATGTGCATGGGCAGCGGGAAATCATGCCGTACCAGTGGTACCTTATACCGCGCTACCGCTGCATGAGTGATTGGAGCAAAATGTCCGCAGCTCGGGCATTCCATGTCCTCAAACTCAACCACGGCGACCTTCGACCCCGCTGGCGGTCGCAAAATTGAGGGGTCATTCACGCGGGTGGTGTTTTCAGGTCCGCTAAACTGCGCGTTCAGTGCAGTCGCTCCAACAAAAATTGCCAAAGTAATTAGAAGGGAAGTCCATTTCAAGCGCATCGCTAGTCCAATCAATGCCGGTCAAATTCCACTCGGCGGAGTCACTTACCTTAATAATCTTAGCCGATTGCATCCATCTCGGCATGTTTGCCCAATATGCTTGCACCCATCCTCAACCCGGCCAGTAGCACTATTAATGTGGAGTTCCCTGTGTGTGCGATGATAGCGCACGCGGGAAATTTTTCTCCCCATCAACCTCACATTTACGCATCCTTCCTCCACGCCGCCTCATCAGAATATAGACTGGAAATAAGGGTCATTTGGACCTGCTTCACCAATTATTCATGCGGCCTGTTCACAAAAATGACACATAATCACTCAATCAAAGCCCACGGCTTCCTCAGCGCCTCTCTCGTTTCCTTCGCGTTGATGCTGATTTCATTTGCGCCTAGCACAGCGGTTGCCCAAATGGACTATTCGTCACAGGCCCCAGCATTCAATTTGCAGGCCCCGTCGCTCTTGCAGCAGCCTGACCCCTTCAAGGGCAGTGTCACCACCAGCGCTGTCACCGACGCACCCATCATGCTCTCGCTTGACGATGCCATCGCCCGCGGTCTGGAACATAACCTTGGCCTCATTCAACAGCAGCAGACTGAGCGTCTTTTTCAGGCGCAGGTCCTCACCGCAGAGAATGCCCTCATGCCAGACATCACCATGAAGGCCAGCACCGGTGTTGACCAGGTCAATCTTGTTACGTTTGATTTCAAAAAAGCATTGATCGCAAAAATTGCCCCCGGCGTAAACATCAACCCCATCGTGCAATATGACGTAACCAGTGCCGAGGCCGATGTAAAACAGACCCTTTTCAGCATGTATTACATTGACCTCTATCGTGCTTCGCGCAGTGCACTAAAGGCTGAAAATTTAGATACACTCTCTGACCACGGAACTGTCATCTACAACGTCGCTGGTGCTTATCTCCAAGTCCTTGCCGATACTGCCACCGTCGAAAACGCCAGGGCCGAGTTGTCCACCAGCCAGCGTCTCCTGCAGCAAACTACGGACCAGGACGAAGCCGGTACTGCAACCCACCTTGATCTTCTGCGCGCTAAAGTCCAGCAACAGAATGATGAACAGGTGCTCGTCCAGGCCCAAGGCCAGCTTGCCAAGGATTATATTGCGCTCAACCGTGTCATCGGCCTCGCGCCAGAGCAGAAAGTCCAGCTCACTGACCCCGTGCCTTACGCTGACCTCGCTTCCCAGCCACTCGATGAAATTCGTGCCATCGCCTATACCAACCGCAAGGACTATCTCGCTTTGCTTGCTGCAACTCGCGGTTATGACCTTCAGGCCCGCGCCGTGCATTATGAGCGCGCCCCAACCCTCAGCTTCAACGGTAATTATGGAGTCACCGGCATCACCCGCGGCCTGTACCACGGCACCATGTATGCTGCCGGTCGAATTGAATTCCCCTTGTTCAAGGAGGCTCAACTTCGCGGCGACCGCGACGTCGCCAATGCGCAAATGTCAGAGGCCCGCGCTCAGCTCGCCAGCCTCCGTGGCGATGTTGACGCCCAGCTTCGTTCCAGTCTGCTGGATGTTGCCGCCGCTGAAAAGCTCGTCAAGGTCGCCGAGAGCAATCGCGATCTTGCCCAGCAGGCCCTGCATGATAGTGAGGAACGCTACCACGCCGGTGTGGATGACAACCTGCCGCTGGTGCGCGCTCAGGCCACCGTTGCCGCCGCCAACGCCCAATGGGTCAGTAGTCTCTACCAGTTCAACCTTGCCAAGCTTGCCCTGGCGCAAAATACCGGCATCCTTGAAAGCCAGTACAAAAAATATCTCGGCCAATAACTTCCATCTCGCAGCAAATTTGTAACTCAGATTGTGTACTATAAATCAACGCATGTCTGGGCCTTCCAGTACGAATAAAACTCACCCCGCAAAAGGCGCAGTCGCTTTCCAGTCGCGCGACTTCCGCCTCTACCAGCTTGCTCGCCTCATGGTCATTCTCGGTGCGGAGGCACAGGCCGTTGCCGTCGCCTGGCAGGTCTACCAGATCACGCATCGCGCCATTGACCTTGGCTATACTGGCCTCGCGCTTTTTCTCCCCGGCCCATTATTTCTTCTCGCCTCCGGCCATGTTGCTGACCGTTTTGATCGTCGCCATGTCGTCCTTGTCTGCTACAGTTTGCAATGTATTTGTACGCTGCTATTGCTCTGGTTCGCCCTCGGCGGCGTACACAATGTCCTGCCGATTTATGCCGTACTGTTTCTCGTGGGCACCGGTCGCTCCTTCAGCGGACCAGCCAGTTCCGCCCTGCTCCCCCATCTCGTCCCTGAAGAACACTTCGTCAATGCCGTCAGTTGGGGCGCGGTCATATTTCAGATTGCAAACATTGCCGGCCCCGCTGTCGGCGGTCTGCTCTTCACGCTCCCACTTACCTTTGCTCTCCAGGCCCTTTACGGAGCGCCCATCGTCTACGTCTTCACCTTCATCACCACCGTGGCCTATGTCCTCCTTGTCTTCTCCTTGCGCGCCCGCCCCGGTCGCATGGAGCACCGTGAACTCTCCATCGAAACCGTTCTCGCTGGCCTCCATTACACCTGGAAAAATAAGCTGCTTCTCGGTGCCAGTTCGCTCGATCTCTTCGCCGTCCTGCTCGGCGGTGCCGTCGCTCTGCTGCCCATTTATGCCGTGGAAATTCTCCACGCCGGGCCCCGCGGACTCGGACTCCTTCGCGCCATGCCTGCCATCGGCGCACTCTGCATTTCAATGGTGCTCACTTGGAAGCCCATCCGTCGCCGCGCCGGTGCCATGATGTTTCTTTGTGTCGGTCTTTTTGGTGCCGCCACCGTTGTCTTCGGCCTCTCACGCAGCATCCCTCTTTCGCTTGCCGCACTCTTCGTCACCGGGGCCAGTGACATGGTCAGCGTCGTTGTGCGCTCTTCGCTCCTGCAACTGGCAACTCCACCCGCCATGCGTGGTCGCGTCAGTGCTGTCAGCTATCTATTCATTGGTGCCTCAAATGAATTTGGAGAATTTGAAAGCGGCGTCACCGCCCAATGGTGGGGAGCAGTCCGTGCCGTCGTCATTGGTGGCATCGGCTCTCTCGTTGTCACAGGCCTGTGGACGGCCTTCTTCCCCAGCCTGCGCAATGTCGATGAACTCACCGCCGAGTCACTCCAGCAAATGCGCGACCTGCAGCTCAACGACTCCACCCTCGCCGCCGAATAATACCCGCTCCCACGAATTTGCCTTGGCTTTTTCTGCCCCCTGTTCGCTGCTTTTACCCCGTGTTCCTCAACCCCGCAGAAATCCCATTGATCGTTGCCGCAATCGCCCGGTTCATGGCCTCGCTGTTTTCACCTGCGCGTTTCCGCCGCAGCAGGTCAACTTGAATCAGGCTCATCGGGTCCACATACGGGTTCCGCAGCTTGATCGACCGCGCCAGCACCTGGTTTGTTTCCAGCAATTCTTTCTGGCATAGGATCGCCAGCACACAGCGCTTCGTCCGCTCAAACTCGTCTTCAATCTTGCTGAACACGCGTTCGCGCACCCCAGCGTCCTCCACCAGCGCCGCATACAGCCTTCCAATATTTAGGTCTGCCTTTGAGAGCGCCGTCTCAATGTTGCGCAGCACATCAATAAACAGCGGAAACTCCCGCGCCATGGTCTGCAACCGCTCCAACCCGCCCGGCTGCGCCATGTAATGCTCAAAGGCCCTCCCTGCGCCATACCACGCCGGCACCAGATGCCGCGACTGCATCCATCCAAACACCCACGGAATCGCCCGCAAATCTTCAAATCGCCGACTGCCTTTGCGTCGTGCCGGTCTCGATCCAATCTTCGCGTGCTCCAACTCATCCACCGGTGTCGCCTGCTCAAAGTAAATAAACACATCCGGGTCTTCAACAATCTCTGCCCTGTAGTGCCCGTAGGATTTTTGCGACAACTCCTCAAATGCCTGTTCCCACTCTGGCAGCAGGATTCCCGTAAAGTGCTTGTCCCCGTCCTCCGTCCGCGCCGCCGGCCGTGCCAGCGCATCCAGTGATGCCGCAATCATCAACTCCAAGTTGCGTTCCGCCAGCACCACATCAGAGTACTTCCAGTTCAGCACTTCACCCTGTTCGGTGATCCGTGCCTCGCCATTAAATCCATTCATCGGCTGTGCATACAGCGCCCGGTGCGTCGGCCCGCCACCCCTCCCCACCGTACCACCGCGTCCGTGGAACAGACGCAGGTCAACCTTGCACTCCCGCGCCACTTCATGCAGTGCGCGGTGCGCCTTGAATATCTCCCATGAACTTGTCAGCATTCCGCCGTCTTTGTTTGAGTCGGAATACCCCAGCATTACTTCCTGCTTCCGCCCCCAAGTGTCCAGCAGCCGCGAATATTCAGTGGTCTTCCACAGCTCTCGGCAAATGCCCGGAGCATTTTGCAAATCTTCAATTGTCTCAAACAGCGGTACCGGCATCAGTCCCGGATCGCCAATTTCCGCATTGCCCTCGACCGTCACTCCGCCCAACCTTGCCAGCCACAGCACACCTTCAATATCGCGTCCGCACGTCGCCCCGCTGATCACATAATGCCGTATCGCTGATGGCGGCTGTGTCCTCTTCAACATCGCAATGGTGCGAAATGTTTCCAGCACTTCGCCAGACATTGGCGTCAACGCTGGCGGCACTTCATGCCCCGTCCCAGTCTTGTTCCACGCCGAAAATTCCTCCAGCGCCGCTGCATGGACCCGCGCATGTTGCCGAATGTCTAGCGTCTGCAAATACAAACCAAATGTCCGCGCCTCAATAATCAGTGGGTCCACCAGCATCTGCGCCAGCCGAATGCCCTTGTTCGCTGCCAAACTGTCCCGCAAAATTTTCAGGTCTTCCTGCAACTCTCGCGACCGCTTGTATTCCGGCAGCACACTCAAACCGCCCTTCAGACTCACACTCGTCTGCGGCAAACCCCGCAGTCGCAGCAGGATACACGCCACCAGCATGCGCGACCGCTCCACCTTGAAGCGCTCTTCAAGCTGTGTCTCATTCGCCCGCCGCAGCAGCTCCAGATAATGTTCCAGCCGTTTGTCCAGCGCCTCACTCACCGGCACTTGCTGCGTTGAACTCGCCAGTTGGTCAAATAAATTTCTCAGTCGCCGGTGATAATGCAACTGCACATGCCGCCGCGCCCGCGCCAGCGCCTCCACCGTTACCGGTGGCGTCACAAACGGATTGCCGTCTCGGTCGCCACCCACCCACGACCCAAACTCCACCAGCCGTGGCAGTGTGGAAAGGTCCACATTCAGCCCATACTCCGCCTTCAACGCACCGGCCACTTCCTCATACAGTCCCGGCAGCGTTTCAAACAATGACGCATCATAATAGTCCAGCGTAATGCGTACCTCGTCCCTCACCGTTGGCCGCGAACTGCGTACATCGTCTGTCTGCCACAGCGCCGTAATCTCCGCCGTCAGCTCACGCTCCAGCCGGGCAATCCGTTCCTCTCCCAGTGGAATGCGGTCCAGCTCTTCCAGCAGCTCGCTGATCCGCCGCCGCTTGAACATCACACTGCGCCGCGCCACTTCTGTCGGATGCGCCGTAAATACAGGCGTAATCGTGATGTGCTCCAGGAACCCCAGCATCTCTTTCGCGCTGATGCCGGCCTCTTTCATCCGCCGTAATGTTCCGCGCAGTGACCCGCGCTGCGGGGCCGCTTGTGAGTCCATCTGCAACGCCAGCCGCCGCCGCTTACGATGGTTGGTCTCTGCTAAATTAATCAGCTCAAAATAAAATGCAAACGCGCGTGTTAGCAGATACGCCGTCTCCACATCAAACTCGCCCACTCGTTTCAGCGCCTGCAAAGTGGCCTTCTCGCCACCGCCATCACGGCCCTGTATCGCCGTTTTGCGCAGCTCTTCCACGGCGGCAAACAGCTCCGGCCCGGCTTGTTCACGCAGTACTTCGCCCAGCAAGGTTCCCAGTGAGCGTACATCGCGCCGCAACGGCAGCTCTTTCCGTTCCGTCGAGCGGTCTTCCAATTCTGCCAGCCGTTCCGACCAGTTATCAGTTTTCCAAAGTTTTGGCATAGGTTAGAAGATTGTAAACGCTCCCACCAACAACTCTAAAGTCCCCCACTCACCAAGTCGTCATTTTGAGCGCAGCGAGGAATCTGCTTCTTCTTTTGCTCTTGCCTTTAATCCCGCATTGGCCTTTGGCCCTAATCATTCTTTATCGGTGTAAATCAGTGTTAAGCATTTGACTTTAATCCGTGTGCATCCGTGGTCGTCTTTTTGCCATTTACCCCTGCACCGCACTCTGCTCCTCCAACACTCCAGACAATTCCTCCCACTCCGCCATCATCGCCGTCAATTGCTCCCGCAGCTCCTCCAGCAACCCCGTCTGCCTTGCCGTTTCCTCCGCCGATACATACTCACACAGCGCCTGTTCCGTTTCCGCAATCGCCGCCTCAATTCGCGGAATCTCCTCCTCCAAATGCCCGCAGAGCTCCTGCATCTGCCGCAGCTTTATCGGATTTACCCGCTTCACTCCCCCGCCCAAATTCTCCTGCGCAGCAACATTATTCTGTTGCTCAACCTTTTCCGCCGGCGCTGCAACCGCCATATCCGTCACTGCATTGGCAGACTTGCGATACAAATAGTCCGCATAATTCCCAGGGAACACCTGCACCCCACCATGCTCCACCTCAAAAATGCTCGTCGCCAGCCCATCAATAAAGTAGCGGTCGTGACTCACAAAAACTACCGTCCCGCTAAACTCCCGCAGCGCATCCAGCAACACATCCTTCGCCCGCAGGTCTAGGTGGTTCGTCGGCTCATCCAACAGCAAAAAATTCGCCGGACTCACCAGCATCCTTGCCAGAGCATAACGGTTGCGCTCCCCGCCACTTAGCACTCCCAGCCGTTTGAACACATCATCGCCGCTGAACAAAAAGCACCCCAGCAAACTCCGCAGCGTCACTTCGGCAATCTTCGGTGCCGCACTGGTGATGTCATCCATCATCCGTGCATCGCCATTCAGCGCCTTGTATTGGTCCTGCGCGAAGGTGTCCAGCAGTACATTATGTCCCAGCTTTGTACTTCCTGCCGTCGGCGCTTCCTGCCCGGCCAGCAACCGTATCAGCGTCGACTTGCCCGCCCCATTCGGCCCTATCAGCGCAATCCGGTCTCCCCGGCTGATCGTAAAGTTCACATTTTCCAGCACGCGCTTCTCGCCATAATTCTTGCCCAGCCCGCTTACCTCAATCACAGTCCGTCCCGATGGCGGGGGCTGCGGAAACGTAAAGTGGATTGTCTCCTCATCTTGTGGCAACTCAATTCGCTCAATCTTTTCCAGCTCTTTTATGCGGCTCTGCACCTGCTTCGCCTTCGTCGCCTGCGCCCGAAACCGGCTGATGAATGCCTCCAAATGTTCAATATGCTCACGCTGATTGCGCCACGCCGCTTCCAACTGCATACGCCGGTCATTCTTCTGCGTCAAATATTTCTCATAATTTCCGCTGTAAAAATGCACCCGCTTGTTCCATATCTCCACCGTCTTGCTCACCGTCACATCCAAAAAATATCGGTCATGTGAAATCAGCACAAACGCATTTGGATAACTTTTCAAATAATCTTCCAGCCAGTTTCGCGTCTCCAGATCAAGATGGTTCGTTGGCTCATCCAGCAGCAGCAGGTCCGGTTTTTCCAGCAGTAGCTTTCCTAGCGCAATGCGCATCTGCCAGCCACCAGAAAACTCCTCTGTCCGCCGCGCCCAGTCTTCCTTGCTGAAGCCCAACCCGCCCAGCACCGCGCCCACCTGTGCATCCAGTGCATAGCCATCTTTTGCGTGGAACTGGTCATTGCGCTCTGCAAATCGCCTTGCCACAGTCGCATATTCCG
>Ga0116230_10003820_pt1 | contig 14735 bp, 13 predicted proteins | sample S1TSphfallax_3_FD_88678 | JGI IMG/M metagenome (GOLD analysis project Ga0116230, IMG submission 88678) | Host-associated microbial communities from peat moss isolated from Minnesota, USA - S1T2_Fd - Sphagnum fallax MG | ecosystem: Host-associated > Plants > Peat moss > Unclassified | place... | reverse complement strand
TAGTTGTCTTCCGGCCCATACAGGTTCGTTGGCATCGCCGCCAGATAGCGCGTCCCATACTGCCGGTTGTACGACCAGCACATCTCGATCCCCGCGATCTTTGCGATCGCATACGGACGGTTCGTTGGCTCCAGCTCACCCGTCAACAAATATTCTTCGCGGATCGGCTGCGGACATAGCTTCGGATAGATGCAGCTCGACCCCAAAAACAACAGCCGCTTCACACCCACTTCATGGCTGGCTTCAATAATGTTGTTCTGGATGTCTAAATTTTCCTGGATAAATGTCGCCGGATATGTCTGGTTGGCCAAAATACCACCGACCTTGGCCGCCGCCAGAAATACATACTTTGGAGCCGTCTCCCGGAAATACTCGCACACCGCATCCCGATTGCGCAGATCAAGCTGCTGTCGCGTCTGCGTTAGCAAGCTCGTATACCCCATGCCCTCAAGCGTCTTGTACAGGGCTGAACCTACCAGTCCCCGGTGTCCCGCGATAAAAATTGGCTCATTCAATTTCATACTCGGCTTGTCCACCGCTCAGGGTTAGTTTTCATTGTAGGCGTAGGTGTAGTAACCATGCTTAGAAACTAGGGCATCTCGTTCTGCGTTCTTCAAGTCCGCCTCCGTCATCTCTCGCACTAACTCGGCAAAAGTCACACGCGGCGTCCACCCCAGCTCCTGGCGCGCCCTCGTCGGATCACCCAGCAGCGTTTCCACTTCAGCCGGCCGGTAGTACCTTGGGTCCACCGCCACCACCACATTGCCGCCGTCATCGACCGCATGTTCCTCCGCGTCCTTGCCTGACCAATGCAGCTTTATGTCCAGATGGTTCGCACACGCATCGACAAATTCACGCACACTGTGCTGCTCTCCGGTTGCAATCACATAGTCCTTGGGTTTCTCCTGCTGCATCATCAGCCATTGCATCTCCACGTAGTCACGCGCATGGCCCCAGTCACGCAATGAATTCATGTTGCCCAGAAACAGACATTTCTGCAGCCCCAGTTTGATCCGCGCCAGCGCGCGCGTGATTTTACGCGTAACAAATGTTTCCCCCCGCATGGGTGATTCATGGTTGAATAAAATTCCATTTGCAGCATACATGTCATATGACTCGCGATAATTCACAGTAATCCAATACGCGTACAACTTGGCTACCGCATAGGGCGAGCGAGGATAGAAGGGAGTGGCCTCTGTCTGCGGAATCTGCTGTACCAAACCATACAGCTCAGATGTTGATGCCTGATAGAACCGCACGTCATTCTGGATACCAACAATTCGGGTCGCCTCCAGCAACCGCAACGCCCCCAGCGCGTCGGTGTCCGCCGTGTGCTCCGGGCATTCAAATGACACTTTAACATGGCTCTGCGCGCCCAGGTTATAAATCTCATCCGGCTTTACATCCTGCACCACACGAATCAAACTGCTTGAGTCCGTCAGATCACCATAATGCAGGACAAAACGCTGGCCTTCATCGTGCGGGTCTTGGTACAGGTGATCTATTCTATCTGTATTAAACAGCGAGCTACGACGCTTTATGCCGTGAACTTCATACCCCTTCCCCAGCAAAAATTCAGCCAAGTAAGCTCCATCTTGTCCAGTAATTCCAGTTACCAAAGCCTTCTTCATTAATTGCTCCATGTCGGTCTGTCAAAAAATCCTATAGCTGGCTCTTTGCCATACTAAATTTCATCTCGAACATATTGGCATACTACACTTTGATTCATGTTTTATCTGATTGCAGGATTGCCTTTAAGCTACAAATATCCATTTTTTGAATTGAAGCAGGGGTCTCCTGCATAGCAGATCATTCAAAACTCATATTCACACAAAAATATCTATTTTATTTATAGTAAAGTAAAAATAGTTCTTTAATCTTAAGGGAGCAAAAATACATTCTTTCTACTGAAACTATAGTAACTAAACCCGATAAATACACTTATAACTTCCCTTACGCGCCAGTACCACCAAACACCACACTCACTGTACGAACTAATATTTTGATGTCCATCCATAGACTCCAATTTTCCACATATACGGTATCTAGTGATATGTAGCTATCAAAGCTCGGGTCCTGTCGCGCCTCCACCTGCCACAGTCCTGTAATTCCAGGCAACACATCTAACCTCCGCAGATGACTTAGATCATACTGTGCCACCTCGCTCGCAATCGGCGGCCGCGGCCCCACAATGCTCATTTCTCCCAATAGGACATTGAAAAATTGTGGCAACTCGTCCAGAGAGTACTTCCTTAACAGTCCGCCCACGCGTGTAATGCGAGGGTCATTAGTGATCTTGAACAACACACCCTCGCGCTCATTCATGTGCTCCAAACTAGACCGGATCTTATCCGCCTCTTTCACCATTGTCCTGAATTTCCAGCAGAGAAAAGTTTTCCCTTTCCTACCCACCCGCTCTGAACAATAAAAAATTGGTCCCACAGAGTCTAGCTTCACTGCCACCGCAATCACGACCATCAAGGGCGACAGCACCAATAGGGCTATCGTCGACAACACCAGATCAAGCACCCGTTTTGCAATATAACTTATCAAAGGAAATTCATGATGATGCAGCGGCACAGTCGGAAAATGACCAATAAACTCCATCTGTGCATTCCAAGTCAGCCCTTCATATAGGTCAGGTACCAGTCGGATATTAATCCCATACCGCGATGCCTCTTCCACCAAAGTCAGCAGGGCACTTCGGTCACAGTGTGTGCAGATAAAGATATCCTCCACAAAATTGGATCGAGCAATTGCTATAAGGTCTTCTATTCCACCGATCACCACTTCACGCAGCGGCTCCGGTGCAACTTCGTTTCCTGTCACAAACCCCTTAAACACGTATCCAAGATGGTGGATAGATTCCAAATGGTGCCGTAATGCCTGCGCTGTCCGCCCAATACCGACAACCAGAACATTGCGCGTATTGATTCCCTGCTCATAACGGTGCCGCACAATCAGCCGCCAGATGATCCGCAGGGTACAAAGAACAAAACATGTCAAGCCAATGGTGATAACTACTAACAGTCTGGATACCGCCTCACTACGACTCAAATAAATAGTCCCGCAGAGTATAAGTCCGGCAATAAACGTCGCTTGTACTGTAAGTCTAAGCTCTGTCAACCCATTACGGTTGTGAAGTGACCGGTACAAACCATAAGAATTTGAAAGATAAAGAAAACACACTATAAACCATGCCAGCATCGTTGCCGACTCAGCTGGCTCCATAACTATTGCCAGGTGTATCATGGGCAGCGAACTTAATAATCCACTAGCACTATCTCGCCACCACAACCCTAAAATCGCACAGATACAGATAGCACAGACATCTATAGATGCCCATACAGCAGCATACAGAGATAGAAACCCCCTGCTGCCTCTCTCGCCTGAGCGATTTGGAGTCATAGTCTGATTAAACATTATCTTCTCATCAGCCAAATTACGACTCACTAAATTATGTGTTGCCATGGCACAACCTCATCAATTAATGTCACTATCTATCCCGGCTTCCGTTCGCAGGTATCGGAAAAAATATGAGTGTGATAGCTAGAAAGAAAACAAGAACTCAAAAAATCACTGACTATAAACTATCTCAATTTGCTGCGCAAAATATTTATTTATCAAGAGTTTACGAAATTCATTGATTGAAAAAATTGCAAAATAAAACCACTCAGGAGCAAAACGATTGACATCGTAGCTTACAAAATGCTGTGGATTTGTAAAATAATATTTTTGCTGTAATTCCACTCTTGTGCAACCGACCCGTCAAGAAGAATTGCAAGATTGAAAATACAACTTTAGGTACAAAAGTTCAGTTCAATATACCTCTATTCATCAATTTTTGAGAAACATACTTTATCTAAAATTAAGTTACTCTTTTATTCTCTTACCACTAAGTTTTATAATTTTTGCAAATATGGAAGCAAGATAAGGTGAATAATTTTAAAATCTGACCGCTTGCCTCTAATACGTCACCCGCAATCAAAATCATGCGCAAATTAACCCTATTTCCACTGATTGCAGTGACTTATTTCATGGTCTCCGGCGGTCCTTATGGACTCGAAGATGCCATTGGCCAGGCTGGTTATCTGCGCACTCTGCTTCTTCTTGCTTTACTGCCTATTCTCTGGAGCATGCCCACCGCGCTCATGATCGGCGAACTCGCCTCCGCTATTCCTGCAGAAGGTGGCTTCTACATCTGGGTCACTCGCGGTCTCGGCCCTTTCTGGGGGTTTCAAGAAGCCTGGCTTTCACTTGCGGCCAGCATCTTTGATATGGCCATTTATCCCAAGCTCTTCGTCGACTATTTGGGCGAGATCACTCCAACACTTACAACTGGCTATCGCGGTCTCGCATGGTCATTTGCTGTCGTTCTGCTGTGTGTCTGTTGGAACCTTCGCGGTGCTCGTTCCGTTGGCAATGGTGCTGTGTGGATGGGGGCTCTTCTTCTCGCACCCTTCGCCATAATCATTATCGCAGGTGGTTTTCACGCGCTATTACACCCTTTGGGTATAAGAACATTCTCTACTCCATCAGGCGGCAACCTGACTACCGCCATGCTTGTTCTGCTCTGGAACCTCATGGGTTGGGACAATGCTTCCACCGTAGCGCAGGATGTTGAGCGACCGCAGCGCAACTACATCCGCGCCATACTCGGTGCAGTCATCTTGGTCAGTGCAAGCTACATAATACCCGTTGCCGCTGTTGCTTTATCTGGCATGGCCGCTGATCGCTTTTCAACGGGTTCCTGGGTTGCCGCTGCGTCCGCCCTCACTAGCTGGCAATGGCTGGGTTGGGTCGTCCTTGCCGGAGGCGCCATGACCGGTGTTGCCATGTTCAATGCGCTTACCCTCTCGTACGCTCATGTTCCCGCAGCCATGGCCAAAGAAGGCATGTTGCCTCATATTTTTGCAAAAAAGACGAAAATCACACCCCACGGAGGCGGTGTCCCCTGGATCAGCTTGCTAGTTTGCACCGCAGCTTGGTCAGCCTGTCTGGGATTTACCTTCGACCGCCTCATCGAACTCGATGTGACCATCTATGGGCTTAGCTTGATTTTGGAATTTGCAGCATTGGTTGCTCTCCGCGTACGTGAACCTAATCTGCCGCGCCCCTATTGCATTCCCGGAGGACTCACAACAGCAATAACCCTGGGCCTAGCACCCACGGCACTGATAGCCTATGCCATTGTTGCATCACGTCACGATCTCATCGGTAACATACCTGCCATTTGGATAGGTGCTGCCGTGGTCCTTGTAGGCCCGCTGGTTTGGCTCGCCATGCGTCGGACTAGAAATGGAACACCTAAGCTTTTACAGCCTTCAGGTTCTTAAAGCGCTCAGCACACTCCAGGACCTTAGTCTTGGCATAGTCTGCATCGTGCCAGCCTTTGATCTCTACCCGCTTGCCTTCGAGGTCCTTATAAATGGCAAAAAAATGGGTTATCTCCTTCAAAATGTGCGGATAGATATCTGCATAGCTCTTTACGTCTGCATAGCGTGGATTATTTTTACCAACTGCAAGAACCTTTTCGTCCGGCACACCCTGGTCAAGCATCTCTAGCAGCCCAATCGGACGCACGTCTGTCACACATCCGCTAAAACTGGGCGTATCCACCAGCACTAGAACGTCCAGTGGGTCACCATCCTCACCAAGTGTGGATGGTACAAATCCATAGTCCCCCGGATAATGCACCGGGGAGTGCAGGTTGCGGTCCAGCCGAAACACATGAAGTTTCTTGTCATATTCGTATTTGTTGATTCCATCACAGGGAATTTCAATTACAGCGGTAACTACATCAGGGCTGGTATCACCGATGGGCAACTCAAGATAATTCGTCATTCAATCCTTACTCTAATTAGATATTCTATTTCGTTTGGGAATATTACTTCACCACTACATTTATAATCGTTCATAATGAAGGCGCATGTCTATGTCACGTTAAAAACCACTGTCCTCGACCCACAAGGGCAAACCATCCACGGCGCTCTGCGCAAAATGCAGTATCAGGGCATAGATGCAGTCCGCCAGGGGAAATATTTCCTCCTTAGCCTTAGCGATTCGCTCCCACGTGAAACCGCGCAGGCCGAAGTAGAACGTATCGCGCGCGAAGTCCTTACCAACCCGGTAATCGAAGAATTCACCTTCAAACTTGAAGGCTAGCCCAAGTCATGTTTGGGAATTTCGCCAATCAATGAAAAAATCAATCTGTGACCAACTCAACCATTGTCATCCTCGACTTCGGCTCCCAATACACCCAGCTCATCGCGCGCCGCATCCGCGAAATGAACGTCTTTTCCGCCGTCCTTCCCTGTACCGCCCCAGTTGAGGCCATCCGTGCGCTTTCGCCCACCGGCATCGTCCTTTCCGGCGGCCCCAGCTCCGTCTACGATGCCGATGCCCCACCAGCCGACCCTGTAGTCCTCGACCTCGGCCTCCCCGTCCTCGGCATCTGCTATGGATTGCAGTACATCGTCCATCACCTCGGCGGCAAAGTCCGTTCTGCCGAAAAAAGTGAATACGGCCACGCCGAGGTCGAAGTCATTGACTCCGAATCCGCCCTTTTTGCCGGTCTCAACGCCTCCGAATTCACTGCATGGATGTCCCACGGCGATGAGGCCCTTGAGCTGCCCTCCGGCTTCCACCTCACCGCCAGGACCTCGAGCGCCGTCGCCGGCATCGCCAGTCCCGCCCGTCGGGTCTGGGCCGTCCAGTTCCATCCTGAGGTCCACCACACCCCGCGCGGGGCCGAGATGCTGCGCAATTTCGTCTTCAACATCTGCCACGCCACCGCCGACTGGACCCCTGAGCATTTCATCCAATCCACCGTCGCCCGCGTCAAACAGCAGGTCGGCGATGGTCACGCCATCTGCGCCCTTTCTGGCGGAGTCGACTCCTCCGTCGCCGCCGTCCTCGTCGCCCAGGCCCTCGGCGACAACCTCACATGCATCTTCGTCAACAACGGCGTCCTCCGCAAAGACGAGTTCACCAAAGTCCAAAAGACCCTCCGCGACAACCTCAAACTCAACCTCGTCGCCGTCGATGCCAGCCAGCGCTTTCTTACCCGCCTCGCCGGTATCACCGACCCTGAGCAAAAACGCAAAATCATTGGCAATGAATTTATCGCTGTCTTTGATGACGAGTCCCAGCGCATCGCCAAACTCACCGGTGGAGTCGACTGGCTCGTCCAGGGCACCCTCTACCCCGATGTCATCGAGTCCTCCAGCGTCAAAGGCCCCTCGCAAACCATCAAAAGCCATCACAACGTCGGCGGCCTGCCAGAAACCATGCAGCTCAAACTCATTGAACCGCTCCGCGATCTCTTCAAGGATGAAGTCCGCCGCATCGGTCACGACCTCGGCATGCCCGAAGAAATCCTCGAACGCCAGCCCTTTCCCGGCCCTGGCCTCGCCGTCCGCATCCTCGGCGAAGTCACTCCGGAGCGGGTCGCCCTGTTACAAGAAGCGGATGAAATTGTCGTCAGCGAAATCAAGGCCGCTGGCCTCTACCGTAAAGTCTGGCAAAGCTTCGCCGTGCTGCTCCCCGTCAAGTCCGTCGGAGTCATGGGCGACCAGCGCACCTACGCTTATACCTGCGCCGTCCGCGCCGTGCACTCTGAAGACGGCATGACTGCCGACTGGGTTCCGCTGCCCTACGAAGTCCTCAAAACCATCTCCAGCCGCATCGTCAACGAGGTCCGCGGCATCAACCGCATCGTCTACGACATAACCTCAAAACCGCCTGGCACCATCGAATGGGAGTAACCTATCTTCCCAAACGAGAAGAAATCGCATAAAGCTGCATGATTATCCTGAGACAGATCCAATCTATATCGACCCTGCCGCCCGCCCTAGTTCACACTCCAAAGAGATAACAGAAGGTCTGGTGGTCGATTACGATAATTGGGGAAGAATTGTTGCCCCGGACATTCAACACGTTTCTGAACAAATTGACCTTGCCACCCTTGAAATCGTCGCTCCCGCACTTGCGACAATCCAAACCACTGCAAAGTACGCCCTCCTTACCGCATCCGCTCCCGCACTTCCGGCCTTATCAAATAAAGAAAAAAGAACAGGTGCAGTCCCGCCATAATGTACAGCGGCAGAATATGCATCTGCAGCGCGTTGTAAAGATAAGCCCCTGACGCCAGCACGACCGCACCCAGCACCAGCGCCCATCCCCACCGGCGCAGCATCAGCATCCCAAACACCCCCGCCACGATCATGGTGCAGATCATCAGCACTGCATAGTTTGCGTATGGCCCGGGAAACTTTCCATTCAACGCGCCAAACACCCCAAACAGCGCCACCACCAGCATCCACACGCCAATCATGGCAATACCCGGCAGCAGCTTCTGCTTCGCCGCCGCAAACTGACGCGACTCAATCTCAGCAATCAAATTCGCCCGCTCTTCATCCAAAGACACAGTATCTTCACCTAACAGCATTCAATCTACCCATCAGTCGCTTAGTGGGAAATGGCACAAAGTTTGCCAGCGCAATCGTAGTTCCCAGTGGTCCAATCGTAATACAACAAGATAGAGTTCTCTGGATCATATTTCTTGAGTGAAAGATTGAGACGATCGTTGAAATCAAGATCAAGCACATGTACATCTCGTATAGCGTGTCCCGTAATTCGTCCGAATGGAAAATTATAGACGGCAAAGTCACCGCGTTTCAGCATGCCATTACCAATTCCTTGCGCTAAAACAGAACTGAGGCCGGGATCACCATCGAAAAGAAAATGGGCGCATTTGGGGATCTGAACAACAATGTCCATATCGGAGGCACCCTTTTGCGTCATACTGACACTCCCACCAGGGCCCGTTAGACAGCCATCAAATTCGTTGAGTATCACTATTTTCCCCGGTATGTTTGCAAGTCTGGCCAGATATTCAGGTGAAGAAAATGAAGGCGCTGAACTTACCACATAAACTGTGTGGGCATCTGTACCATATCGTTTCAACATATCGTTCAGTTGATGCATGGAAATTCTGGCCTTTGCACTTGTCTTCAACGGTGCTGCTGCATGCATGCTCCACAGAAATAGCGGCAACAGCAAATACAGTGCAGCCGTGCAAAAGCTCCGCAGGCGTGAAATTGGCAAAACGCTCGCAGCCACTACTAGAAAAAGTAGTTCCAGGGGATACACAGAACCACCGAAACGCAGCTCTGGCGCGACAAGCACACAGAAACCCAATGCGCCGCAAAGCCACACAAAAATCATCAACGGTGAAAATGGGACACGCCTTCCAGCACTAAAAAACTTTATTCCCAGACTGACCAGCAATAGCCAGAAAACAATATTGATTGCAATCAACATCAGATACGGACAGTCATGCAAAAGATCATGACGGATCAGAATGTTCTTGATAGCCATGAATGGAACCAGCCCCGTAGGCCACACAAGCAGGCCCTTAATAATACCCAGAAGAATTGTGATTGGTGATCTAAGTGACACCATGTACAGGCCACTCGCAGTCCCTGAAAATATAAACTTGCGGACCCCAACCCAGGCCAGAATCGGCAGCAGCATCACTGCTGCAAGCTTGCGCCTGCCCGCATATACCATTGTTATTGAAGCCCCAATCGGTGCATACAGCGCAGTCTCTTTCGTGAATACAGCACATGCTAAAAGTATGACGGCAAATATATATCCCTTTCTGGTTAGACAGAAAAATGCAGCAATTGCAAAGAATCCACACCAGAAATCGAATTGACCAGCGACAGCTGTTATCCCAAAATTGAAAAACCCGGGATTGATTGCAAGCAGAAATGCCAGCAAAAGTAGGGCCTTTTGAGAGGCCTGCATCGCCTGTGCCAGCTTCAGCACAAGTAGAACCAGCACAAATTGAGCGAGATAGAATGCTAAAAAATAAAATTCATATTGATGGCCAAATAAGGCCTGATCGGACCTTACAATTGCGCTCGCCCCCGGGCGAAGAAAATCCGTATAGGGTTCAGTCCATTCCGGATACACTATGAAATAGTTCGAATAGCCCTTTACAAACCAGTTCGCCGGGCTTCCTGCGCTGGCACCAAAAACTGCCGGATCATCAGCATAGGGGACATAATGAAAATACTCATGGGAATAATATAAAAATATGACCATAAGTGTTGCCGCGGCCAACAACAGCGGTGCAGTTATGCTGGAACCAGAAACATTTCTAAGTGCTCCCGGTTTGTCACCTAACAAGTCAGAGTTATCAACCATTATTGGCCCTAATTTAAGGAAATGTTTTCAGGTAATTGGAGGTCTGGATTAATCCGTTTGCGCTTATTGCATATATATTTCAAACGCCGGTAACTCAATACTTTGTATCACTATAAACGATAGCGTTATTTATCAAAACAACTTTAGCTTTCGACTGACAGCGAAATCAAGGGGCATGGTCTGTTTCCAATTCACTCATAGTGTATGCAAGTAGGCGATCAGCTCCACCAGTTCCTCTTCATTCAATTTGTCCGCAAATTCCGGCATGTTCGTACGCCCATGCAACACCGCCGCCGTCACCCGGTCATCATTCGCCGGCGCACCCGAGGGCAAATAGCTCTGCTTGTAAAGCCCCTGCAACCCCGGCCCATGCAGCCCGTGCGTCGAGTTTGCATAATGGCAGCGCGCACAATTGTTCTGGAACACCCTATATCCGACGCGCTCGCTCTCCGTCAATTGCTCGTAGGGTTTTGATGGCGGCAGGTTCGGCCCGCATCCCGCAGCCGCGAACAAACTAATTGCCAGCGCCCCCGCCACCCAATACATCCTCATACAGATATTGTCGCATTCGAGCTGCTAGTTCGCTGCATACACCGCGGCCACAATCGCATCCATCGCCTCACGGTCTGCCACTGTCGTCGGATCATGCATGTCCGCCATAATCGAGAAAATTACCGTCCGCCCACTCGCACAGGTCAGGTAGCCCGAAAGCGCATGCACCTCGGACAGCGTCCCGGTCTTCGCAATCACATTCCCCTTCAGTGGAGGCTTTGCAAAGCGTCCCTTCAGTGTCCCATCCACACCGCCAATACCCAGCGCCGCATGGAACTGCTCTCCCCAGCTCTGTTCCATCGCATACTTCAGCAGTTTCGTCAGTGCCCGCGGAGTCACCATGTCATTGTTTGACAGTCCCGATCCGTCATACAGCACTACGTCCTCAAGATTCACTCCCGCTGCCGCCAAAAATTGGCGCTCTACACGCACTCCCTCTGCACCAGACCCGTCTTTGCCATACGCGCGCCCCAGTAAATGCAGCAGGATTTCCGCATGTTGGTTCTGGCTCACCTTGTCTGTATACTGCACGTCTTCCCACAGTGCAGGCCCAGTGTGCGTCGCCACAACATGCTCGCCTGCCGTAAGTGTTGGTACCAACGCCGCAATGGCTTCCGCTTGGGAATGCAGTACTAACGGTGCCTTCGCCATTTTTTCAAAATCATCCATATCTTCACATGCGTGATGTACCACTTGCGTTCCGCCACTTACTTTAATTCCATTCGCCTCCAACGCAGTCCACATCAGTCGCGCCGCAAACTTCGCCGGGTCATCCACTGCAATGGGGATGTGCTGCGTCTTTCTCGCAGGCACTCCGCCATAAACCCGCATCGCCGCCGTACCGGCCAGATGGTCCACATTTACGTCCGAGTGCTCCTCGGCACCTATAGTCGTAAGCCCCTTCATGTCTAACTCATACTCGGGCATCGGAAGCATCCACGCGGCCTGCACCGCGTCCCCTGTCTTCGCGCCCCCCACCAGCGTCAAATACACTACGTTGTCATTTATATTCAGCGCGTCCACAGGCACCGCAAAGTAATACGGTAAATCGTCCCAGCTCCAACCAGGCGGATACGGTTCCGACGGAAAATAGCTGTCGTCGGCAATCACCGGTCCATCCACCGCCGTAAGACCACTCTTCGCCGCTGCTCGCGCCAGCTCATTGAAGGCCTCTGGCATCTGGTCAAAATGATTGCTCTCTCCTGGCACTGGCGCCACATACGGCCAGCTCAAATTATTAAGGGAAGGATCACCCGTACCCACCAGCCGTAGCGCCCCATGAAGCACTCCATCCGCCGTCCTCGTGCCGGTCTCTGTCAACACCGTCTGCGATCGATATTCCGGCCCGATCAGCGCCAGCGCCGCCGCCGTCGTAATCATTTTCGTGTTTGAGGCAGGCTGAAAGTACTGCGTATCATTCAGCGCATAAATGCTCTTGCCCTCCATCGTTGTCACCGAAATGCCCCAATGCACATGGTCCACCGCTGGCGTCGAAATCAAGACCGCAATCTGTTGTGCCAATGCGTTTGGTGCAGCAGTCTTTTCGGTACTCTTGGATTTCTTCACCGAATTCGCATCTGCATGAACGGCCAAGCTCAGCAATAACACTCCAGCCGCCAACGATAATATTTTCATTTTCCGCATGTCAGGGAGTGTACCAGCCCCGCAATTGCCAACCTAAATATTATTGACTTTGACCTTACTAACCATCTAGCAACAAATACGGGTAAAGATAAGAAGCCGCTGGCCTGATAGGCTGGCGGCTTTTTGCTGCGCGATTATTTTGCAGGGGCGACTTGAAGTTTAGTGGGGAGAGTACGCATGAGGATGTAGTAGATGGCGGAGGAGGTGAAGAAGCCGTCAAACCAGGCGTAGTCGTAGAGGAAGTGGACGGAGGGAATGAGGAGTCCGATAAGGGCAATGAAGACCCCGGCGACGAGGGCGGCGAGGGCACGGGGATTGATGCCAGCGGAGTAGTGGTAGATGCCTTCGATGTGGTAGAGCGAGGCAACGTCAAGTTTGGTGCCGCGGATTAGGAAATAGTCCGTGACCATGATGCCGGCTACGGGACCGAGGAGGCCGGAGTAGCCGACGAGCCAGCCCATGATGTAGTTGCCGTAGGAGGCGTACCAGTGCCAGGGCATCATGGCGAGGCCGAGGACGCCGGTGATGAGGCCGCCGGTGCGGTAAGAGATAAAGCGGGGCGCGAGGTTGGAGATGTCGTTCGATGGCGAGACTACGTTGGCGCCGATGTTGACGTTGAGGGTGGCGATGAGCAGGGCGACCATGGCGACGAAGGCGACTAGCGGCTGGTGGAAGGCGACGAAGAGATCGACGGGGCTCCAGACAGGGTGGCCGAAGACAACGGCGGAGGCGGAGGTGACGGCGATGCCGATGAAGGAGAAAAAGGTCATGGCAACGGGGAGGCCGATGGCCTGGCCGACGGCCTGCGCGCCCTGCGACTTGGCGTAGCGGGTGAAGTCTGGAATGTTGAGGGAGAGCGTGGCCCAGTAGCCGACCATGGCGGTGAGCATGGGGAAGAAGAAATGGAGGAAGGTGCCGGTGGTGTGGAAGCGGCTGGGTGTGGAGAGCATGGGGCCGAAGCCGCCGGCCTTCTGGTGCATCCAGAAGAGGAGGGTGATGGAGAGGACGAACATCATGGGAGCGGAGAAGCTTTGCAGGAAGCGGATGGATTCGACGCCGCGCCAGACGACGGCCATGTTGATGAGCCAGAAGCCGATGAAGCAGGCCCAGAGCATGAGCGGCATGTGTTCGGTGGCGGGCCAGACGACCTTGAGCATGGCGTAGATGGCGGTGCCGCCGATCCAACTTTGGATGCCGAACCAGCCGCAGGCGACGAGAGCGCGCAGGATGGCGGGGACGTTGGCACCGCGAGTGCCAAAGCTGGCGCGGACGAAGACGGGGAACGGGATGCCGTATTTGGAGCCGGCGTGGGCGTTGAGGAGCATGGGGATGAGGACGATGAGGTTGCCGAGCAGGATGGTGAGGAGGGCCTGTTTCCAATCCATGCCACCGGCGATTAGGCCAGACGCGAGGGAATAGGTGGTGACTTCCATGGACATGGAGAACCAGAGGGCGATGTAGTTGTAGGTGGACCAGGTGCGCTGGTCGGGCGTGGTGGGGCTGAGGTCGGCATTAGACAAAGTGGGGTCGAGAGTGGGATTGAGAGTAGGAATTATTGCCATGCGCCTCCGCGGGCGGTGCGTTTGATGTAGTTGCCACGGCCAACTTTGCCGATGAATTTTGCGGTGTCACCCTCTTTTGTATCAACGATGAGTTCTCCGCGGGAGAAAACTTTTTTGGCGTTGCCGCGGACTTCGAAGCCTTCAAACATGGAGTAGTCGACGCGCATGTGGTGGGTGGCCGCCGAGATTGTATAGACGGCGTCCGCGTCCCAGAGGACGATGTCGGCGTCGGAGCCGGGAGCGAGGACGCCTTTGCGCGGGTACATGCCGAAGATGCGCGCGGGCGCGGTGGCGGTGATCTCGACGAAGCGGTTGAGGGTGATGCGGCCCTTGTTGACTCCGTGATGGTGGATGAGCTGGAGACGGTTTTCGACGCCGGGGCCACCGTTGGGGATTTTGGTGAAGTCGTTGATGCCGAGAATTTTCTGGTCGGCGAAACAGAAGGGGCAATGGTCGGTGGAGACGACCTGGAGGTTGTCGGTCTTGAGTCCGTCCCAGAGCTTGGGCTGGTTTTTCTTCTCGCGGAGGGGTGGAGTGAAGACGTATTTTGCGTCTTCAAAGCTGGTGCGGGTCTGGTTGTCTTCAATGGAGAGCAGGAGATATTGCGGGCAGGTCTCGGCGAAGACCTTCGCGCCCCGTCCGCGCGCGGCGCGGATCACGGCGGCGCCCTCGGCGGTCGAGACATGGTAGACGAGGATCGGCTGGTCGATCAGTTCCGCGCAGGCGACGAGCCGGGTGATGGCTTCCGCCTCCGCCGCGCGC
>Ga0116230_10003814_pt1 | contig 14743 bp, 10 predicted proteins | sample S1TSphfallax_3_FD_88678 | JGI IMG/M metagenome (GOLD analysis project Ga0116230, IMG submission 88678) | Host-associated microbial communities from peat moss isolated from Minnesota, USA - S1T2_Fd - Sphagnum fallax MG | ecosystem: Host-associated > Plants > Peat moss > Unclassified | place... | reverse complement strand
TTTATAAATTTAGTTCTTATTTAAATTTTTAGAATAATCATAATTTAATTAAATAAATACATGGATTTTAATCTAATAAAATAAAATAATTATTTCTTGTAACTACTTGTTCATAATATATCACTTCTATAAATAATTATCAATGATTATATTTATTTATTATAATTTACACTAAATGATTATTGTTACAACATATTTTTTATATTATATAATTTATATTCTTATAGTAAAATAAATCAATTACTATAATTGATGTTACATTACTTTAAATTCATTGTAATTATTTCAGATAAGAATTAATTATAGCATTTTCATAATTATTTTCTAATTGACCATAATTATTCACAATTTGTAATTTATAACTTTAATTCTGAATTAGAATTTTGGAAAAATTATAATGTATTTAAAATAATTATTGTAATGATTATAATTCTAGGAATTATTATACAATATTTTTTAATTAAAAAAATATATAATTACTTTTCTATGATAAATATTTTTATAATAATATTATAGTTATGAAAAAATATTAATATATGTTTAATATATTATTGTGTTCATAGTTATTAATTACCAATGGACAAAAAAATTTGATTGATAACAAATTTTACAATAATAAATGTAATTATATAATGATTAATTTAATGTTAATTTTAAAATAAATAATTTTTGTAGGAGTTTATTTTAAAATATAAATTATTAGTTCATTATTTTTAATTTGAAAATAAATAATTTTAATAGTTATTTAAAAGTATAATAATTAAATTATTTTTACATTAATTAAATTATCTATAATTCAATGAGTTTTTTTAAAGTAAGGAAATATTTTTTAATTTTAAATTACCTACTTCCCCAACCTATTTATATACCTAGTTAAATAAGTGTTTAGTTTGACCTACCCACTTAGGTTGACCTATGTACTTACCTATTTAAGTATTTACCTATATGAGTAGGTATTTAACCTAAAAACGTAAGACCTACTACCTACCTACCTATTTACTTAAGTAAGTAGGTAGGTATTTAACATAGGTTTGTAAGCACCTATTTATGTACCTACCTACTTACCAACCTAATATTAATAGTTAATATTAATTTTTTTTAAAATGCCATGCGACATATTTTCATTGGGGCACATGTCATAAGATAAATCATCAAAGCATGTGAATTGAATGTCCCATATTATTGTGAAATAATATTAATATTTATTTTAAATAATTAAATATTGGAACACATAGCAACACATCATTTGCCTGCAATAGTGACAAAAATAGTTGCATTTTAATCACATGTGATAATACGTATATAATGGAGTCAAAGGATGAACTTGTATTTGTTGACTTTTTTGTTCATCCAATACCCTTGTCATTTACAACTTGTCCAAGGTGATTAAAACGACTTTAGTTACAAATGTCGTTTGTGATTAAAATTTAATTGTAGAAACCAATCGAAAATAATTGCTTTTCTTCTAGTGTAAGTTCTTACCATGAATCTCATAATTAATTTCCGCAAGAAAAAACTTATGAAAACAAAAGCTGACATGATGAAAAACATTGTCTTTTTCAAGTTGTGAAAGTATGGTGCCTACTGCAAAGTTGAAAGCATTTTGTTTCCAAAACAAAAGGTTTGGAAGCCTTGCATGAATCAATAGTGGATAAGTTATGAAAGAAGTTTTCAAAGATTGAAAGGCACTATCAACTTCAATTCCCCTAGATTTTTTTTGATCTTTTTGAGTCAAATGAGTAAAAGGGGCCATTTTGAAAAAATTAGGCAATGAAGTTGGTAAATCCAAAAACAATTAGACATTTCGAACAAAAGTTGGAGTAGCCTAGTTGACAATGGTTTAAACCTTACAAGGGTTCATGCAAATGCCATTTCTAAAGATGATGTAACCCAATAATTCTTCTTTAGATTCATGAAATTCACACATTTTAAATTTGGCATAAAGTCCAACTTCTCGAATTTTCTCCAAAACCAAATGTACATTCATGTTTTTCCATGTTCTTTGAGAAAATGAGGATGTCATTGATATAATAAATAAGGAAATCATCCAAGTTTTCAGGAAAGACGTTATTCATCAAATGTTAAAAGATAGCATGGGTGTTAATAAGGGCAAATGGCATCACAACATATTCAAAATGGTTGTAACAAGTTTTAAATGTTGTTTTCCATTCATTGCTTTCTTGAATGGGCACCAAGTTGTATGTTTTACATAAATTGATCTTGGTGCACACCTTCACATGACTTAATTAATTCAACAACCTTGAAATCAAAGGCAAAGGATATCGATTCTTGATGGTGCATCAATTTAATCCATGATAATTAACACACATTTGTAAAGAACCATTTTTCTTTTTGACAAAAGATTAAGGGCATTGCTTGGAGATTTGGTGTCAAATGAATTTCTTTTTGAGATTCTCATCGATGTATTCACGAAGTGTTGCAAATTTGTCTTGTGATAAATTGTAGATGGGTTTGAATGGAGGTTGTGCTATTTCTTCAAGATTAATGGTGTAGTTATATGCACTAAAAGAAAAATGTTAATTTACGATTTTAATTTGCAATTATAAAATAGTTGCAATTAACATTTACAACTAAAATTGCCTTGGTTACATAAGTATAATCTTACGCAACATTTAATCATAAATCATGACGTCACCAAATGGACCATGGATGATGATGTATATGATCAATGTATACATGTTCATCCTTTGACCATTTGCATAACATTTGCAAGGAAGCCTTATTTTTGCAATTATTTTTATAATGATCAAATATCCAAACATTATTTGCCACATGTATTAAATTAAAGTAATTAAAAAAAATGATTTTGAATGTTGAAAAAATCCATGCCATCATATTCCAATGACTTGTGATGGTGTCACTTGACAATACCAAAATCCACCATGTGGCATTACAAATAATTTTGAGTGCTCATTTTTTAAAAATTGAAACATTGATCTTAGTGATCCATAATGAACATTAATTTTAGATGGACCTAAATTGTGATACATGGCACAATCAAAATATGCCACATAACATATTAACTATATTTTGGAAAAAAATCAAACAAATGTTTATTTGAATAAATAGGTAGGTAGGATATACCTCCCTTCCTAGGCTACATGCCTATTTACCTATTTACATAAATAAATAATTAAAACTTATGTACCTACCTACATACCTATGTACCTACTTACCTACCTAGGTAGATAGCAAGTTAGGTGGGCTAAAAAAAACTATAAATATTGTTATTTTATTTTATATATATTTTTTACAGTTAAACCTATTTGAAATCATCCTCAATTGCACATGTTTTTTTGTGTGAAAACATAAGAAAAGGCACATTTGTTATATAATTTCCAAGATGAGATTAGAAGACAAAACAGATGGGTTAAATTTTCTAGTTCTACCTCAATTACAAATTGAGTTGTAATTAGAAATATTTTCCATTATATTTTGTGCTTATTTATTATTTTGAAAACTATATAACTATACATGTAAACAAGAAATTAATTAATTAACTAGTTAACTAGCTAATTAATTAACCCACCTACCCAATTACAAACCTATCTATAATTATAGGTACCATTTATTAATTATTTAATTCTAAAAATAACATTCACTTTTAGTTCATACTTCTTACTAACCAATCAATTGATTCATAAATCATAATTCATTAACAATGTAATTTTTATGAAATTATTATATATCTGCAATGATTGGGTGGAGGTCAATGCCAGACATTAATCAATATATTGTTTTTCTACCAAAACATTAACAATAATATGAAGACAATATCATGATGTTAATCACATCGACAAAACATACAAGAGATGGAGAGTACTAAGCAAACCAAGAAGCAAGGGAAAGACAAAGAAAAGAAGAAACCAAAAAGAACTAAATAGGAAAGAGGAAGAGAAAACATTTGAAAAAGTAGTGAGGTGCCTCAACAAACCATCTTCATCTTCAATCACTTTCCCTGCTATGGGGACAAAGTGGCTCATTAATGCCCTCAATGAAGAACAACAGAGAGCTAATCAAGCAATGCATGAGGTAGGGAGGTTGGAGAAGGCTGTAGATTCTGTCACTCTTGATATCAAAGACTAAAAAGGAAGGTTGGAGGAGCTCAATAATGAGCTTCAGTTCTACAAAGAAGAAAATCATGGGCTTGCTGAAAGACTTCAAGTATTGAGCTCCGAGCACACCACACAGGAAAAACAAGCTGCTCCAATTTCTGAAATGAGAGATGTAATGAAGGTTGAGATGTTGGCTTTGGAGAACGCCCTTTAAGCTGATCAAAAAAGGGAGCACTTGGAGGGCTATTTTTTAGCGAAAACAATATCTTGGAATACTATCTAGAAAGAATGCTCCAAAGGAATCGAAAATAGCCCCAATCATCAAAGAAAACTTGTATAACCATGGTAGTGGCACTGAACCGATGTGACAGACCTTGCAAAACTTAAAGAGGACAACCCATTTGTCCAGACATAAACATCCCAAGAAGTCGGAGGTGTAAAATGACTATTCATGTTACCTCTCCTTTAAACTCAACTGGTCGAGTATATGTTGATTGACAAGACAAAGAATTGTAGTAATAGATTGGCCCATCCTCAGTCTTGTGTGCAGTCCATCCATTAAGATCAGGCATGGTTTCACAAACACCCTTCTTCACCTTGTCCCCAAAAACCAGTAACTGCTTGTTCTGTAGGAGGGACAACGTTAGTTTTTACTTGCACAATTGTTGCAAAGTCAAGCTAGTTTGCTCTTAGATGTGGTCATACCACCCTGAGAGGCTATTGTAAGAGGCACTGAAGGCGGTGCACCATAAGGAGCCCATGTAGGAAGTGGGAGGCCTCCTTGGGAATAGAAGGTTCTCTTGTAGCTTGAAAAGGTTGTGGTTCTGGACTACCTGAGGGATGTGGACCAGATGCAAGCATCCTATCTGATGGAGATCCAACCAGTGCTTCTGCTGCTGCCCAGGGAAGATGCCCTCATATTCCCATTGGCAGGACATAAAAAGGGGTCGTGGATGTAATTGCATCCACAGTGGCAACAAGTGTTGGGGAGGAAAAGCTTGAAATGGGGGCCGTTTGTTCATGAAGAACAGAGCCTGTTCCAAAAGGACTTGGCATTGCAGGTGCCATCCCGGGTCTTGAACCCAAAAGTAGAGTCTTTGCCATGAGGTGGCATACCTCCAGAGGTAGGTACAGGAGCAGAACCTGTTACCTGAGAAGGCCATCCTTTTGTGGGCACATGATTTTAAGCAATACCATAACCCCGTCCAGACGGTCTTGGTTGAGGAACTGTGTAGGGAGCACCCATAGGTGGGGCTGATACTAAAACCTGCAAATTTGGTGTCCACCGTTAACATGAACTCTACAGCGCCTCAAAGCTACCACATGATAACCAGGATTCTCTCTGCCAAAATGTCATAGTGTGCAACAAAAGTGGGTACTATGGAATGCATTAACATCTAGTGAAAAACTTAAATGTCTGGAAGGTTGCAAACCACTCCCTAATGCAGGGCTCAATTGATTGGGATTTCCAAAGGGGGCAATGATCTAGACATTTGTGGAGGAAAATTGAGAGGAGGTTTGCGTGCAAAAAATTTCCACAGCAGATCCCCAGGGTCACGTACAAGAACCTTCAAATGATTTACAAGTTGGAGCAGATAAAGCCACTCACCTACCAAACTGCATGAGAGCAAGTTTTGACAAGGAAAAAGATAAAACCACACATCTAGAGAATTACCATCTATCTGCAAGGCATCCTAGAGATAACACAATAAAAAAGGGGAAATACTGTACAGATTGGTCTCTGATTCTGACACTGTACACGAACGGAATAAGAGTTCCATCCTCCCGTAGATCTCCTTCATATATATAATGGGCATGTCATTCACATCCTATGGAGAGTTGTTCAACATACCAAGGTAGTGCAATCACATGGTCCATGCATTTCTCCATCAACTGTTGGTCAGATAGAGCACCCTCTCAAGATTCTCGCACTATAGTATCCCAAAATGTAACCAAGTTCTCTTTGAAATTGTGGGAATCTTTTTGTTTTGAGCCCAGGATATCTTCCAAACCACCCTGCAAACTATGATCAAAGAAACAATAATCATTTGACTTGTAAAATTCCAATTCGGACATCAATGAATTGTTTGACAAGATCACCCAATTTTGCATCTCAATAACAGAAAACAAGGTTATGGCTATGAACAAAAGAGAGAGAAACTTCACAAGAATCCTATCACAAGAACAGGATTGCAATGCTGTGATTATGTAGTGATACTGATCTTGCTATCACCAGCAAATGCAAAAGGATACTTGTTCAACATGTGAGACCAACTCTTTCACCACATCATCAACATCCATCTCACTGAGAGGTTCCTCCTTCAAGTCAAGCGTCACTCCACAAGCCTGTAGAAAAAGCCATCACACTGTGGTGGTTTAGATGTAACTAAATCTTCCTTCAATGCCATCCTCCACACCTGTACCCATGGGCTCCCAAAACTAATCTCCTCACTCTTAATCAGCCTATCAAATGCAGCAGACGGGAGGCTTAGCAACAAACCTCAAACAACACCACAAGAAGCTCATTCTAACCAGCAATCGGATTGGCCTCATAACGTTCAAGCCACTTTGATGCTGCTAACTCCACAAACTTTCCTTTGTGCTTGATGATCTCTGTGCAAGAAAGCATAGTCAGATTTGTGAGAAAGTTAACAGGACCTACTGACCAGCTTGTCCTTAACTGGAGCAGGGTTATACAGACATTCAATGCATCATTGAGAGCAAGAAACTGAGCAATCATACCTGGAATGGATTGGTGAATCTGGGTGGTCTGGATTTGCAGTCACACATACATGTGTGCATCTTTGTCAAATCAAGCTATTCCTATTCTGCTGTCTGAGCTCCTAAAGCGGCACCTGTAGCAACAACAAGCATATTACTTAAAACCGAGGTGGCCAAATTAGCATCATCCTGGAAACTGCCCCGAATTACATCTCAGAGTATTACACCTTGTAAACCCAAAACCAAAATGGAGCATCTTTTAAGGGTGCTGGGGAAAGTCTGGAATGTTGGAAGAGAGCGAGTTTGTTACCTAAATATGGAGTGATGCAATGTATGCAAAGTGGGGTAGAGAAGGGGCAGTGGATGGGTCAGAGGCTGATGCCAAGCCTTGCAACATCTTGATGACCTCAACTATATCATCCAGGTAATACTTGGCCTTGCTTGGTTTTTGCCCAACTATACATGCAAACACTTCAGCACTCGGGGCGTCATTCATCAGGGACTCAATGTTTTCAAACATGTCTTCATCTGACCGGTCGTCTCCAACACATAAGACCAGATCTGGCAATGAGGCTCTCTCCATCATGAGGAGTAGCTTCTCCACCACTACTCCCTTGCTCACCCCCTGTGCCAATCCAGGCATGCAAAGCTTCAAAAATTTGATGCAATACCCCCAGAACATAGATTAGAATCCAAGTGCACCAACAACCAAATCCCTAGATATATCAACCTCAATGTCCCATATAATGTCAATGTTGACAGTAGACATGGGCCATAGTCACATAAAGACTCATCGACCAAAAAAAATCTACAAATTTGGGCTGTTGTGAAATTGACCATTTCAGTACCCATCATATGCCGGTGATGGTGATACCCCAGGACATGTGGACAACCTACCTGTGGTGCGACTTCTACAATTTGAGCACCACTCTTCACAGCCACAGGTTCATTTGCCAACACACTCTCGAGGTGATTTTGCACAAGAAGGATATCTGCTCCAGATCTGCCAGATTGCACCATAGCTTTCATGCAAAGGAAGTCAGTCAGTCATGAAGACATGCATGCACCACACATGATTTACGTGTAAAAGAAGCCGTGGTCGGCAGCAAGGCCAAGCTTCTAACACGGAGAGAAGCACTCGGCCAATTTGCTGCGAGGGCACCCACTCACAATGAATACCACATTCTTTGGATCGCTGCAAAGAGTGTTTAGGAGGGACAAGATTTGGAGTTTGGGCGGGGGCGCAGGGTTTGGGAATTGGTTTTGAGGGGGGTATGGGAGTTTTTAAGTCAGGGTGTGGGTTTTTAGGATTTGGGGTTGGCAGGTGTGGGTTTTGAGCGTGGGGCGTGGGGTTTTTTTAAATCATATTTTGGGGAAAGGGGTGGGGGTAGTTTTAAGAATTTTATTTTCTTTTTGGTTTGGGGGACATGGGGTTCTAGGTTTTGGAGGAAAGGGGTGGGGGTGGTTTATTTTTTAAGATTTGAATTTTATATTTTCTTTTTCTGTTTTGGGTTTAGGGCTCTAGGTTTTGGAGGAGGGTGTTTTTGGATTTTTTTTTACTATTTGGGGGAAAGGGGTGGAGGTGGGGGTGGTTGTTAGATTTTTTTTTATTTAGAAGATTTTTTTTTTTGGTCTGGGGAAAAAGGGCTTTTGGGACTTGGGGGGTGGGGTTGGTAGAGCTATTTAAGATTTGGAATTTTTTTTTTTGTTTTAAGTTTAGGGTTCTAGGTTCTGGAGGAGCGTGTTTTGGATTTTTTTAAAAATCGTTTTGGGGGAAAGGGGTGGTTGTTACATTACATAACCAGATTTCTATCATTATCTTCTATAGTTAGCCAACCTACAACAAGGTTTTACTTTATTTTATGAAGAGGTTGCAATTTATTCACAAATCTTATGCAAGGCGTTCTTCACATTTGATGCAACCTTCGAAAATTGGAAAAAAAAGAAGAGAGAAACATTAGTGCAGTTCACCCAAGCCCAGTTTGGTGGATTCAATTTTTTTTTGTATTCCAAAGAAATATCAAAAATCCTATACATCAGCAACTTTTTCATGATGAAAAGTTTCAGGTTATTGCAAAATCTGAAATGGGCTGTCGACCTTCTGAAAGGTTCTTGGGAGTTTTTTATAAAAAAACCGCCAGAATAAGTAAGGAAATAGAGCTGAGTTATCCTTGTAGGGCTAAAGAGCCTAAATATTTGGCTTTTTTATTTTTTGGTCTTCGCATTCTATACAAGTTCATCAAGTTTGTCAATTACAATGGAGGACGACAAACTTTTGGTCATGGTCTCGTTGAATTTACAGTGTATCAAATTTATTCTTCGGTTTTTTGGAAGAAAAAAAGATACGATATTTTTTGATGTGGTTACTTGATTGGGAACATTATTATTATTTTTCTTTTTTCAAACTTGTGATGTGGCCACATTGGCAACCATTATCTCAGAGGATTCCACCAAGATTAGCTATTGGATAAATAGGAATCCTATTTTAACTCTCTGCTCTTGCACAAATTGAAAAAGTCTAAATGCTTCTACCACTTTTTCAATTTGCGCAAGAGCAGAAAGTTAAAATATGGCAAACTGAGCTTTAAATTCCTTACTTTTTTGGGAGAAGTTCTTTGAAAATTTTCCCAAAAAAAGCCCCTAACCAGAAAATTGCAACTCATTTCCAAATTTCACACCAATTAAAAACTTGGAAAAAGTAGATTCTTCATAAAAGTAAGATTATGTATCCAAAATTACCGTGCGCCCACCAGAGCGCCGTGAAGGATGAATGGCCGTGGACAAAGAGCAATGTATCCTTGGGTTTTGGACCTTGGCTAACTGTGATGACTCGTTGTTTTGCTTCTATTCCATGTACTTTAGGGTAATATACCATAGTACCTTGGCCAATTCAACACATGTTTGTTGAATAAATAGTTTAATTTGAAATTGTCATTTCAATAAATAGGAATTCTTAAAAGTTCAATATTTTCCTTTGCAAATATTATTTTTTGATGATTGAAATATCTGAAATTTTCAACTTTTTTGAAAAACAATAAATGATTGCTATTGAACCGGCCAAGGTATTAAAGTATAATCCAACAATGTTGTCCATTCTAGCTTTCTAGCTAACCATGGTGGTTAGCTCAAGGTCATCAAGGTGAAACTTGGAATGAACTCAATTGAGTTTCATCGAAAATTGATGCATGACAGGCAGCCAACGGTTCGTGTACACGTGGGTGCTACTGCGTTCTAACGAAATTTCCTACTGTTAATGTTGTCACCAAAATTTGAAACAATTATTGAACATGGCCCTTCCCAACCAACCATCCAATAAAAAAAAAACCATGACTACCCACCTATCTCCAAAGTTTGTTCACAAAAATATGCTCTGAAGTCCATATTTTCTTTGTCCATCCTTGAGGGTGACATTACTTTGTGAGAAAAGTGGGCGCTTCAGAGCATGCTAATTTACCTCATAATTGGCAACCAAATTTTGTTATCACCCCTAAACCCAACCTCCCAAGAAAATAAATAATAATGCACTTTACCAACATTGGACACAAAAGTTTAGGGTTTCCCTCGCACCCCCTATTCCCAAATAAAATAGAAAAACAAGGCCCATAGAAGACATATTAACTCACCTCATTGGTTGCAAGACTTTGTATCTCCACCCTCTCCCAAAAAGGATGTAACTAGACTTAGGCCCTTGAAGGCACGGAGGCTCCCCTCATTGGTTGCAACAAATTACATCCCCACCCTCCCCAAAAAGGATTAAGAGACTCAGGGCACTCCCCCTTATTGATTGTTATAATTTTGGTCCGTCCATTCCTCCCCAAAAGAAGATAAAAATAACGAGGCTTCATTTCATCAGTTGCTGAGAAGTTTTATGCCCCCTCACTGTCGTTATCATAACACAAACAATTTTTCAAATATTGTCACACTTTTATAAATCAACATTCTTTTGATGCCGAAGGGGGTTTAAAAAATTGAAATAAAAATTGTAGTTCCTAGGTGGCTTTGGCACAAATTATATTATTTTTTTGAAGATTAAATTTATGGGAATTTAAAAAAAGATACTTCGGAATACATGTGGAATATTGATTAAAAAATGAAACAATTAACCACATAGTCTATTTCAGAAATACAACGTTATAAATTGGCCATTTTGATGTTAATTATATTACTCCTTTAAAAATATTGAAAATTTCAAATTTTTGATTTTTTTTATGACAACAAATATAAAATCTTCATGAATAGATTTTGAACCCAAATTGCAACCATGATTTTTTCCTCTTGAAGACATGGTAACAATTTTTAGGATAACTTTAGATTTTTATAAAAAGTTAATAAATATGAGAAGCTATATATTTAAATTAATTGTCAGATTTGGTATGACATAGACCTATGTTGGAAAATTATGTAGTCACAATTTCAAATGCGGTTAATATGGTTGTGCCATTGGCTCAAGCATGAATTTCCAAACCAAATAACACACACAAGCCCAATTTATTTTTCCTTCCCAGCCCAAAATTTGTAACTTGTTTGAATTTTCAGCCATGGAAAAGCCACTAAAAACTCTTGAATCTTCCACATCTTTGATCAAAAATCTTGAAATTAATTCAACTAGATATAACTTGATGAAAGCTTGCTAACAATATCAAGAACAATTTGAAATCCAAACATAGTTTTCAACTCTGTTTGCTTTTCAGTGACACAAATGGTTCAACAATCAATAGTTTAAAGTACGAAAAATAACGGAAATTTTGTTACAGAAATTTTTATATTGATAATTGCATCAATTTATTTACTAAAAATTGTAGTAGCTAAATTACAAAAAAAATTAGTATTTAAATACCATAACATTACAATAATTCATTTGCTGAAAATTACAGAAATGTAATGGCTAAATATTACATTAATGAAAATATTGAAAAGTATAGTATTAAAATGCGGAAAAGCAGAATGGGAAAAAGATTACATGAATTTAATTACTAAAAATGACAATATTCAAGTTCTTAAAAAGTACTAAGAATTACAAGAATGTAATTACTGAGATTAATGTAATTTAACTACCAAAAATTACAGTAATTTAATTATGAAAATTTACAATATTTAAATTCTTAAATGGCAACCTCATCCTAGGAGGAGTGTTTGTTTTTTTCCACGAGTTTTTGTGATGTAGCCACATCGGCAACAAGGGAATTTAGCTAGGGTTGGTTGCAAGATACCTTAGAAGTTAAGAATTTTTCAGAATCCTACCACCTTGTAGCTATTTGTAGGGCCAGAGAGTCTAAATTTGACTGAGGCACAGATGAAATAAACTCGAGAGAAGTGATAGTATTCACAAAACCCCAGTTACGCGCACCGTCACCAGAGAGAAAGAACAGTTAGGTCAATCCCCCAAGTTCCTTCAACCTTATTCCCCCTTTAACGGTCCAGATCACATCATCGCATATCGGACTGTTGTGATATGCTCATAGGAACAGATGTCATCGGCTCTCCACGGCCTCCATTGAACGACCCATAAAATTTGGTCTGTCAGAGGATCTTGACCCACTTGCAATGCAACATTTTTTTTTACTACAAAAAGTCTGCCAAAATTCGACCTGCCAAATATGATTTCGACCTATACTTCTAACGGATTTTTCATTGAGAAAATGGCCCAAGTCCACCACCTTTCGAGGAAATGAATATTTGATTTTTTTCTTGAATTTACACTTCCAAAGAAAGAAATTCATTTTTTTAGCAACAATGCAAAAATTCGCCAGAAACAAATTATTGATTAACAACGTAGTGAGAAGTCCACAGGGGGGGGACTAAACACGAAACGTCATTTTGACTTATTTGTCCGGACATCAGTAGTCTGACAAGAAAAATCATTAAAAAGAGAGGAAAATTGAGCCAATAGGTGTGGAAATTTTTGAACTAGAAATACAAAAAGCACACACAAAAATCAATCAATGAGCCTGCAATACAGAGGAAAAAAAAGATGCAATTTTCCAGTTAATAATTTGTAAATTATTATTATTGCAATTATTTCCTCTCTGTCAATTGAGGTTTTCCCAAATTGCCTTCTTTTTAAAAAATAAAGGAGGGAAGGAAATAATTCCAAATATTTAGAGTAATATTACAGTAAATATGACTGTAAATTATTACCGTCATTATTAGAGCAATCATTGCTGTCAGTATTGTAATACATATTATTAATTATAATTAGTAAATACTATTATTAATATTTTTATCTGACAACGCAAAGCTATGAAGGATAAGTATTATGGAGGATAAATGGTCTATTATAAAATAATAATAATAATAATCATGTAAGGTTTTAACCTATCCCACAACTAGCTATACGTACAATAACTATAATTATTTATAAGTATCAATATGCGTAGCAAATATTATTAAAATATATTCATAACATTTATTTTTATAAATAAAATGAAATAACTTTAGAAATATAAATTATAATGTCTTATAGACACATTGGAAAATCCTTTGGTGATGACATGGCCATATGTTTTTCTTATTTGTATAAAATCTTTTGAAAATTACGACTCCTAAGAACTACTTACATGTTTAGACTTTCCAAGTAATGAAATGGAAAAAAACTTGGCCCTTAAAAACATGGCTTAACATGTTGGCTCATAAGCAATGCCCTCAAAGCCTCATCCCATAACATCATCAGAAACTATATATGTAAGTGAGTTCATATTGAAATGAATTTTTTAAAACTGTTTTTTTAGGAAAAATATTTTACAATAAATAGACAAGAAGTTGATAAATGTAATAAAATTGTAAAATTAGATAAAAATTAAGAATTACACAAACATGACATTTATAAGCATTTGCAAAATTTGAAGAATGAATGAAGCATGGGGCATTTACACGGTAACATGAAAAAAAGTTGAAAGTGTATTAAAATTGTAAATTTTCATTTCAGTGGAACATCAATTTATTGAAATTAGACTACATGCATGATGTGAGAAGAAAAAACTAGCAAACAGGTTTGGCAACTAATGAGCCTCCCTAACTTGTGAACAAGCATGAGGTAAAAAAAAAAAATCCTAAAAAACCTGGCCCTCGAAAACATTACTTAACATATGAGCTGAAAAGCAATGTCAGGAGGCCTCATCCCATAACATGAGAGATTATACATGTAAGTGAGGTCATATTGAAATGAATTTTTAAAACTATTTTTTACAAAAGATATTTTACAATGAGTACACAACAAGTCAACAAATTTAACAACACAATTGTACAATTAGAAACAAACTAAGAATTACACCAACAGGACATTTATAAGCATTTATAAATATTTGAGAAGAATAAAGCAAGGGCATTTACCGAGTAACATGAAAAACCTAATAATTTTTTAAGAGAACACAAAAGATAGGGAAAATACATAAGAATGGAACAAAGAAAGAAATAATAGTATATTCAACCTAATGTAAGAAGTGAGGTTGTTCTCAATTTGATTAACTCAAATGTTGTGACCCTCACACCATGCTCTCCCGACACATCGGCCTAACCTGCATTTCACAACTCCATCAATGAAACTACTTCCAACTACTTCCAAGGAAGAAGTTGCATTATTATTGAATACCAAGTTGGAAAGGCTAAAACAAGGAATATTTTGGTAGAAATAGCAAGTGGGAAGAAGCCTAAAGAAAGGAATATTGTGAAGAATCTTATATATAAATTCGCGTAGTGCGTCCGTGCGTGCGTCTGTCCGACCCGTCACTCTTTGCGTGGTTACCGGACCAGAACCGGAACCGCTACTGCAGTTCGTTCCGGAAATCTCCAAGCGGATGCTTCAGCAGCCAGTTGATTGCCACAAGAGGCGCCCGCTGTGGTGTTTGTTTGGACATTTGCTTCACTTTGATCCTCTGCTTTCTTTTTGTATCTGCGGTGGACCTGGAGTCCGTCTGTCCGTCCGTCTGTCCGACCCGTCACTCTTTGCG
>Ga0116230_10003812_pt1 | contig 14748 bp, 7 predicted proteins | sample S1TSphfallax_3_FD_88678 | JGI IMG/M metagenome (GOLD analysis project Ga0116230, IMG submission 88678) | Host-associated microbial communities from peat moss isolated from Minnesota, USA - S1T2_Fd - Sphagnum fallax MG | ecosystem: Host-associated > Plants > Peat moss > Unclassified | place: USA... | reverse complement strand
TTTTGTCCCGCAATCATAACTTTGACCACATACATGGCAGCTCCTAGTGTCAAGATGGTTTCCTAGGAATGAATAAAGGCCTTGTCACCCACAACCTTGTAAGATCCAAAAATCACCACCGATTCTTGTCTTTCAATTGTGGTAGTCGACATCTAATACATCAAATTGGAGACATTTTTATTTGCATCATATGCAGCATCCTTGGAAATATGCAAGGAACCTAGTTGAAAACCAAACATAGCACACAAGCATTTTTTAAACACCACAATTGTATCAATTCCATCTACTACGATGATTAGTTCAACCCAACCTTCAACATGAAAAATGGGCACACTAAAAACATACTTGGTGTACAATGTATGCGAACAATGGGAGAAAAAATGAAAAGCAAACAAGATGCTAGCAAAAAACAATTACAAAAATGCTACAAGTTGTTGTGAAGGAGCAAGTTGGTATGATATGATTGCACAAGGAAAAAAAGAGGAAGAATGTTTGTGCCAGAATATAGCCTCAACATGATGACCAACTCAAATAGAATTTTCCAAAGAGTTATGGGGAACCCCTTAAAAGAACATTTAATGAGGACCCCTAAAAAGAGAATATGTGAATAAATTAAAAGCCCACCATAATGTGGACTACCAAAGGTCATGAAGAGAGAATTGCCAATTGGCGATATGACAATTGTTTGGCCAATGGGAAATAACCATTTTTGAATGAAACATGGGAAAAACAAAGGATGTCAGAAGATGTGTAAACAAACCTACACAACCCATAGGATGTATTTTTAAAACAATATTGAACAAGGGACAATGATATATGTTATAGGTAACTAGTGAAAAAAAATATCCAAATGTCAATAATTGTTTCATATTAGAATTCAAAAAACCTAAAAGTGAAGGTGTCAAAGGAACTTGATGTAGGTTTGAAGTACAAAAGTTAAACATGCAAAAATGTAGCCTTTGAGACATGATAAAATCCACTAGACAAATGTTGTGCATAAAATCCAACAAGGATGGTTGGTCCCAATATAGGTAGTTAATTAAGGCCACAAAAAGATTATGCATTTTTGTATAATAGTTTTGCCCCCATGCCCTAATAAATGCCCAACAACGACAATAGTATAATTTTAATAAAAATATTTAAAATTAGAAAATGAGGTAATTTGTTTGCAAAATTGGATGGTTTACAGCATTAGGGAGAACCCAAGGTCGTAAATTCACCAAATATTAGGTAATCAGATTATCATAAGTGTTTCGTGATCAATAGGGAGATACCCATGGGACGGTACATTTTAGAATATATGTAATGACAAGATTAATGTTCAATCTTTGAAATGGAGTAGCAACCATTGTGAAATTGCATTTGATGTAAATTATAATCATTCCTACCCGCTCCAAATAATGTTTAACAATTTATCCAAAGTTGGGAGGAAATCAAATGAATAATTGAAAGACCATCATGACCGAGCACCATGAGTTCACCAGTAAGGATGAATGGAATGTGGTGAAAAATGTTGTGTTATTAACATGCATTCCACCAAATAACCATGGAGGGCAGTTTTGAATTTTTTTGGTTACCATTTTAATAAAATATCACAAAGTTCTAGTTAACATTTGGGGAGTTTAAATAGTAGTCGTGTATGCACAAAAATAAGAATTTTATACTTCCATACCAATCTTCCTAAAATAGACTTGCGACATGAATGTTTTTTATTTGTAGTCGAAACCAAATATATAACAAATGGGTTGAGCATAATAGTGTTGTTGGGCACTTGTCCATTGGGTCATGATTTAAATTGCAAACAACTCCAAATTCTATGTTTAAATGTGTGTAAAGGGATGGAGATAGAATGAAATGTCAACCCGAAAAAAAAATGACATTATTGGAAAACATCGATAGAGAAATGTCAATCAACACATAAGGGCTTCAATCATTGAAAAACAAATAATGAAAGCCTACAAAAAAAATTTATTAGCCAAGAAAAAAAATAAACCAATAGTTTAGTGGAACAAAATAAAGTCCAATTATGTCTACCATCCCAATGAATTTTGACCATTGAAGGAGGGTGTGATGCCATGGCTAGTCAATATTACTATATACAAATATGGGGGTGCTATGAGGAAAAAATGAGCACAATCTTGACACTAGGTCATTTGAAAAGATAACTTGTCATAGAGCACTAAAGGTTCCAACCAAGAGCAATAGAATTTTAGAATATATAAATATCCTACAAATAAAGTGACACAAATTATTTATGAAATGAAGAAATTAATTCATGATGTTGAGACAATTCCACAAAAGAAAAGAAGTCAATGTGAAGGTGTAATCAAAATCCAATGAACCATAAAAGGCATTGGATCGCAAAAAAAAAAAGTCAAAATTGGATAAATATTTATGTTTTGTCATTTAAAGCCACAATCATGGCAAGTTGTTGTTTTTCATTCATATAAATGTCAAAGAATTCAAACCAAAAGTTCATTTGATGAAATTATAAGTTTAAGCTTTGATGTAAGACCTCTAAAAGTGAACACCTATAGCGTTAGACATGAGTCAAATTTGCAAAGGACTATTAAAAGTACTCATATAATAAAAACACATTTGATGGGGAAAAAATGAATAGGATAAAGACCTATTAGTCACATTGAAAAAACACTCATACCCTAAAACATGTTGAATTTTAAAACTTCAAATATTCAAAGAACTTTCCAAAATTGATCCAAAATTTTAAAACTTTGAAAGTCCTCTACCACATATAAATGAGGTATAATCTACATGATGTGTTAAAAAAAGTTGTAAGTTATTATAAATGTGAACATAAAAATGTAAAAAATGAATTTTTGGTTATGATTTGAAATTGTTATCATTTTTATAAATAGAACATTGAATTTACAAGGAATCAGGACACTTTCAAATTTTCATATTTATTCAAAAATGATAAACAATAAACATGTCATGTACTAGGACAAATGTAAACATTTATTATAACAAATTATTTAAAAAAAAGGTTCCAAAATTGATTTGTATGAAAAATGTTTTTTTGGGAAAAATGACATGCAATCATTTTTTAAAGTAATCATGTTGGTTCATTGTAACTCGTTTGCACTCATGAACACAAGTGGACACCAACAAAAGAAACAAGATGTCAAAGCATAATGACACCAAAGAAAATGAGGATTCCCTCTGAAGATTTGAAGGTAGTAAGTAAAAAACCTCTTGCAATGTCAAATTTCTTTCCAAGAATTCATAGATGTAAAATATCAAATGTGCTGAAGCATCCAAAAAATATTTATCTATGAAGGAAATTGAGGGATTGAGGGGAAAAGGAAAATTAATTTCTCCCAAGAATGGAAGATACTGCATAGGTATGGCAAAATTAAACCCAAATTGCAACTTGGTTTTTTTTTCCATTGGTCAAGCAATTCTTAGCCTCAAAAGTTGCTTGGCTATGGTGGAAAAAAACTTGACTTGTAACTTGGGTCCAAATTGGACCTGAAATACAACTTTGGTTTTAATTTTCCAACCATCATCAAGTAACTTTTGATGTCAAAAGTTGTTTAACAATGGCATACAAAATGCCAAGTTACACCTTGGGTCCAAAATCAAGCTTGAATTGTAGCTAAACTTTTTCTTTTTATTCCAAAATTAGACAACTCTCAATGTTGAAATTTTTTCAACAATGGTGGAAAAAAAATTTGAAGATGTCGTTCGAACCCAATTTTGATTTTGAGTTATAATTTAGGTTTTTTTGCACCATCCTCGAACAACTTTTGATGTTGAAAGTTGTTCGGCATGGCACAAGAAAAACTTGCAACATGGATCCAATTTTGGACCCATGATGCAACTTATTTTGTTGTGTTTTTGGGTTTTTTGTTGTGATGCCAAGCTACTTTTGATGCTGCAAGTTGCTTGGAGATGGAATGTATTAAGTAGCTTAGGTCCAATGTTGGTCTTAAGCTACAAGTTTTTTTTTTTCAAATGCCAAGTTACTATTTGTGTTGAAAGTAGTTTGAGTATGTATTACTTGATTTCGAATTTGACCTCATGTCCACTTTTAGTCCCAAGCTGAAGCTCAATATTTTTTTAATTATTAGAACACAAGCTTATTTTTGGTTTATCTTTTTTTTAAAATCTTTTCTTGCAAGACCTTCAAAATGCTTGATTAGCAATCATGGACACTACAAAGGTAACAATTAAATGAAATTCAATTACTTTAATTTGATTTTCTTATGTTTTCTTCATCTAAATATTTTCCTTCTTTCAAGATTTGTAGGTTTAGGTGGTCTTCCATTGTAAAGTCCAATCCAAAACGCATAGAAGAACAAGATCAATACCATTGAGATTTTGGAAAAACATAAGATGTTGCCCAAATGTAAGACCTAAATCAACATTCCTCTCTACATAATGATCCCAATTCCTATAGTTTGCCCTGCTCTTAAAATTGATGTTTTGAAGATGGAGCAAGCATTTCATTTTGTCTACTGCAAGGGTGACAAGGTGTTCTAAGTTTCTCCTCTCAACTAAAAGGGAGAGAAGGAGCTTGTGGATGCACATGAAGCCAAATGGAACATTCATCGGTGTTTTGAACACCAAAGGTTTGAACACACTTTTGTATGAGACCTTAAAATTCAAATGCCTTTCCAAATGGATGTTTTTTGTTCGGGATGAAAATTATAGGTTGTAGGCCTAGATGCCATATGTTTGTCAAGTCCACAATGATCAATTTTCATGACAAATCTTGATGGACTCCATATTATTAGACACCTCGTATGGTGCCATTAAACTTTTAACCACCATGACAAACTTGAACAAGTAATTCTCTCATTCTTTTCAATCATTTCATTTCTTTCATGGTCCTTTGTTTTTCTCATTTCTCACAATTTAAACATCCAAAGTGTTCATTAGTGGTTATTTCAATTTCATTTTCTATTGTAAGGTCTATGAAGCTAAATCATGTTCAACTTAATTTCATCCATGAATTCTTTTGGATCTAATCCATTGGTATCATACTTTTGGAACAATTTCAAGATGTTCTCTCGACGAATGTTTACAAAAGATGCCAAAGCAAATCTTGAAAGACTTGGCATTCCCTCACATCCAAAGCATTTTTGAGTACATGTATAAGGTGCGCATAAATCCACCCATTTTCAACTTCTTTTTGTATGTTATCTTTGCTACTAATTGATTACATTGCTCATATGCCTTGTCTTTCTAATTGTTTCATGAGATATCCATTATTGGAGATGTCACTATCAAGTTATACTATGAGGAATTCCTTAAGGGGGGTGAGCACTCTCTCATCAAGTTCAATGAGTGTATGGAGAGGGCAATGGATCAAGTAAAAAAGGACCATTATTTTTCATTCTATAAGCACCTTCATGTGTGTGATCCTAACGCACCCTCAAGCTCCTTGATGGACTCAACTACGAGTCCAAAGGTGAAGATAGCGGACGGAGAAGGAGTTAGGGTGCAGTCCCTAGCTCGCAACATTTTGGGGGTAGAGGGGCGTGCTAGGGCTCCGAGATGGGACTAGGAAGATTGACAAACAAATCAATTACTCGCATTGACCTGCACTAACCAAACAACAAATTGGTTATTACGTAGTTGAAGCACTTTGGTGCATGGACGAACCACGGCCAAACATGGACTCACAAGATTCACCATGGCCTAGACTTGGGGGAAGCCACCACCTTCCCCCTAACAGTATTCTTTGTGCCTGGCCACGGGGCCAACACCCAAAAGTCATTTTGTCTCGGGCCCCAAGTGGGAGTCCCGAAATTCCCAAAATTGGAACTCATGCCACTTTGAACACCTATAACTTTGTTTGCAGACCTTCGATTGAAATGAGGTCTAAAGCAAAGTTGTAGCCCTCATGAAGAGCTTTTCAATGGTATGTGGCATGTCACCTGCACACAAGGAAATCGGGCTGATTCCCAACTTCTAATCGGGCTGATTCCCAACTTTTAATCGGGCTGATTCCCAACCTTTCTTTTGGCCATAACTTATGTTTCAAGAACCCAAATGGGTCATGCGAACCCATTTTAGACATCTAAGTTCCAAGAGCTTTCCAATGAGCTTTCCAATGAGCTTTCCAATGAGTTTTCCAATGAGCTTTCCAATGATAAAGTAACTTTTTGATCCAATGGGTTTTGAACCTTGTAATTTTTCTTTGAAGATTTTAGAGTCCATCGGGACTCCAACTCCTCAAGTGGGAGTTCACTTGGGAGTGTGGGGGTTCATTCCCTCACAATCTCCCACACTCCCAAGAGCATGAAATATGGCTCGTGGCTTCACTCTTGGCCCGCACCTTAGTAAGCCCTAGCCTTGGTAGTGAACCCAGGGCTGGGGTTACGACAGATCCCACCCTTGGAGTAGATTTCTTGAAGGAAATCCAAGTTCATTACAATATGAACTTTGAACCTAAGATGCTCATGGAGAAGCTCCAAATTCTTGCGTACTCTTGTGTGTCTCATGAGTAGAAGCTCACTTGGCTCAAGTAGTGGAATGAGTCAAATGTTTTACAATAAGCAAAAAAATTCCCAATGTTGGGTTTTTAAACTCTCGGTTTGATAAGTGGCTCCACAAGGCCACATTTTGGCACCAATGCAACATTCTAATCCCCTTTAGTCTTTACATGATCCCCATTCAACTCAAGAGTTCTAACTTTAATCTTAATTGTTTGTCTCATGCAATTAAAGTTCAAAGTTTGAAGTTATATGATTATATAATCTTAGACCTTGAATGGCCAATGATAGAGCTCTTGGGAGTGATTTCTTTTGCCTCCTATATCCAAGAATGGAGGTAATCAATTTGGGAAATTGGCTTCTTCCAAGAATTCAAAACCTAGGATGGAATTCAAAAAAGTAAATCTTGGGAGCAATAGAATGGAGCACAAGAGGCACTCAAGACAATGCTTTACATGTATATGTTTTGAGCTTTTCTTCTTTTGAAATTATCTATACATAGATGTCTATATTGGTGCGATACTTTGCTGCAGCTTCTATAGCTTTAGTTGCATGGTGATGAGTAAATAGTTGACAACGCTCAAGCGCAAGTCGAATTGCATTTGCAACAAAAGCCTCCTTTGTTGTGCCTCAAAGCCTAACATAAGAAAACAAAAAAACAAATTACATTCCAATCTTAAAATGCAAATAATGTTTTTAGAATTGAAAAAAAAGTATGGAAATATATCGCCCATGAATGATTTCGGAATCGTGATACTTGGATATTGCATCCATTTCTTTGACTTGGTTGCGTTTATTGGACTCCAATGTCCAATTTCGAGCGCCCCATGCAAGTTTCAAAGGTTTTGCATTAACAACTCTACTTGCCCGAATTGTCTCAACAAGGTTCTCGTCCTTTTCAAGGCGTGCCCATGCACTTTATAGGATGAAACTATTATGATAATTTGATATTATGATATGGGCTTGACTTATTTTTATGGCACTAAACATTCAACGTTCCACAATTCTATAATGGGTTTTGTTGTTAGTTTAAGTCCACTTGTTCCAGTTTTGACAAGGTAATCAAGTTGTTCACTTTATCTTGCTTACATCCTAGTGTTGTAACAACTTGTTCCACATGTTACATTTCTTCATCCTTATGCCTCATGGTTAGCTTCACTAACCCTTCTAGATATTTCAATTCACTAGGATTAGTCAAAATGGTTTCCAAAAGTGTAAATGTTATATCTTACCCATCAAGAAGTGGGTTAAAAATTTGGATTTTGTGATTAGCTCATTTCCAAATCTTCTTAGTATTGTAGTGTCCTCCTCATGAAGTTCTTTTTCATTCTTGTCAATATCTAGTGTAACAATTTGATTCCTCCTCCTTGAAATTCTAGTTCCTAAAAATATATTATTCTTCATTCCACATAATCGGTTCAATTTTACTAAGGTGGCTTCTACATCATTGATTAAAACCTCTAAAACATTTGTAGAAGTAGCAAGTCCTTTTCCATTATTTTTCCAACAATGCTCCTTAGTATGTCCCAAACCAAAATAATAGGAACATTTTAATCCATAGTTCTCTATTTTGTGCCCCCCTTTTATACTAATTTTTTGTTTTACCCTGAAGGCCGGTTAAGCTTGGTGATCTTGAATAGTTTGTCCTCATCAAATTCTCGAACCTTCGTTTCTATCTATAGTCTCTTAGCCCAATAAAAAACATCCTCTAAATCCTTCCCCCAAAACAGTTCATCCATACCATACCTTTTGGGACTAGTCATTTGCAACTAACCCAAAACAAACCTTCTATAATGGATATATTTGTTTCAAGTCATCAGCTTTAGGTACTTCTTCTTCTTTTTTTGATCTAACAACCCAGATTTTATTGTCTTTTATTCTAATGTTAAAACTAATGTCATTTTTGCCAACAAATTCCCACCCCAACTTGCCATAAAGACATATGGAAAACATCTTTCTTGAAAACATTATCCTAATAATTTTATTTCAAACACGTAATTTTTGGTGAAGTTCATGCTTATAGAATTGGATAAAACAAGATTCTAATTCTACTTCTACAAGGATTTAGATATCTCTTAACCTAAGAACAAAACCAAATAATTCTCTAATGATTCTTTGTTGCTCAATGATCTCCAAAGGGCCACAAAATGGTGTAGAAGAACTTGGTTTCTTGGATTTGAATGATTGTCCATTGCCTTAAGCTTCCATTTGATCCTACCCTTGTCTTGATCCAAATTGCAGCCTTCATGAAAAATCCAGAGTGCATGATTCCAATTCCCAAATCCCAACTTCAGCCACATGAGTATCCAACCTTATTATGATCAAAGATGTAAATCCAATGATTTTAACAATCACAAAACCAACATTAGGTTCCTTGGGAAATGTAATTTCATCACAAGATAGAATTCCCATTTGGTTTCTAAAACTCATGATCATTTATTGGACATAATTTGACCCTATCATCATCATGCATTTCTCATTCAAAAAATTCTTAATGTTCACCTTCAATCATAAGAACAAGGTTTTGAAATTCAACTGGAAAAAATGAGAAGGATTGTTCATTTGAGTTGTTTAATTGCCATCAAAGTTGGAGTTGATTTTCCCCACACAATTTCCAACACACCATACATGAAGAAAGTCTAGATGCTTCTATTCTAAGGATCTTGTCTCCTGCCTAAAACAATTATTTTATTTTAGGTATGAAGAAATGCGCAAAATGATCAAGTGAATTTATAGAATGAGGTATCTAGATGTCTTTTACTCCAAGGAATTCTCTAGTTCTCTCAATTAGATGGCCAACATTCCTATGCAAGATAGGTGGAGAAATAGAATTGTTGTTGAAATTGTGAACATGTTTGCCACTCACATGGCTTGTTCTACATTCTTACCCAAACTTGAACTCTGGATGTTAAACCATTATGCATAATTTTGATAACAATGTTTCCTATTTGAACATCTACTGGATTGAATCCTATCACAAGCATAACACCAAACCTAACAGCCCTCAAAATTACTGACCCTATTTGAAGCACATCAATACTAACTCAATTATTGAAACTTCTAACTATCTATTGGTCATGAATTGTTTGGAGATCAGTGACAACTTCTTCATCATTGGAATGAGACGTAATTATGATTGATGAAACATATTTCATCTAAATAATCCCATTTTTGTTGCAAGTAGTTATAATACCAAAAAGAAAGGGTAATTGGATTTCTACTAAGTAAACATCATGCTACATTACAAAAAAGAAAGAAATTGAATTAAGGTCTGATGTATTTCAAACTCCTTGAGTCTTTACACTAATTACTTGTTACTTGTTAGAATAAAATGTTAAAAACTTAGGTAGATTAGAATCTCTCCATATTCTTTTTCATTGAATGACCACATGGTTTTTAATGGCAAGCTCTCATTCCCAACATTCACAAAAAATACCTGGAGTTTTCACAAGATCAAGATCTCAACCCAGTCCCACATCCATGAAATATCCCAATTGCAGCCCAAATTTTAGAATGGAACTCTCTTGAAATCCCTTCTCGGAGTGCCAACAAAGGTACTCACTCCCTTAACTTAGCCCAATTTGTTTCCCAGGATGAAATTGCTTAAGCCTAGCCTTTCTTAAACATTGCCATCAAAAACCCCTCAATGAATCCCCTATGATTCTACATCATTTCCACCACCAATCCATGAACATTTCTAAAACCCTAGTAAACATTTTCAGCTACAAATTCTCCTGTGGTGTAGATGTTCAGATGCTAGGGATGTTTTGCCTTCTGCATTTGGTCTCACCCACAATTGTTGAACAACTTTGATCGAACTTAAGAGAAACATGACAGAGCAGTTATTGCAAGAACATGTCATGTTATAAAATACTTTTGTTTGGCGATAAGGAAAGAGGCAATTTGGTTCTGAAACAAATATTCAATATTCAGGGGCAAATCTCTGTACTGGAAATGGGCAAAACAAAGGCTTACACCTTTGGGCTACTGTCAAATTTTGGTCATGTCCACAACTCATGACTCATGTTCGATGATGCCAATTTGTTTTTGTCACATATTGGCAGATTCTAACCTGGATTTTGAGTGAATACCTTACTACCAGGGTTTTTTTTTGTGGCAGAATTTTGGTACTTGGTGACAAATGCTTTTAGGGAAACTTTGGAAATTTTCGTTTTTTAAAGTGTAAATTCAACTAATTTTGCTAAAACAAATTTCCAAACATTCAAAACCACAAAATTGTAAAGCAAAACCCTGCCTACTACCTTGGCAGCTTTGACACTAAGTTATATTATTCCAGAAATTTTGAATAGTTGATTTTTTTCCCAATTAAAAGAGTATGAAGAAACTATGGAATTTTCAAGAATATTCTATTTGTTTAAATGAAAAATGAAAAAATTAATCAACATAAATATGTCAAGGCTGCAAAGTTACTATGGTACTGGCACCTGAAATATTATCATTACGTCCAATGCATTTTTTTTAATGAGATATTTGTTGGCAGAAGTACCTTGTGCTAAATTCGTAGGTTGTAACTCACAACTTGACAGCCGATCAGAGCATCAAGAAGACTCTCATGAGGGATGGTTATGGAATAGATATCCGGCAAGAGGCCATCAGTTACTGCATATAATCAAGCTGTGAAGGCGGCAAGATTATGTGCTGTAACTGGTGACTTCAAGTCTGTTACTGGACATAATCGATTTTCCAGGAGCAGCAGTTATGGTGGAGAGCCAATGGTGTCAGCACGGGACAGGAGTTACAATGGGGAGCCAATAGCATATTAGTTAGGGCCCTGAAAAGGTAGATACTAGGTATTTGTCTTCTTGGTGTTTTAAGAGGCTTGAGCACAATGGCCACACAATTAGGCCTTAAAGCTGTAGGGCCCATGTGCCCTTCACATGTTAAAGACTGCTCCAAGAACATCGTCCCTTCACATTGAAAGACTAACCACTAACATGCCCTTTACAATTTGAAGGCTCTTCATAGGTTGGTCCTTCAATGAAAGCAAAACAAAGAAGCATGGCCTTCCTTTGGAAATATACTAGTCCCTAAATGCGGGATAAGACAAAAATGCTTTTTTAGAAAAAAATTCAAATGGATGTGGGTGATAAAAATTTTAATATCTTTTAGTTTTATTTTTGTGGTTGTATGGGGCTTTCTGGGAGCTTTCATATCTGGAATTTCTACAAAGATTTGGATAAAATTCTGATAAATAAGTGCATGCATTGGGCCTCTAGCTAGTTATTTGGAGAATCCAGCTCCCTACGCTTGGGATTGCACCAATGAGAGTGATGGGAATCATAGGTGAGTAGCAAGAGGCTAACTCTCAAAACTCAGTTATCACTTAACTCAAGAGTTCTAGCATTGGGATCCCTTTGGAGTTGCCACCCTATTTCAAGGATCTTCATATTCACATTCTAAAATTGGAAGGTTTTATTCTTACTTGAGAAACCACATTTTGGCTTGAATTTTATTTTATGAGTACCTTATTCGGTCATTGTGACTGTCATATTAGAATGCATGCATTATTGTCATAAAAAAAATTCTTTATTTGGTTAGCGAAACTTTAGCTCCAACTTTGGGTAGCACTTGTTGAGAGCTCAATTTAATTTTGGTATATCATCACCACTTGCTTGATTTTCAATGATATTTTTATGAATTGTAATCACGTTTGTGGATGAGTAAATTGGGTCAACTTCCTAAGAAAGGCTTTGAATAGAGATAAAATGATTGTGAAAAGGGCTTGGGCTCTTAAGGGTTGAAGGCTGATCAAAAGTTACTTAATTTTCAAAGCCTTTTTTTTATAAAAATGAATACATAAGAAAAAGCTACATATATTGTAGAAGCTGTATTATTTTCAAGCATTGAAAACATGTACTAGCATCTACATATCTTCAAGGACCCTCCTCTCTTTCACATCTTTAAGAAGAAAATATATTTGCTCACATTCCAGAAATTGGAGCAAGCCCCACAAGTGATAATGCATGATAAAACATCACATCAGCACTAATGTATATCAAGTATTAAATAACCTCTCCTGATATTCTTATAAAATTATGTGAATTTTATTTTTTCAACAAGTGCCCTTCAAATTGAATGATTTAACAAAATGTTTCCTTTCACATCTGAAGGGCCCCACAATTTTTTGCCCTTGAGCCACTGTCGAAGGGCTAGATACCATGAAGGGCATTGAAAGCATCAAATTTTATGCCTGCACAGAATTACTCTGCTCACACCAAAATAAAAAGGAAGAAAAGAGCTGCAATTGTGATATTGCTTATATATATTCATAAAGCATTTAAAAAAAATACTTTTGTGCTTTAAGTGGGCTTAATACCGTGAACTTGCCCCCCACCACGTTCATCAAACAGAGTGTAACCCACACTCCAGGCTGGAAGAGTGAGTTAACTGCCTTCCTTTTTTTCAAAATGCTTTATACAAGGGAAGGGACCCCTTCCTTGCTTCACATGTTCCCACCCCTTTCATTGGGGATCTGCCCTTGGTCACAGAGGGCTCAAACCTGTGAAGCCCCTCAAGACGATGCCTTTCCTAAACGAAACTAGATATCTTCGGTAAACTTGAAATGATCAGGTCGTTGATTGAAGAGACTCAATTTTCTTCCGTTCGATTGTGACTCAATTGTCCCAGATTAATCTCTGGCGACGATACGTAATGTGGCGATCCTGAGACCCGGTTTTGGGGACGCCATTTCACTTTCTCACCTCACTCACTCGATCGAAATCCCGGAACAACTCACGTGATTATCAGACATCGTCGCTTCGCCCTTTGTTTGCGGACCGCGTCTTGAATTTGACAGCTACAAAACTCCTGGAATCGCGGGAAGCACAACGGGCCGGTTACTGGCAGGCTCCTTCGTCAGGTAGTGCGGAAGCCTATCAGGATGTGTCACAGAATGGACGAGAAATCAGTCGTCGACGAGAAACGAGGTACCTAGTCGCTGGAAAGTGGATGAGAAATTCAGTTATGGACGAGAAACGACGGACCTGGTTGCTGGAAAGTTGACGAGGAATCAGGCATTGACGAGGAATCGATCATCGACGAGAAACGAGGTACTTAGTCGATGAAAGTGGACGAGAAATTTAGTCATCGACGAAAAACGAGATACCTGGTCGCTGGAACGTTGATTATGAATCAGTCATCGACGAGAAACGAGATGACTAATCGCTGGAAAGTGGACGATAAATTTAGTCATCCACGAGAAACGAGATACCCGGTCGCTGGAAAGTTGACGAGGAATCAGTGATCAACGAGAAATGAGGTACCTAGTCGCTGGACAATGGACGAGAAAGCCAAACGTCGTCGAAAACTGTGACCGGCCGATTGGGCTCCCGCGCTGGAAAACTGCGTGGTCTGGCGCGCTACGGGCGTCTGCGCGTTGCGCTGCTGCGGCTGCTCTCGCTCCACAAGGTCATTCACTGGATACCATCATCATCGTTTTGCATTGCATGCGTGCTTCTTAGACCAATGCGCTGCATCTGTACTCTCTCTGCCGCATTCGCGCATTTGAATTTTTTTCCTTCAACCTGAGTTTTTTCTCTTTTTTCCAGCCTCACAAAGTAGAGTCGTCGAGTCTGCTTTTTTTTGAGGCGTCGAAGGTTGTCAAGGCTTTGGAGGGCCCCGGCGAGTAAATTATTTCGATAACTCTTGTCGTCTTCTCCTGTCGGGATTCAACATTGGCATCTAAAGGGGGCGATCAGGTAGACACGGAGCTCGCGAGTTCGTGGACTTATGTGAATTTATTGTCCCTAACCCTTCGAGCCTGGTTTCTCCAGTATGTGTGTAATTCGGTTGACGCATTCTCGACGAAGAATATGTTCACTGGAATTTTGAAACTCCTCAACATCAGGTACGCGTCTACATCTTCAGTTTTTCATTTATAGGTGCTAGATCTGCTTTTCTTGCGTAGACAATTTGTTTGGAAATTTGTCCGATTTCCCGGACCTTCTTTTGTTGGTTTATTTTTGCTCTGCAATTGGTAACTAGTCATTATCCCGGCGACAAATCACGGTGCTTACCGTCTGCAGGCTGACTGCTTAGTCATCGGTCTGGCGGAGCACGACCGGCAACTTCGTCCTCTGAATATTTTATACGCTTCTCACTCTTTCTTTTAGGTAGAAATTTTGTTATTCTTCTGTTTTTTGTGCCCTCCACCTGCGTCATCTGTCTACGCATTGTATCTGCGGGCTCGTCTCCTGGATTTTCTAGTGAAATTGTGCTATTGCCGCATCAGCACCTTCTATTATCTTCCTCATCAAAAAGCGATACG
>Ga0116230_10003810_pt1 | contig 14749 bp, 8 predicted proteins | sample S1TSphfallax_3_FD_88678 | JGI IMG/M metagenome (GOLD analysis project Ga0116230, IMG submission 88678) | Host-associated microbial communities from peat moss isolated from Minnesota, USA - S1T2_Fd - Sphagnum fallax MG | ecosystem: Host-associated > Plants > Peat moss > Unclassified | place: USA... | reverse complement strand
TTTTCCTGGTTATACTCAATCCCCCCCCCCCCCTAGTAGTCTTGTCATGCATGGTTATGGGGTTGTGGTGACCCTTGCTTACTTGCTTGCTTACTTGGGTGACCCAGTGATATAAGCCTGCATACGACATGGGAACCAATTTTCGAAGTCAATATACATCTCAGGACGTTTGAGTGATGAAGAGGACATTTGAGCAGATCATGCGACTTTGTCATGATTGTGTTTTCTATGAATTGCCCCATCTTTGAGGGCAATATCTTATTAACTGTCAATATGCTTCTCTTGGTTGGTACCACTTTAATTTTTTTTCCTTTCGTGCAGTTTCGTCCCTTAGGCGTTTGGCGCATACACATCATAATATGCCAGTCATTTGGGTTGTGTGTAGAAGGAAGTTCAACCTTTTGGTTTTGTTTGATGTCGTTTTGTCGATCCTCCCCTCTCCAAAAATGTATGGACCATGTGCCAGTCGTCTCCTGTTAAACCTATTAAAAGACTTTATACCAACTTTGTAATGAATAAATATGTGGGTGTGTGTCTTGGTCTCTCCAGGTGGAACTTGAGACTGGTTCAGAACCCAAAAACAAAAGTGTCCATGTGTTATAATGATGCCAAAATTAGCAGGCTCCCATATCTTTCTCCATAAATAGCAAAGATGATGATAGGATTTGGCATATTTAGCTTAGGTTAGGATGGATCTTAAGGGCACTGGATTGGTTTGGAGATACTGGTTCATGTGCTGGAAACACGAGAGGTTCAACCCTTTGGAATTTTTTTAGAAACCCCCAAAATTGGATCAAACGGTGAAACCAAAATTGGAGACCTCATGATAGGGTTCGACAAATTGTATTTGGAAAAGAGAAAGAGGAGGAGGAGGAGGAGGGGAAAAAGGAAGGGGGGCTGGACAAAAATGATGGAAGGTGGGTGTGTGTAGTAGGGGGGTAGAAAATGTTTGTTTTTCCTGTCATCTTGCGTGTGTGCCCTACAGAATCACTCTTTGCTTTCTTGGCCCTACTAAACAGGAAAAGCAGAAAAAAAAAGCTTGTCGATGCGATGGGATTTAGTGAGTTCAAATTGGACCCTACAAAGCAAATCAAAATCACTAGCCTAAAATGTATATAATTGCAAAGAAAAAAGGAAAAAGAAGAGTCCAAATTACCAGATCATCTGGAGCTTGCTTCGTGTAGAATGGTCACTGTGGGTATTGTGAGATTCAGGGGGGACAATTGACAAGTAGCAGCAGTGTGAAAAAAGGGCCAGGAAAAAGGGGGGTGGGGAAGGAAGGATCAGAGAGGGAACCACAAGAGCCAGCCCAGATGCATGTGAGTTGGGTGGTTGCCAGAATCTTGGGTTCAGGAACCGGGATGCTCCTTCCTTTGTCGCCTTAGTACCATCTTGCTGTTCACCGTGTTTGCAGCGAATACTTTTTTCTTACTGCACCCTCCCTTCCAGCAAAAACATTTGTGTTTGGTACATACGTATGGCCCAACAACGGCTTTCTTTCCACCATCCATTCCCAACAGATTGGTTGGCCAGCAGCTCTGTCTCTCTGTCTCTGTCTCTTCTATTTGCTCCAATCTACAATCATCTACTCTCTTCTGTGCATATTGAAAACTATCTATTCTGACAAAAAAATTAGCACTCTCATCATTCATAAATCTGAACTAAATTGTCCTCACATACCCCATGACACAAAACCCTCTGCCAGGCATGTGGGCAATATTGGTCCAGCTTTTTGTAACTAAAATTTGCTTGCTAAAAAGTTGAAACTGGATCCAATGACATACACAGTAAAAACATCAACTGAAAGAATAGAGAGGCCTGGCAATGGTCTGCATTTACGAAAGTGTTTCCAGCAAAGTCCATATATGCCCACATTATCCCTACAATTTCAAGGGGCTTTTTGAGCTAAAGGTCCCTTGCTAGCGATGCCCCCACCCTCCCTGGACCTGATCTCCTTTTCTCTGCCTTTCTTCTTCTCTATCCGAATTGGTATTCTGGGTTTGAAAGTCAGGGGAAAGGGAAGGAGGGAAGGGGGGAGGTGGGGGGATGAGGATTCAAAACACCATTTACAGAGCACTCAGAGGTGGATACCGTAACACAGAGAGCACATTGAAGAGTGCTTCTCCAAAGAATGTTCGTGTTCTATAATCTGCTAACCCCTTTAAGACCCACAATGATGTTATTAACAGTGTTGCTAAATCTAAAAATCAGCCCAATAGATACTTCTGTCCTTGTCGTCTAAAAAGATTTCCTAAAACTACAATTTCTGAGCCTTGGGCTCGATCACTAGTTTCAAGCTCCTAACTAGATTTTTTTTGTCTACTGATCGCTTCCCTAGTTGCTGCATATGTACTTTGCTGACTTTCTTCTCGTGACCTCTGCAGATCACGGCAGCTTTGAAGTGCCAGCAAGATCAGAGTTTGTCTGTTGTGTCAGTGATGATGGGGCTAGTGCAGGAATTAGGTTGCAACACTGTGATGGAGATGAGAGCTTCCAATTCCCGATCATCAATTCTAAACCTCTCATCCATGAACCTTTTAGTGCTTTCCCCTTTCATGTCCCTATCATCTACTACCACTACCTCTTGATGATCCACCAGCTCTTCTAATGGTAGCATACTTGTTGGTAAGCCAAGGTGGTCAGTCTGACTAGCGCCTGCGGCTCCCGTCAGCAGCTTAGCTCGAGCTGCTTGCAAGGGCCAATCCGTTCGGAAAAGCACGAAGAGCATCAACACCGCACATGTGTATTGGGCAGCCAGTAAGCCAAACCACAGACCCACGAAGCCGACGTTGAAAAGGAAGCCGAGAACCATGGCGACTGGCATTCCCACAAAGTAAAAAGAGCCCAAATTAATGTTGGCCCCGATGGTGGGTCGTGCACTTCCGCGCAGCACGCCACAACCCGTCGTCTGTGGGCAATTGCCGAGCTCGCAGAGGCCGACGATGGGCATGGCGATAGCCGTGAGGGACAAAATGTCATTGTTGCTGGTGAAGATTCGGCCCCAAGTGTGGCGCATTGTGGTGGTGAAAGTGGCGGCCAGAACCGCCACCACGCCTGCGCATCCCAGAGCTACGAGCATTGCCGTCCGGGCTTTGCCCGGTCGGTTGGCACCCAGTTCATTGCCCACGCGCGTCGACACTGCCAAGCTGAGCGCGGATGGGAAAATGTATACTAGCGCCGTAGTCTGAATCAAGATGCCCATGGTGGCGACAGTGGCCTCGGCGTTGATTAACAATCCCGAGAGAATGATCATGAATTCGTACCACCACCACTCCAGGCACACCGACACGCAGCTGGGGATGGCCAAGTTCAGCAGCGGTCTCCACTCCTTGAGGCATTCAACCGACCACCCCGTCCATGACTTCTTGTACCTGCCCGACCACCACAAGTAGAGCAGGAGGAAACCCACGAGGTTGAAGTCCGTCCATGACGCCGCCAGAGCCACTCCTCGCACGCCCATGTTGAGTGCATACACAAGGAGGAAGTTGATGGCGACATGGATGATGAGAGCCAGAGCCGCACACCAGGTGAGCGGGACGACTATGTTCTGGGTGCGGAGATAGATACGCAGCGGGTTCAGCACGGCTTGCGCTAGCAGATCAGGAATGGAGAAAAGAATGTAAGTGTGAGCCATGGCGGTTATCCCCTCGTCTTGGCCGCACCAGAGAAGGATGCGCTCCATGTTGAGCCAGAGAAAGGCAATGGGCACGGAGGCACAGAGCAGGACCATGACCATTCGTTGTAATGCAAGTCCCATCAGGTGCCATCTCTTGGCACCGTATGCTTGGCCGCAGATGGGTTCCATCCCCATCGCCAGCCCTGCGAGAACGGAGTAGCCTGTGATATTTGCGAAACCTATGGAGAGTGATCCGCCTGCCAACTCAAGCTCACCCAGATGGCCCAGAAACAGCATGGATATCATGGCTCGAGCGTACAGTAACAGCCCCATGATCACCATCGGTCCAGCTATTGTGCTCATCTGCTTGAGCTCTTCCAGAACCTGCATTTCAGAAATCCAACGGTTTGGGACAAAGTTAATACTCCGCAGAGTTCTATGATGTGCATTCAAATCTCAATTGGAACTGTTCTAGACCGAAGGTCTAAGAAACGCGGATCGTCTCTTCTTGTTCGTCACAGGCATTACTATCCGCATGCGGAAAGGTTCCGCATGATCTGAATTACAAACTCTATGCAACTGTTCGGAAGCGTGTCGAGTTCTGGAGCAGCTAAGTTAGCTAGCTTTCACGCGTTCAAGAAACAATTGCGTGTCCCCTGTAGACAAAGGCTTGTGTTTCGACAGAGAAGAAGTTTTCCCCATTACTGGAGTGTTCAAGAAGAGAATTAGTAGAAGCGGTAGCAGAAGCAGCATATTCAGAAGGGTGCCAGGCCGGGTGTCAAGGTGAAAACCTCAGAAGAAGATGGCCAACGCCGAAGCTCATCGCTCACGGCTTCTCCATGTGCTCCATCCCCGACGAGGAGCTGCTGCCCAGGAGGAGGAGGCGGAATCACGAAGTCTGCGGCGTGGGAGGAAGAAGAAGGAGACTGCACTGACACAAGAATAGGGAGCACAAACGATCCCGTTTGTGTAGTGGAAATCGCATTGTCACACTTGTGGTGGCTCGCCGGATCCTTGCACTCACCGTGCGTGTGCCGACACATGGTTTCCCGGAGCTTACGCTTTTGTTATTGAGGCAGCAGCACCAGCAACAGCAGCAGCAGGGCTTGACTCGGATGTCGACCTTAACTTCTGGCCTTGGCCTCCACCTCGACGTCCTCCTCGTGCACCACACACTTGAATCTCAACAACACATCTTCCACAGCTGTCAACAGTTTCATCTTGTGCAACCTTAATATTATTAAACTCCACAATATTCTGAATCTTAGGTACTGGCCATCGTCGACGAGGCAGGAGCTTCATCAACAAAGCAGCAGCAGCAGCAGCAGCACTACCACTCTCGAGCAAGAGATCATCACGAACTAGAAAGAGTGTGAAAAAACAAAACAAAACAAAGAAGCAGCAGCAGGAGGAGGAAGAGGAAAGAAGAGAAGAAAGTGCGGTGTAAAGAAATGTAGCGCGTTGCTTGTAAAGCGGAGACGACGAAAGAAAAGGCAGGAGGCCGCAGCGGAAAAGGAGGTCCCGGAGTGCGACCGCTGGCTCGGGCTGACCAACCTGTCTCATTCATCCATCCATCCATCCTTTCATCCATCCACTCTCTTTACTTCCTTGCTTCCTTCCTTCCTGCCATTTCTCCCTGTGTGCACAACAGTGTTGTCGCGTATCTCACAGCGAGGGGTCAACAAGCGTGTTGACGTTTTTTACTCATCAAGTAAGTAACGCCTTTTTATTTTTATTTTTAATACCCTAGTAAGGACGGAGAAAACCAAGTGTTAGCCTACTACTTACGCCCAGTTTGCAGTCAAACTTGTGTACCACACGTTTTGGTTAACAGATGATAAATCTAGTGGGGTGAAAAACTCAACTTTGGTTAACTTAACTTACCGGCTCAGGTTTCTCTTCTCTTGTCGTTTGCTTGCTGTTTCTTTCACTCGGACTTTGTGTGCTACTCTTCTCTTTCCACGTCTTGTAGCTTTTACTTTTTTACCAACACAAAGTTGGGTGGGAAGAAGAGGAAGCTAGCTAGAGGAGGAAGAAGGAAAGAGAGAGAGGGAGAGAAAGAAAGAGAAAAATGAGGACTCACAAGAGGGTGGGCACTACGGGAGTGGAATGGGGGGTTTAGTCAAATGAGTTCACACTACTACCTATATGGCACATGATGTGTGTGTGCATGCATGTTACTTCCCTTTGTAAAGTACTTTTGAATTTCTTCCTTTAAGTATGTATGACGTACCTTTTGACATGGAGAGCCTACCCCCATTCCATGGGCATGGAGGTCACTTTCATTTGCCAAAGGGACACTTGGCAGATTACTAGCTCCTTTCCTTTTGGGTTCCAAAAGAAGTTTAATCAAGATGTCCTTCTCAAACTTATAATTAAATAAATGTGGTAACAAAATTTGAGAGAAAGTTTGTGCTTGATATGCCTTATTGGGGACCTGCCCTTACAAGGTTTGAGGACATCGGCCGCAGGCCAGGCTAGCTAGCCCCTACACATCTATAAAAACCTCAGAGATATTTTAAAGTGTATTGTACGTACACCTAGAGCATCTCCAACCGTGCTCAATATGTGACTCTAGACAGTAAAATTTATTGCGAAAACGTCAAAATGTGCTGGTTTAGCTCAGGAAATTGGTTTTTCTGCACCAAAATCGTGCAGTTTGCCATGGCTAGTAAAAAGTCCCACACAGTTGTGCACCTCCAAAAAAGATTGTAATAAATTGGACCTGACTGCGGCTCAGTATTTCTGATTCGTCGATCATAATAATTGGTCCAGGTGGTTTGCTATTAGTAGTTCCCACGTATATGCAGTTCCAGTTACAGTTTTATTGGTGGGGTTGCCGGAAAAAAAACAGCTATACTTAGACATTTAATTTTTTATCCAGAGTGACATACTGAGCATCCGTGGAGATGCTCTTACATAGCCTAAAATTCAATGGGGCATTTTGAAAAACCAAAGGCCCACAGGTGCAGGCAGGCATTCTGTTTTACAAAATACCCTGCATTGTTTTTTTCTGCAATGCTCGGAGGGTATCCAGTGGATACCTGCTGGTTATCACAGAAAAAACATTTTAAAAATAAAAATCATGTCAATTTTTTATTCTCAGTAAGATCCTTGGAGCGGGGAGTTCTGGAAGTAAGCACAACTTGGCTCCGCCTTGGGCAAGCATTTACTTCCAGAACTCCCTGCTCTTTGGGCAATACCTTACATGTCAGTCATTCACAAATCATAGTTTTTTGCGGGGGATTGGGTCTCTCAGGGGCAGAGTTTTGAAAAAAAGAAATTCTCCATTTGATTTTGTATTGAGTTCCCAGGATGCAGAAATTCAACACACAAACCCCTCTCCCCCAAAAAAAATCCTTACTCAGGGGAGTTTCTAAAAAGCAAACTATTCTATTCTTCTTTAACACAATGAAGTACCTCTATTTTGTCAAACAAAATTTGGGGTAAGAACCAGTGTTGGCCGGGTATCTAGGTTCTGGCCTGGCGTTAACTAGGGCATGCACCTGGGTATGGGGTACACTGACTGACAGGCACTGGCTAACCAAAAAAAAACCAAGCTACACCCTACCTGGGCAGGCCTCTCTTCTCCCATAGATAGATGATGCCCTTACTTGGGCGGGCTTGTGTTTTGCAAAGCCCATGAGATGCCCTGTGGGTAGGCATCTCACATCACAATCCTAGGCCTGGGCCCTGTGGCCTTCACAAATGGCTTTTTTTAAGAAGATGCCCTGCCCATCAGGTATTCCTGAAGAGTAGATACCCAGCCAACACTGGTAAGAAAACTCCCTTGCAAGTAAACATTGCAGAAGCAAATAGAACATTAACTCAAAAGCCTTTTGAAGCGTTATAGCCATCATATAGCAGCTGTGTTGGTAAGAAGTAGTTGGCCTCCTTATGAATCCATAAAAGGCTAGTGTTTTGATTCCAACATTTGGGTTACAAAGGATGACCAATGCTCCGACAAGAATGTGAACAACGAGGTGATACAGAAAACACATACTTACATTTTGAAAGTCCTGATAAACCAAGAATTGGGAGTGATGCTTCTAGATCAACTAAAATTTCACAAAGTTCTATTGAACACTTACTTAAGGCGCCTGAGCTACACAATGTGGTTGTTGTCTCTCATTCCTTTGATGCCTAATTGCATATGGGCTCATCTAATTTGTGGGGTCAAGTTGGAACTACTGGGATCACACAATTTTGCATCAAGTTGAAGAGTTATGATACTGCACTTGGTTAACTACCAATGTGAGTATCTTATACTTGTGACGATGCAATCTTGAAATTAGCAAGTAGGCACATTAGTTCTTGGAGTTTATTGTCTGCTAGCAAAGTTATATTATGATAGTATGTTTGTGTGTGTTTCTTTTGGTCGGATGATAGGGGGGAAAAGCTCACATGAGCTTTCTTTTTTTCAGTTACATTGAGCAAGAAAACAAACACATTAAAGTTGCTAATCCTTGGAACTCACCTAGAGTTGTGTAGACCTTTGTGCTGGCTGATAGATTTGGTGGTGGTTTTTTTCTGGGGGAGGGGTGGGTGTTGCACGTCTTCCAATTACACCATATAAAAATAATTGTTTTCTTGGAAGAGTTAGGATGCTACAAAAAATTAAGCCCACCATGGGGTAGTTCACCGACAAGACATTTGTTGAAAGGACCAGGTATGAAAGAATGCAGTCAACTAACTTCCAGCTCTGATTCAAAATTTTGCAATGATAAGAATTCAGAACAGGGCCATACATAAAACATTGACCTAAGTTAATCTTTTTTCTTGTATTCTAGGTACTTCCTTAGGCAGGACTTTGAAGCAATAGGGAAGATCTGTTAAGAATCTGTTAGGTCCTCCCAGCAGCTTTCTTCCAAATTAGGTCAATGTAAGGTAAAACCCCAGGGTGGGGGCATTCTTAAAATAAGTGGCACTAATGAAGGGTTATCTGAATCTAGCACCACATTTTGGGAATGTCTCTCACTAGTGTGGGCTTTACCCCTTGTGAAGCGTGACTCAAGTCATATGAACCTAAACATACATAGATCATGGGGTAGAGCAAGGGGAGGGTTCTTATGCCTACTCCTTAAAAGTGAGAGGGATCTTATACCTATAAGTAGTCATAATTTTCCTTTCACCCTTAATGAATATACATGTAATATTCCCTTCTCTTTTCTTGGAGGGATGTTCATGAATTATGGAATGGTCAAGCCCTTGCCCATTTTGTTGGGCAAGATGTTAGGTGCTACTTGAGCATGTTAGGGTGAGTCACATGATGCACCCAATGTAATGGGCAAGGGCTTGACCACTCCATGTCATTAAGGTTTGGAATGGCAGATTCAACGATTTTTATAAGACCTATTGAATAGACAAATTTTGATTACTAGTATGCGTGCATGAGGATCATGGTAAGATTATGTGTGTGGTCAAGAAAATGACATAATCTGCAATCCCCAGACCTTAGCAAATATATAAAGTATCCTCCAAAACCACTTGGAATTCTCTCTGAGTGCTTTTACTTAATGGAAAGGCAAAACCAAGTTCTAAGGAATTCCTCTATTCCAATTCATATTCCAATAAACCTGTTTTTCATTTATAAAGCTGCTTAAACCTGCTTTCACGCCTAATTCCATTAAAGCCCACCCCCAAAGGGCTTTACACAGAGTAAAAACCGCTGCAGGTTTTTACTTTTTTTCTTCAAAGATACCCAACTGGGTATCACCATACAACGGATGCAAGCTATTTTACATAAGCTTGCTTTTTGTACAGCCTGATGCCCTTACTTTGGTGCGATACCTGGCGGTTATCATGGGAAAAAAAGAAGTAAAAACCTACTGGCGATTTTTTACACTGTGTAAAGCCCTTGGGTCTGGGCTTTAATGGAATTGGGCGCGGCCTTGGGCTTCGCCTGGGGGCGCGCCCTTATTCTGGTTAAGCCAACACCCCTGAGGGCTTTACACTACACTGAATTTGAGAGCCAGAAATAGGAGTAGGAAAACACGTTTTTGTGGATTGAACATTGGTGTGCACAGCTGAATTTTACTCTAAGTTGTATCTCGGGTTTACATGGCTTCAGAAAATTTCAATACTATCATCCTTCATGACTGCTATAAGATCTGTAGCGTGCATGCGTCAGAGTCAAAAATCGGTCCAGAAACCAGCTCGCTGGTTTATAGCTAGCTCCTCATTGCCAAAAGAAAAGTTTGGGTATCTGGCCATTCGTGAAGGAACTGACCTACTAAACAATACTTGTATCCGGTGGATTGACTGACTTCAGAGCCAATAATTAACAAGAACGTGTGCGAAACTCTAATTAGGCTTGTTCAATTGAATTGTCATGCCGTGCAATGTTTGTGATTTCACGTGGGCTGCAAGCGACCGCAATTTCAGTATGGATGCTCCTGCAGCATTCATGGTGTCAGAGTGTTAGTCGTTATAAGACCAAAAACCTCGTTCGCCGCTCCGAAGGATAGTTACGGTGTATGATCACGTCATATTTCATGAAGCAACTGCGTGTTATAAAAGACGGCTTAGGAAGTCTAGCGGTTCAGGGTTTGTGGCCCTATAGTACACGCAGGCGCCGTCCGTTCATCAGCGCGCGCTGCCTTAGTCGTCCTTTTTCTTTAGTCACGTCAATGCGTAATTGAAACAAAGACAATGCCAGTAACAAACAGTATGCGCCGCACCCTTAGTAACCCTACGTCTACTTCAATCAGGCTGCCTGCAAATCGAGAGAAGCACTACTGCATTTGGTGCTGTGCAATTTTGGTATCAGCCTGCAGGCCGCTTCTCCATTAAAGAAAGAAAAAATACTCTTTCGGCATGAATCACGACGGTAAGCTAGCGACGGCCTAACAAGTCAATGAGTTACACTATCCTGAATCCTGGTTTGCATCTGCACTATTGAAAATGATACTAACGGCGTACTCTCATGCTCTAACAATTCCAGGAAGAGCAATTAGTTGCATGTTCTTGCTTGCTAGGTCTCTGAAATGGTACAACTTCCAGCAAGTTCTACAGGCCAGGTCAGGCGTAAAATACTTACAGACACGCCGAAGTTTCCAGACCAGGAAAAAAGGGGTTTGCAAGCTGGTGGCCGGAAGATGGCATGACAAATCATCATGTGAAATTAGTGGTTTAGGGTTTAGTAGTACCCACTCTTATGTACGTATTAAATCAATCGTGAGTGGCAACTTAGTGGCGACACATGCAGGACTCATTTGCTGTTGGTTGGTTTCTGTGACTTTCATGGGTTTCCATCATCTATCTCTATTTGCTACCAGTCAAAAGCAAAACAAATGTCTTCAACTTCCATGAAAAGAGAAAAAGTGAGGTGGTTCATCTAGTGTGTTTGCAGAGTCAGCTAAGTTTACAAAGCTACTACTGTCTGTCCTCTTTCCACCCTGCTGTGCACCTGAACCAGGCCGGAAACTCCAATCTAGTTCATCGGGTTGATCAAGTGTTGAAAATAATGGTGCTCTGGAGTCTGATCTGGAAGTAAGTAGGAAGCACATCTTTCTTTCCATTAGGCTACTATGATCACAGATTTTGTGATCACAGCAGCTTTCCTTTGTTGTTTTTTTGGGAACTAGTCTAGTTGTGCTCACATTCATCTCACAGCTCTATGCGATAAGCATTGACCAGTTGCACGAGCTATGAGACCGGTGAGTCACCATTCAGTGACATCTGTCGATGTTTTTTAATAATGAGAACATGTATTCCCAGAGTTCCTAACTTGACTAATTACATATTTTCAATGCACTTGCAGCTCTCCAATGGAGAGCAAGTGTCCTTTGCAGCAAGAACCAAGCAAGAACCAAGGCTCTATGTCAGTGTGCTGTGATCACATCAGCCCAGTGAAAAGACACGCTAAACATTGGTTGAAAGCATGATAAATAGACACAAAAAGAAGTAGATGTTTTCACATCAATCTTGCGTCATGCATATAACTATTAAAAAGTATCGTAAAATTGTGTGAAAATATGTATTAAGTACATTCATGTTGTATATTGAATTTCTAAGAATCTATTTTCAAAAAATGAAATTTTTAAATAAATAAATAATAGATTTTTAAATATATTATTTAATATGTGTTCAAATATATTTTTATGTTAGAAAATTTGATGAAATAAATATATATTAAATCATACTTTCAAAATCATCATATATTCTAAAGAATCATCAAAAATATATATGTACTTTCGTTTTGTTAGAACTTACTTGAAACTTATTTTTATAATGTGAGATTTAAAAATCCTTGCACATTAATGAAAAAATATATTATTGTTGGATCATTTAATTAAAAGCATTGAACGTTCCATAATTTTTATAATTAGTTTTATTGTTACTTTACATTTAGTTACATGCAGCTTTGACAAGAATTTAATTGTTCACACTATTTTGCTTACAGCCTATATATTACATCTGAATCGTGGGGACTTATTTTTAAGCAACAACTATTTTGTATCTTTCTTTGCTTCTAGACTACTTATGACTAATTAATTAGTCTGCATGTTGCATCTTGTTTCATAAGAATCTAGTTAGTTTTTTTTAGTGTAGTTAGATTTTTAGTACATCAAGAGACTGTTTGACTGCTCTAATTTCTAGGTGAGATTATTGTTAAGTTTTCATCACTAGAACCAGAAACTAAAGTCAGATTTTATTTTGGCAGATGACATGCTTTTAATGATCTACATATATTATATTATATATCTCTTATGGTGCAATTCTCTAGTCCTAGTTCACTAGACCAGTAAATTCATTGCATCCTCATTAAATCCTGTTCATTATGACAAGTGAATTCACTCAAAATTCAATGAAATCACTTCACATATAAGGACATATTTTGTTGTAATGTTTGTACGCTAAAATGACAAGCCAACATTCCACCCAATGATGTTATTTTATTTTGAGGAATCTTCCTATTGTTTTCCAAAACAAATTGACAAAGCTTTCAAAGAACATACTTTATCTTGTCAAATGTATTCTGTCAGCTCAGAATCTATTATTTCAGCAAAAAAAATTGACTCTTTTGCAGAGTCAAAAGTTGATTTTTTTTCAAAAAAAAAAACACAGCTTCAGTCAGTCCAATACCTGGGAATTGGGATATTGAGGTGACCATGCAAATCAAATTGTACATCAGGGCAGTGGTTTTTTTTACTATATTTTAGAACAGAAATGTGTAGTGAACTATATATGCAACTGTGCTTCAACTAGTTACAGTTATTAGAGTTATATGTAAAGTCTCGTGATTAAGGGGCGAGAATAGCCAGTTTCGGCAGAGTAGGGCGTCAAACATGTAATTGGAAATGAAAATTTTACAAAGCAATATAACTGGGACCCAGTCTAGTTTTTCCACCAATTTTGGTGGTAAACTGAGTTTCACCCTGTCTTTCCTTTTTCCTGATCGCCTTCACTACTGCTACATATATTTTCACTGCTCCTACCTGTTTAACTACTACAATCTCTCTTGAATGCTGAGTTTCTTCATACTGAGATTTAATAAAATTTCATTACTTTGCAGACCCCACTGGAAGAGGGGATAGACCGTGAAAGCAGGCCCAAAGACAGGGTGAAGACAGGGTGACTTCATGGATAACTCTGTTATTTGCAAACAGTATGTCAAACTTCTAAAAAGAACAAAACTTGCAAGTACATTCCACTCTGATTTTTTCTCCCTACAATTTTCTTCGTTTTTAAAAAGATAAATGGAGAAATTTCTATAAATTTCCTGGTGTAGATTAAAATATTTTTCTAATTTTCGATATTAAAAAATTGGAAAAAAAACCCTGATTCCACTTCTCTAATTACCCAATTCCAAATTATTTATTTGTCTCAAACGTCACATCAGAATTTTGGATGATGATATAAACTATTTTCATGGTGCACCATTGCCCACATGGTTGAAGCTCGGTACGATATGATCCCTCATGCATCACATGCTACGGTAGGCTACAAAACTAAATTCCATTTCAAGACAAAATTTCTTAAACAAAAAAAATGTTACCTCAGATGGTGTAGAAAGCCAGTAATCACCCTACCTATTTACCTCTCCTATTAATTAGATGAGGTGCCTCCCAAGTTGAATTTATTTTTATTCTTTGCAATGAGCCAATTTGATTGGCCTATCACTCAAAAAAATAATAATTTATGGAGGCTCCCCAAAATAGAAGGTTCTAATTTGAAGTATAGAATTCCTCCCCTTTGGCTCACCTATATAGGTGACAGGAGGACAACATTTGCCAAAGAATATTGAGATAAAAGCTATGGAGAACATGTCGAGGAACTCACTGGGAACTTGGGAACATATTGAGAACCTGATGAGAACCCATTGGGAACTTAAAGGGAACATAACAGGAACATGTTGGGAACCAGGGAAAAATGAAAAAAAAATCCTTTCCCCCCAAACTTAAGGGAAAAAAAAGCAAGCCGCCTTGAGTGCATGCTTGGGCCTTCCCATTGGCTGCATGAAATTTCTCTTCCCAAAAGAGTTTGTCAAGATTTTTGGCCTGGGCTAATACCCCGTTGCAAAGAACACCGTACTTATTCAATGGTTTTGGCTGAACTGTGCAGACTTTGTTTCACCTCTCAGGTACCTTCTTCATAGTCTGATGTCAAAACATGCGCCAAGAACTGGTAGAATTTGTGTAGTATATTTTGGGGGAATGGAGGCCAGAGTGTGCAGACTTTCTTTCACCTCTGGGACCTGATTGTCAAAACACAAACCGAGAATTTCTAAAACTTTTGTATGTAGTGTGTATGTGTGTGTGTGTGTGTGAAGGGGGCACCCTACTACTGTCAGTAACACTTGTGCTTCAACAAAGGAGGCATCTTATTGTTACGCATGTATAATAATAAGGTTCCATCTTGCCTTGCAGGGGCCCTCATTCCCTTGACAGCCCCCTCCCTTCTCAGTTGTTACCCTACACTTTCTGGTCACATTCCATAAGCGTGGTATTGGTACCACGATAAGGGAGAGATGCCTAATCTTATATATAAATTCATTACGTGCGTGCGTGAAAATCACGTCCTAAAAGTTTTCAGGTTTCGGTCTTGGAAACCGCGAGTGTGAAAATCCAGGCCCCAAAGTTGAGATCTCAAGTCCTGAAAACCATGTCCTGAAAACTCTCCGAAAAGTGA
>Ga0116230_10003808_pt1 | contig 14757 bp, 10 predicted proteins | sample S1TSphfallax_3_FD_88678 | JGI IMG/M metagenome (GOLD analysis project Ga0116230, IMG submission 88678) | Host-associated microbial communities from peat moss isolated from Minnesota, USA - S1T2_Fd - Sphagnum fallax MG | ecosystem: Host-associated > Plants > Peat moss > Unclassified | place... | reverse complement strand
CCACATCGAAACCGTCTGGGGCCGCGGCTACATGCTGCAGGATCCGCGCGAGGAGAAGGTCGCCGCTTGAGGGTAGCCGCCAGGCTTCTTGCCTGCCTCTTCGCCGCCTTCGTCGTCTTTTTCTTCGCGTCGAGCACGCCGCCGCCTGTCAATAAAGATGCCCCAACCGCGATGTTTTCAACGGGTCGGGCCCTAGAGGATATCGCCGTCCTCGGCGCCGCACCCCATCCCGTGGGGTCCGCGCGGATCGCCCAGGTCAGGGCCTATCTGCTCGCTCGCATGTCCCGGATGGGGCTTCACCCTCGTACCCAGACCGCCGATAGCCTGATCACCCGGAAGGTCTCCGGCGTCACCTATGTGTCCGGCGCATCGGTGACAAATCTGATCGGCGTTCTGCCGGGCCGCGACCGCGCCGCCCCGGCCCTGGCCCTGATGGCTCACTATGACAGCGTGCCCGGATCGCCCGGGGCGGCCGATGACAGCGCGGGCGCGGCGAGCGCCCTGGAAATCCTGCGCGCCATCGCCGTCCACGGCCAGCCGGACCGCGATGTGATCCTCATCCTCACCGACGGGGAAGAGTTGGGGCTGCTCGGCGCCAAAGCGTTCTTCGGCGAAGACCCCCTCGCCGGCCATGTCGGCTTCGTGATCAATCTGGAGGCGCGCGGCGGCGGCGGTCGGGCGGCCATGTTCCAGACGGGCGAGCGCAATGGCGCGGATGTCGCCCAGTTCGCGAGCCACGCCCGAACGCCCGACACCACCTCTCTTCTGCCCTTCGTCTATCGTTATTTGCCCAACGACACGGACTTCACCGTCTCCCTCGCCAAGGGAATTCCCGGTTACAACATCGCCTTCATTGGGCGGCAATTCGACTATCATTCGCCAAGTTCCACCGTCGCCGCCCTGGATAAGGGCGCGGTTCAACACATGGGCTCGGAGGCGCTCGGCCCCGCCCTGGCCATCGCCTTCGCGCCGTCCCTGCCGCCCCGGGCGCCGGACCAGGTGTTCGGAGATATTCTAGGCGTCGCGGTCATCCATTATCCGCCGGTCTGGGGGTGGGTCATTCTCACCCTAAGCGCCGCCTTGATCCTCTTCGCCGCCCGGCGAGCGCCGATCAGCTGTGCCTCCGCGGGCCTTGGCGCTCTGGCTGGGTTAGCCATCCTGGTTCTGGATGGGCTGCTCCTATTCCTCGCCCGTCAGGTTACCGGCGCCGGAGAGGGTGGGTTCGCGTACCGCCCCATTCTGGCGCGCTTCCCGATGTTCGAAGCCGCCATGGCTCTGGTCGCCCTCGGCGGCGTCCTGGGCGTGGCGGCCCTGGCCGGGCGCAAGGATCGCGCGCCCGGCGCCTGGATAGGTCTTCTTCTCTTCGGCCTGGTTGTCGGCTTCGCCGCTCAGGCGGTCGCCCCCCTTGCCGCCTTTCTGATCACCTGGCCCCTGCTCGCGGCCAGCGTCTGCGCCTTCGTCACCGGAGCCGGCACGGCGAAGGGTCGGGCGGCCTGGATCGTTTATGGCGTTATCGCTGTCATCGCCCTGGCCTGGGTGGGAAACTTTCTGCACTTCATGTTGGAGGGCTTGGATCTGGCGCCCGTCTGCGCGGTTTTCGCCTGTCTTGCGGCGATGATCCTCTGGCCCTTGGCCGCCGCCACGCCCGAAGGCGTGCCCCGCGCAACGCTCACCGCCCTGATCCCCGCCGCTGCGTGCCTCGTGGTGGGACTGGGACTTACCATCTGGATGCGCGAGACATCGCCGTGGTCAGCGCGCTATCCCCGCGCCGTGGCGCCGGAGATCGTCGCCGATGGGGACAAGGTCTGGCGCGCCAGCCTGCCGCCCCTGGATAACTGGACGCGTGATTTTCTAGGTCCGGGCGCCATGACCACACTCACCGACGTCCCTGGCCAGCCAAACCTGATCGCGCGGCGGGGCCCGAGGATCGCGGTGGCGGCCGTCCCTGTGTCCCTGACGCCCGCGCTAGGCGGCGGCGAGACATTCCTCATCAAATTCGACGGCGTGGCGCGCTCAGTGGCTCTGGACGTCAAGGCCAATGCATCCCTGGCCGCGATCCGCCTTAACGGTCGGCTGGCGCTCCAAACCGTCCCCGCTGGCGCCGTGACCCACCTTCGCTGGCGCGTGGTGGCGGGTGCGCCCCTGAGCGTCACTCTCCTGGGCGCAAAACCAGGCTTGGTCACGATCCGCTATGCCATCTCGGAGGCGGGCTGGCCCAGTGGCGCCGCGCCGATCCCGCCCCTGCCGGCCGATCACATGGCCTGGGGCGATCCGCCCCCAACGACGATTATCGTCGGCGCCGTCTCCGGCCCCCTCTAAGGGCAACTGCATTTTAGGGGTTGCGCTTATCCGACATATGTTCGATATATCTTTTTGTTCGATATATCGAAGGCTATCAAAGGAACTCTAAATTGAGACTGCATCATATGAGACACGGGTGGCGCGAACGCCACCTGGCCCATCCCCGGGAAGGCCGCTTTGGTCATTTCGGACATGAAGAGGGGCGCGGCCATCGCCGTCATGGCGGACGCCTGTTCGACCAGGGCGACCTGCGCTGGGTGATCCTCAGCCTGATCGCCGAGAAGCCCAGCCACGGCTATGAACTGATCAAGGCCATCGAGGAGAAGGTCGGCGGCGCCTATAGCCCGAGCCCCGGCGTGGTCTACCCCACCCTCACCCTGCTGGAGGATCTGGGCCACATCGCCGCCGTCAGCGCCGAGGGCGCCCGCAAGGCTTTCGCCATCACCCCCGAGGGCGAGGCGGCCCTGGCCGAGCATGAACCCGCCGTCAAATCGATCTTCGAGCGGGTCGCCGGCTTCGCCGAACGGGCCGGCCGCGGCGGCTCGCCCCAAATCGTCCGGGCCATGGAAAACCTGCGCCTGGCGCTTCGCCTGAAGCTCGAACGCACCCGCCCCACCGACGACGAAATCACCCGCATCGCCGCCGCCCTCGACGCCGCCGCCCAGGCCATCGAGCGGTATTGAGAGATTGCGTTTATAGGCTGCCCCTCACGCGTCGAAGACGATGACCGAGCGGGCAATCTGACCGGTCTTCATCTCGGTGAAGGCTTCGTTCACGTCTTCAAGCTTGATCCGGCGCGAGATCATCTCGTCCAGCTTGAGCTTGCCGGCGAGGTACATGTCCACCAGCCGGGGCATGTCCACAGGGAAGTGGTTGGACCCCATCATGGAGCCCTGCAGTTTCTTCTCGCCGAGGAATGCATAGCCCGGAAGCTCGATCGTCTGGCCGATCGGGATCATGCCGATGATATTGGCCGTGCCCCCTCGTCGCAGCATGCCGAAGGCCTGCTCCGTGGTGGTCTTGAGGCCCACGGCCTCAAAGCTGTGCTGAACCCCGCCCTTGGTCATCTCCAGGACGGTTTTCACCGTATTGCCATCGGCCGCGCAAAGGAAATCCGTCGCACCGAAATGCCGGGCCATATTGTCTTTGGATGGCGACATATCGATGGCGATGATACGGCTGGCGCCGGCGATGGCCGCACCATTGATCGCCGCGAGGCCCACGCCGCCGCAACCGATGACCGCGACGGTGTCGCCGGGCCGTACGCCGGCGGTGTGAAAAACCGAACAGACACCTGTGAGGACACCGCAACCGATGAGAGCCGCGCGATCCAGCGGCATATCCTTGCGGATGGCCACGCAGGCGTTTTCATGGATCAGCATCTGCTCGGCGAAGGAGGAGAGGTTCAGGAACTGGGTCAGGGGCCCAGCCGCCTGGGTCAGCCGCGGCTCGGCGTCTTGGTCGCGCTTGGTCTCAGGGCTGACGCAGAGGCTCATATGGCCCGTGAGACAGAACTCGCAGTGGCCGCAGAAGGCGGAAAGGCAGGTGATCACATGATCGCCGGGTTTCACCGTGCGCACCTCCGAGCCCACTTCCTCCACGATCCCGGCGCTCTCGTGGCCGAGAACGGCCGGCAGCACGGTCGGGTAGGAGCCCTCAATGAAGTGCAGGTCGGAATGGCAGACCCCGGCGGCGACGGTGCGGATCAGCACCTCGCGGGGACCGGGCTTGCTGATCTGAACATCCTCGATCTGGAGGGGCTGTCTCACCTCGCGCAGGACGGCGGCCTTCATCGTAGTATCTCCCTGGAGCCTTCGGTCACTGGCGTGATCTTGCGGCCGCTTATGGCGGTTCGATCCAGGAGCGCCAAGGGGCAATCACGGTTGCCCGGACCCGCTTCAGACCTTACTTAAGCGGGATGAAACGGCTGGTAATGCTTGGCGCGGCCCTGTTGGCGCTCGCAGCCTGTGAAGAGTCACCCATGGGACCGGTGGACGTCCAACCGGTGTCCGGCCTCACTGAACAGAGCCTGCCGCCGCCGACGCCCTTTGATCCCCGCGCCTTCGCCTGGTCGACGGGGTCGGGAGCGGACGGCCTGGTCGGTGTAGTCCGCTATCGTCGTAACGGCCTGCCCTATGGCTGCGCGGGCGAGGACGTCTTGCTCATTCCCGACGTGCCCTGGAGTCGCCGGCGCATGATCATCCTTTATGGCGCGGCCAGTTCAGCCGCGGTGCCAGTCTCTATCGTCCGCGCACGCACCCCTTCGGCGCCCAGCGGCGACTATGCCCGCTTCGTGCGGCGTACGACGTGTGACGTCGACGGCCGTTTTACATTCCACGATCTGCCAGACGGCGGCTGGTTCGTGGTGACCGTCGCCAAGCCCCTAGACCCCAACGGGGATTCCATCGCCATCACCCGACGCGTGGAGCTGCGTGGTGGGACGCGGTCGATCACACTGTCCTGAACGAAGGCATTCAGGCCCGTTCAGGCCCCATTCAGGGGCTAGGCTTTAGAAATCACCTCAGTCCTCGCAAGAGGTTGGCGCCTGTGCTCCCCCAAATGAGCCGCCAGGCAAATGGGCGCGGAGGCGCTTGTAAGATGGCTCAAGTTCTTAAATTCGGCCTCGCGGCTGTTCTCGCCGCGGGTTCAGTTCTGGCGGTCAGCGCGCCGGCGTCAGCCGAGCCCGGACATCGCGGCGGTGATTTCCACGGTGGCGCCGGATATCACGGCGGCGGTTATGCGGGCGGCCGTGGGTATGCCGACGGATATCGCGGCGGTTACGGCGGCTATGGATATCGGGGTTATGGCTATGGCGGCGGCGCCCTCATAGGCGGTCTGGCCGGTCTCGCCATCGGCGCATCAATTCACGGGCCCTATGGCTACTATGGCTACGGTACGTGCGTGGCGCCCCAGCAAGTCTGGAACCCCTATGTGGGGGGCTATGTGATCCAACAGGTTCCCTACCCCTGCTAGGACCAAAGCCAAATCCAAGGATGCAAGACCCCCGCGCCACAGCAAGGCGCGGGGTTCTTCATGGCCCTCTGCTTAATGCACGGCGGCCCTTCCAATCTCCAAGCCATCTTCCCCGGCGCCAACCTGAATCATGGCCCCGTCAGCGAAGTCGCCGGCCAGGAGCTTGCGGGCGATGGGATCGATGAGCTCCTTCTGGATCACGCGCTTGAGGGGCCGGGCGCCATAGGCGCTGTCATAGCCACGCTCGCCGAGCCAATGCAGGGCGGCGGGATCGACGCTCATGGCCATGCGCCGGCCCGCCAGCAGTTTTTCCACCCGGCCCAGCTGGATGCGCACAATGGAATCCATCTGGTCACGGCCTAGACGCTTGAAGAGGATGATGTCGTCGATTCGGTTCAGGAATTCGGGGCGGAAGTGTTTGCGCACCACCTCCATAACCAAATGGCGCACGGTGTCGGTCTCCTCCCCCTCGCCCTGGGCCGCCAGGAATTCAGAGCCGAGATTTGAGGTCATGACGATAAGGGTGTTGCGGAAATCCACCGTCCGGCCCTGACTGTCGGTGAGCCGGCCCTCGTCCAGCACCTGAAGCAGGATATTGAAGACGTCGGGGTGGGCCTTTTCCACCTCGTCGAAGAGGATCACCTGATAGGGTCGCCGGCGCACGGCTTCAGTGAGGGCGCCGCCCTCGTCATAGCCCACATATCCGGGGGGCGCGCCGATCATCCGGCTCACCGAGTGCTTTTCCATATATTCGCTCATGTCGAGGCGCGTGATGGCCGCCTCGTCATCGAACAGGAACTCCGCCAGGGCCTTGGTGAGCTCGGTCTTGCCGACGCCCGTCGGGCCGAGGAACAGGAAGGATCCGATGGGCCGGGCCGCATCCTGCAGGCCAGCGCGCGCGCGGCGCACGGCGTCGGAGACGGCCTCCAAGGCCTCCTCTTGGCCCACCACGCGACCCCGCAAACTATCTTCCATGCGCAGCAGCTTTTCGCGCTCGCCCTCCAGCATCTTTTCCACGGGGACGCCCGTCCAGCGAGAGACCACGGCGGCGATCTGTTCGGAATCCACGACCTCGGGGGTGAGGGTCCCCTCCTCTGCCCCCTTGGCGTCCTCGTCCGCCAGGCGCCGCTCCAGGGTCGGGATCTCGCCATAGGCGATCTCCGAGGCCCGCTGCAGATCGCCCCGCCGCTGGGCGGCGGCCAATTCGGCTCGCAGGCGCTCCAGAGCTTCACGAGCCTGGGCGGCCTGGCCGACCTTGTCCTTTTCCGCGCGCCATCGGGCGGTCATGGCGAACGACTTTTCCTCCAGATCCTGAAGCTCGTCCTCAAGCTTTTCGAGGCGCTGGCGGGAAGCGGAATCGGTCTCGCGGCCAAGCGCCTCGCGCTCGATCTTGAGCTGGATGACCCGCCGGTCGATCTCGTCCAGCTCCTCGGGCTTGGAGTCCACGGCCATGCGCACGCGGCTCGCCGCCTCATCGATCAGGTCGATGGCCTTATCGGGCAGGAAGCGGTCGGCGATATAGCGGTTCGAAAGGGTGGCGGCGGCGACGATCGCGGCGTCAGAAATGCGCACCCCATGGTGGGTCTCATATTTCTCCTTCAAGCCTCGCAGAATGGAGATCGTATCTTCCACCGTGGGCTCGCCTACGAAAATCGGCTGGAAGCGACGGGCCAGGGCCGCATCCTTCTCCACATGCTTGCGATACTCATCGAGCGTCGTGGCGCCCACGCAATGCAACTCGCCGCGCGCCAGGGCGGGCTTGAGCAGGTTTGACGCGTCCATGGCCCCGTCGCTCTTTCCCGCGCCCACCAGGGTATGCATCTCGTCGATGAAGAGAATGATCGAGCCTTCGGCGGCGGTGACCTCGGTAAGCACGGCCTTCAGCCGCTCCTCGAACTCGCCGCGATATTTAGCGCCGGCGATGAGCGAGCCCATATCGAGCGCCAGAAGCTTCTTGTCTTTCAGGCTCTCCGGCACGTCGCCATTGACGATGCGCTGGGCCAAGCCCTCGACGATGGCGGTCTTGCCGACGCCGGGCTCACCGATCAGGACGGGATTGTTCTTGGTGCGCCGTGCCAGAACCTGAATGGTGCGGCGGATCTCCTCGTCCCGGCCAATCACCGGATCGAGTTTCTCGTCCCGGGCTTGCTGAGTGAGATCGCGGGCATAGCGCTTGAGGGCGTCATAGCCTTCCTCCGCCGAGGCGCTATCAGCTGTACGACCCTTACGGATATCCTTGGCGGCGGTCTCGAGCGCCCCGGCCTTTGCGCCGGCGGCGTTGAGCGCCTTGGCCACGTCGCCGCCCTCTTTCGCCAGTGCGATAAGCAGGCGTTCGGTGGTGACAAAGGCGTCGGACGCAGACTTAGCGTCCTCCTCGGCCTTGGCGAAGACCCTGGCAAGATCAGGCTTCATATAGAGCTGGCCCCCCGCGCCCTCGACCTTGGGGGTCTTGGCGAGGAGGGTTTCCACCGCCTGATCCAGAGCGTCAGGCCGCCCGCCGGCGGCTTCGATCAGGGCGCGCGCCAGGCCATCTTTTTCCTCCAGCAGAACTTTCAGCAGATGCTCAGGAGCGAGCTGCTGATGGCCGCGGGCCAGGGCGAGGGATTGGGCCGACTGGATCGCCTGTTTGGCGCGGTCGGAATAGATATCGATGTTCATGGAGGCTCTCGGGGATTAACGCCTCGCTTATGTGGTGTGGCCCGAATGTCACACAAGGCCCCGCCACGCCTGGCGGCGCGATGAGGGTGAGGTTTTCCTCAGTCCTCGCTGGACTCAGAGGCGGCGTCATCCACCGGCGCGGCGGCGCGGCGGCGGCGAGGCCGGCGCTCTTCGGCCGCTTCGGGTGGGCGGGCCTGCAGGAAGGCCGGGGCATGACTGACATCACCGTCGTCGGCGCGCAGAACCGGCGTCGGCGCGGGCGCGGCGCTGACCAGCGGCGTCGCCTCGGGCTCGACGAAACCTAGAGGATCAGACTCAACGCGCGGGGCCCGTTCGTCGCGATTATAGCGCGGACGATCATCCCGATTATTGCGAGGTCCGCGATCTTCGCGGGGCCGGTCGGCATAACGGTCGTTCTGAGGGCGGTCGCTCTGGGACCGGTCGTTGAACGATCTTTCGCCATTGGCGCGGTCCTGGCGCGGGCCATTGTCCCGGGGACGCCACTCGCCCTGCCGTTGATCATCCCGGCGGTTATCCCCTTGGCGCTGATCGTCACGGCGGTAGTCGTCCCGGCGCGGGGCATTGGCATAGCCCCGATCAGCGCTCTCGGCGCCCTCCGCCTGGACCTGGGTCTCGCCTTCACCTTCGCCGTCCTGAATTTCCGACGCGCCGCTCTCGTCCTCGAAGTCGATGTCGAATCCGGAGACGAACTGATCGCGACCCAGAATCTCGGAAACCGGACGCAGGGGCTGCATCGCCCTCATGGTGCGGAAGTAATGTTCCGCATGCTGAAGATAGTTCTCGGCCAACACCCTGTCACCCGCGGTCGTCGCATCCCGCGCGAGCTGCTGGTATTTCTCATAGACGTGCTGGGCCGCGCCCCGCACCTTCACCCCTTCGGGCCCGTTGGAATCGAAGGCGCGATTGGCGTTTTGTTGCGGCTTGCCGCCGCCTCCGCCATTGCCCCCGCCATTGCGATTGCGGCTGCGCTGCCGCTTCATACCCTTGAAATCTCTCATGCTTTGACCTGCCTTAGGATGCCCGCCGATCAGACAGCGCGGCGTTTCCCTGGATGTGACGGCAAACCGTTGTCTGCGTCGTTTTCATCTCCACCCGTGGGATGGGCCCGGCCGGATCAACCGGCGTCAAAGTCAAAAGACTTCCTGGAGTGGAGGAGACTTTGGTGAACTAGCGGCCTGAGGGCCCCTTGTCCAAGGGTTTCTCGCCGTGGGTGCAGGTTCTTGAGCGAAAATGTTCCCTGGCGAGCGCGCACTCCCGTCCTAGGCATGGGGCGCGTTCCTGGCCAAAAGCCCCGGCCAACAAACGGCGGCCTTTTCCTGACCAAAGAAAGGCGAGCCGAAAGGGAGGATTTCATATGCGTCAATCATTCAAGTTCGGCCTGCTGTCCTGCGCCGCCACCCTTGTCATCTGCGCGCCCGCCCTCGCACAGACCGCGCCGCCCTCGCCGCCCTCGCCGCCAGGGGTCGCTGCCGCGCCAGAGGCGACGACAGTCGAAAGCATCGTGGTCACGGCCTCCCGGCGATCAGAAAGGGTGCAGAACGTCGCTGGCGCGGTGACCGCCCTTAGCTCCAAGGACCTGGAGGCGCAGCACGCCAATAGCTTCGCCGATTTCGCCAACTTCGTCCCTGGCCTCAGCTTCGCCTCCGGCGGCCCGACCAATAACCTGATTGCGATCCGCGGCGTGACCACCGGCGGATCGCAGCTAGGTAGCGGCGTCGGCCTTTATCTGGATGACGTCCCTCTGGGGGCCAGCACCCAGTTCGGCCTGGGATTCCAGGGTTTCAACGTCAATGTCTTCGATCTCGACCGCGTGGAAGTGCTGAACGGCCCTCAGGGGACCCTCTATGGCGCCAATTCCCTGGGCGGAGCCCTGCGTTACATCACCGAGAAGCCGGAACTGGGCGTCTATGCCGGACGGGCCGAGGTCGAGGGCTCGAGCACGGACCACGGCTCATACAACGACGGCTTGAGGGCGATGGTGAACATCCCCATCGGTCAGACGATCGCCCTGCGCCTGGACGGCCTGCAGCAATACGATTCCGGCTACACCCAGGATCCCACCCACGATCGCAAGGACCTTGGCTCGGGCCGCACCCTCGGCGGCCGCGTCGCCCTGTTGTGGCAGGCGACGCCCGATCTGGACGTCCGGCTGACGGCCTTCTCGCAGAAGATCCACGGCGACGGCGCCGACGTCGCCTTCCGCGACCCTATCACCCACCAGGCGGTCGCCGGCGATTACAATCAGTCCTTTGCCCTCGACCAGCCGTCTTACAACTCAGTGTCGGTCTATTCGGCGGTCATCAACTGGGATCTTCACTGGGCCAAGCTGACATCGATCTCGTCATATCAACGCAATGTCGGCATCTCTCGGACCGATGACAGCGTATTCTACGACACGGCGTTCGGAGTCTATAATTACTACTATGGCGCCTTTGGCGTGCACGACGACGCGGTCAATCCCTATGGTCTCTATGTCGACACCAGCACCCGCAAGCTGACGCAGGAGATCCGCCTCGCCTCACCCGACAACAAGCACTTTGAATGGGTGGTGGGCGGCTATTTCGACCACGAGATCACCGATGAACTTGTCGACCTGGAGGACTTTGGAAGCTCAGCCCCGCTGGTCCCCACCGGTTACACCGGGGCCGGATCGCTGCCGTTCTACGGCTACCTGCCCAGCACCTATCGCGAGTTGGCTGTGTTCGGCGACGCGACCTACTTCTTCACGCCGAAATTCGACCTGACTCTGGGCGTCCGCTACAGCAACCAGCATCAGGACTATCAGTCAAACATCTCCAGCGTCCTGGTTCCGACGCCCTACGCGCCGACGCCCGCGACCATCTATCACTATGAATCGACGTCCAATCAGGGGGTCGAGACCTTCCTGATCAACCCGCGCTATCACATCACCGACGACCTGATGGTCTATGGCCGCGTGTCCAGCGGCTTCCGCCCCGGTGGGCCCAACTTCGTTCTTCCAGGCGGCACGCTGCCGCCGACCTTCCAGCCGGACAAGCTGTGGAACTATGAGCTGGGCGAGAAGGCGACCCTCCTGGGGGGCAAGGCGACCCTCGACGCCGATATCTACGACATCGAATGGACATCGCTGCAGGCGACCGAAAACGTCGAAGGCATCAACCAGCTGGTCAACGCTGGCAATGCCCGCATCCAGGGGGTGGAGACATCGTTCCGTTATCGCGTCCTTTCCGCCCTGACCTTTGGCGGATCAGCCGCCTATACCGACGCGCGCCTGACCTCAACCTCTCCGGTGCTAGGGGTCGGCTACACCGGCTCGCGCCTGCCGCTCTCGCCCCGGTACAATTTCGCGGTTGACGCCAATTATCGGTTCTCGATCCTCGGCGCCTATGACGCTTCCGTGGACGTCAGCGATGTTTGGGTGGGAGACCGAACGTCAGGCTACTACGGCAGCGCCGGGAGCCCGCTCTATGTTCTGCCAGCCTACAATACGATCAATCTGAGCGTGGCGCTGTACCTCCCGCATCGCACGGAGGTCGACCTCTATCTGAAGAACATTCTCGACACCCAGGGGCAGATCTCGGCCTCGACCCTGAACAACGTCTTCATCGCCGACGCCCCCGTGCCGGTAGAGCTGTCACAGCCAAGAACCGTGGGGCTCGTACTGAAGGCGGCGTTCTGAGCCTCACGAGTCGTCAGGCGCGCCTGACACGGCCGACGAAGGCGCTGGGCGTTTCGGCCATCAAAGCCTTGAAGGCCCGCGAAAAGCTGCGGGGGTCCGAGAAGCCAAGGGCCTCCGCAGTGTCGGCGACACTGCCGGTTTCCTTGAGGCGCAGGCAAGCCGCCTGGCGTAACACGCCCTGGCGCAACTGCCGGAAACTTGACCCGGATCGCGCCAGTCTGCGCCTCAGGGTCGGCAGGCTGAGGCCCAGGCGGGCGGCGACATCGGCCTGATCGTGTAGTCCGTCGTGCAGGGCGCGAACCACCGCGATGTCGACCGGCTCACGGGGCGCCGCGCCGCCCTCCCGCTGCTCGACCAGGGCCAGAATCCGATTGTGGATGGCGAGGTGCAGCGGCATGTGGCGCTGGCGCCTGCGGACCGGCAGCGCGCAGATTTCAGCGTCATACGCGAGACCATAGACCCGCTCGCCGTAGCTCACTGGCGCGTCCCAGAAAGCCAAAGCCGCCTCGCCAGTCACAGCGGCCTTCGCGCGGCGGGTGAATATCTGGCGAGCGCAGGGCGTGAGGTCAGCGTCGGCGAGTTCGCAAACCGCGCCGTGCAGAAAGATCAGGGTGGATTCCAGCGTAAAGTCGAGGAAGTCGTCCCTGGGGTGGGTATAGGGGAAGGTCTCATCGTCGAGGACATAGACCACCAGCCGGCCGCGGCTCTCGACCCGGTTGTACTCATGCCCATGTAACAGATTGTAGGCCCGGGCGATTTCGCGGATCGCCTCGCCGAGAGTCGCGGTCTGTTCGGCGGCGTGGAACACGAAATCCGCCGAGCCCGTCACCAACGGCCTGGCCGACAGCCTGAAGGTCTCCTCTCCGGCCGACATGGTCAGGGCTTTCAGGAGGCGCCAGTAGTCGCTCAAGGACACGCCGGCGTCTCGGCCTTTGGCGCGAGCACCCCGAAGTATCTCGTCGATCCCCGTTTGGCCCTGGCCGATGGTCTTGGCCAGTCCCGCGAACGGCGCGATATGGTCGGCGGGGACCTGCATTGATCGCGCGAGTATGGGCGACGAATCCAACCGGATCATGATCCTTCCTCCTCGCCCCCCGACCGGCGCAGCTTTCCGCGCTCCCCCAGAGAGTCGGTATTGCGTCGACGCAACGCAAGCCCCGCGTGGGGGCTCAGGGCGGCTTCTCCCCCGCCACAATGCGGTCGCGGTCGGAGAGATCGCGGTGGATAGATATAGCGGCGGCGCCAGCCTCGGCGAACAGGTCACGGACAGCGGGCGCCTGGCCCAGGCCAACTTCGACGGCGAAGAGCCCGCCGGGGACGAGGACGCCAATAATCTCGGGCGCCAGGCGCCGATAGGCCTCCAGACCATCCGGTCCGCCGTCGAGAGCCAGGCGCGGCTCATGGTCACGCACTTCGGGCGCCAGGCCAGCGATATCGCCGCTGGCGATATAGGGCGGATTGGAAACGACGATATCGAAGCTCTCCGCCGCCAGACCCGTCGTCCAGTCGCCCCGCAGCAAGGCCGCGCGGCCGGCAAGACCCAGATTGGCGGCGTTCTCTCGCGCCACGGCCAGGGCCTCCTCCGAGGCGTCGACGCCGAGACCCACGGCATTGGGACGCTCCCCCAGGATCGCGAGCAGCAGAGCGCCCGAACCGACGCCCAGATCGAGAACCCTCACCCGCCGATCGATGGCGATTTTCGGAAGCATGACGTCCAGAAGGCTCTCGGTTTCCGGACGGGGGGTCAGAACCTCCGGGGTCACGCGCAGCATGATCTTCCAGAAGCCTTTTACCCCGAGGATCTGGCTTACGGGTTCGCGACGCTCCCGGCGGGCCACGAGCCGCTCCAGCTCCGCGGACTGGTGGTCGCTCAAAACACGGTGCGGATCGGTGAGGATATCGGCGCGCGTGGCGCCCGAAGCGGCCTCCAGAAGGAGTCGCGCGTCAATCGCCGGACTGTCGATACCGGCGGCTTGTAGACGCCGCCGGGCCTCGGTCCAGGCCGAAACCAGAGTGGCGGAAATGACCTATTCCGCCGCCTGCAAAGCGCCGGCCTTGGCGACCTGGAGCGCTTCAGCGGCGTCGAGTTCGGCGGCGCGGGCCTCCACGAGGTTGACGATGTGGTCCACCATGCCCTCATTATCCTGCTTATGGTCGGGCTTGCCGGCCATATAGACCATGCCCGAGCCCTTGCCCCCGCCGGTAAATCCGAGGTCAGTCATCAGGGCCTCGCCAGGACCGTTCACCACGCAGCCGATGATCGAGAGGCTCATGGGCGTGGAGATGTGCTTCAGACGGTCCTCCAGCGCATTCACCGTCTCGATGACATTGAAGCCCTGACGCGCGCAGGAAGGACAGGCGATGATGTTCACCCCCCTGTGGCGCAGGCCCAGTGACTTGAGGATATCGAAGCCGACCTTGATCTCCTCCACCGGATCGGCGGCGAGGGAGACGCGGATCGTGTCGCCAATCCCCGCCCAAAGAAGCGAGCCCAGACCAATGGAGGACTTTATCGTGCCATTGCGCAGCGCCCCGGCCTCGGTGACGCCCAGGTGCAGGGGGCAATCAATGGCCTCGGCCAGCATCTGATAGGCCGCCGCGGTCATAAAGACGTCGGAGGCCTTCACGCTGATCTTGAACTCGTGGAAATCGTGATCCTGGAGGATGCGGGCATGGTTGAGCGCGCTCTCCACCATGGCGTCCGGACAGGGCTCGCCGTATTTTTCCAGCAGATCCTTTTCCAATGAGCCGGCGTTGACGCCAATCCGCATGGAGCAGCCATAGTCGCGGGCGGCCTGGATCACATCGCGCACCCGGGCGGGCGAGCCTATATTGCCGGGATTGATCCGCAGGCACGCCGCGCCGGCCTTGGCCGCCTCGATGCCGCGTTTGTAGTGAAAATGGATATCCGCCACCAAGGGGACCCTGGCTTCCCGGGCGATGGTCTTGAAGGCCGCCGTGGCGTCTTCATCCGGGCACGACACGCGGACGATGTCCGCGCCGGCCTCTTCCAACTGGCGGATCTGATTGATCGTGGCGACGGCGTCGCCGGTGATCGTATTGGTCATGGACTGGACGGTGATGGGCGCATCGCCCCCCACCGGCACGTGGCCCACATGAATCTGGCGCGATTTGCGCCGCTCGAT
>Ga0116230_10003807_pt1 | contig 14758 bp, 9 predicted proteins | sample S1TSphfallax_3_FD_88678 | JGI IMG/M metagenome (GOLD analysis project Ga0116230, IMG submission 88678) | Host-associated microbial communities from peat moss isolated from Minnesota, USA - S1T2_Fd - Sphagnum fallax MG | ecosystem: Host-associated > Plants > Peat moss > Unclassified | place: USA... | reverse complement strand
CGTCCAGAGCGCCGCCTGCGGTGCTCCAACCACTGACAGCCGAGCGGTCGCTGCCATTGGCGCCGCCGTCGCCGGGCTGGTTCAAAGCGTTGGTGCCGTTGTTGTTGGAATAGTCGACCGCCAAGTCCCACTCGACGTTCGAAAACGCCTTCGGCTTGATCGTCGCCGCTTCGCGGACGCCATAATCATGGGTGGCGTTCAGGGTCTGATGGGTGGTGGTGTCCTGCACGTAGCCGTCGTCGGTTATGCCGAAGACCGACGTCTTGGTCTTAATCTGATCGTTGATCGGAATGTCGATAGAGAAGCGGCCGGTGAACCGATCGAAAGCCCCATATCCAATTTCCGCCGTTCCGCCGAAGGTGCCAGCCGGTTTCTCCAGCGTCACCAGGATGGCGCCGCCCGTGGAGTTTCGACCAAACAGCGTGCCCTGAGGGCCATTCAGGACCTGAATCTGTTGAACGCCGAACAGGGACAGATCGTTGGCGTTTTGGCGGCCGATATAGATGTCATCGACATAGGTGCCGACCTGAGGCTCAAACGTCGGGAACGACTCGGTCTGGCCGAGGCCGCGGATATAATAGACGTTCGCCGACGCCGTCCCCACATTATTGGAGGCGAACATGTTTGGCACGACGCGACCGAGATCGAGGGCGCTGCTGACATGTTCAGTCGCTAAGGTCGCGGCTGAAAAGCTTGTCACGGCGATCGGGACATTTTGAATGTTTTCCGACCGCCGTTGAGCGGTGACGACCACTTCGCCAAGCGTTTGGGTTGAATTGGCCGCCGGCGTCGTCTGGGCCAGCACGGGTGTCGCCAAAAGCACGAAAGCTGAAGCGGTCGCCAAAAGCCTTAGACGTGAAGCCATCGTCAGTCCCCCTGCGGTTTTCATTTTGAAGCCAAAACGAATGCAAAATTTTTATCTGACGCACAGAAGTGCGCAATAGATGTCAACGAAGCTTTTGCGAAGTTTTGGCCGGATGCGGCGCAAAAGACACAGCGCAACCTGCATATTTTAATTTTATACAGTCATAGCCACATTGGGCCAGACGTCATCAACGCGGCGTTATGATCTCTGGACTGATTTTTACCCGAAAGAAGCGCAAATTTACTGAAAATTGCTCGGGCGATTCTCGGCTTGGGAGAAACTTTCGACCCGCTGCTAATTAATGGACGCCCTCGGGGAGGCAATTTCCTTGAATTGGCATCTCGACCCTCGTTCCCCAGCTATCCCACCTTATGGACGTCATCATCGCCCATAGCAAAGATGTATGCAACCGACTGTGCAGTTCCGACCAAATAGCCGTTTTTGCGGCAAATCGGCTCCATTTTGTATACTCGAGTGGCGCCAGGCTCGGCAAAACGCCGGGCCGCTCGGTCGTACACTCTGGTCTTGTCATCCGGGCTGCACTGAATCGCTGCGCACCAGGGCCTGGAACGCGGCATGGATATGGCTCTTCATCACAGCGGCGGCCCATGCGCCGTCCTTCGCCGAAAAAGCCTCGATCAATTCGCGATGGTGCGCCATGGAGCGACGCCGATCCTCGTCGGAATATCGTGACAGGGTCCGCAAGATAAGCGGTAGCTCGACGACCAATGAGGCCATGGCCGACAGCCGCGGACTCATGGCGGCGTCCAGGATGATCTTGTGAAATTCGGAATTGGCCGGGGTGAAGTCTCGGTTGATGATCTCCGGCGGCTCCAGCACCGTCCGCTCCATCTCGGCCGCCAAGGCCTTGAGACGCGTGATCGCGTCTGGCGTCAAATGACGCGCTGCGCGCTCTGCGGCGTGAGATTCCAGCATGGCTCGCAGGACATAGATTTCCTCTAGCTCGGCCTGAGTGATGACATTGACCTGCGCGCCGGCGTTGGGCGTGACGCTGACCAGCCCTTCGACAGCCAGGCGCCGCAAAGCTTCCCTGACCGGCGTGCGCGACATCTCGCAAAGTTCGGTCAGCTCCTCCTCTTTGAGACGGGCGCCAGGCTGGAATTGGCCGCTCAGAATGCCTGCGCGGATCACATCATAAGCTCGTTCGCCCGCCGTCGACACGCTGCAGCCCCTATCCCTTGATGAGACACTTAGCGCTCAGCGCGATCACTTTGTATACATACCAACGCCACGATTTGGGCGCGCGCTATCCGGGGTAAGTAGGACAAGGTCAAAGCTTTTGATTTCATTTGGCTTCGAAAATGAATGTATGCAAACTTCGGCCCTGTGAAGACGCCCATCTCACCGTACACGGACGAGCTGTCCGCGAGGGATAAGGAGAGCACGTGACGGCCTTCGACTTGAGCGCTCAAGCGGATGACGCCTTTGCGCGGCTTCGCCAGCCGATCACCTTGGGCGGTGTTCGGCTCAAGAACCGCGTCGTCCACGCGTCGATCACCACCTTCTATGTCCAAGATCAGCGCGTCACCGATCGCTTCGTGGACTACCATCGCGCCCGAGCGCAGGGCGGCTGCGCAGCGATCATCATCGAACCCACCGCCGTGCTGTCCTGGCAGATCGACGAGCCCCACAAGGTTCGGCTGTTCGACGACAGTCAGGCGGATAATCTGATGCGCATGGTCGCTGCGGTCGAGGCGCACGATTGCCGGCTGCTGGGCCAAATCCAGGATTCCGGCCGGGGTCGCCATCGGCGCGGCCGCAAGCGCTACTGCTATGCGCCCTCCGCCCTGCCCGACGATCTGAGCGGAACCATGCCGCGCGCCCTGAGCCTCGCCCAGATCAGGAAGGCCGTCGAGGAGATCGGCCAAGCTGCGGGGCGGATGCAAAGGTGCGGCTTTTCAGGCCTCGAAATTTCGGCCGGCCACGGCCACCTCGTGCATCAATTCCTGTCTCCCTGGTCGAACCGGCGGGAGGACGCCTATGGCGGCGACCTTGAAGGCCGGATGCGATTTCTCCTGGAGATGCTTGACGCCATTCGCGCCGAAACGCGCAAACCCTTCATCCTGGCGGTCAAGGCGCCGGGCGACGACGGTGTGCCCGGCGGCGTGGGTCCAGACGAGGCGGCCGCCATCGCGGCGCGGCTGGCGGCGACGGGCGAGGTCGATGCCTTCGCCTTCTGCCAGGGCTCCCACCACCGCTCATTAGAGCACCACATGCCCGACATGTATGGCCCGAGGGCGCCCTACGACGCCTTGACCGCACGCCTGCGTGGATACGTGAAGGGGGCGCCGACGGCGGCGCTGGGGCGCCTCGTCGATCCGGTCCAGGCCGAGACGGTCTTACGCCGCGGCGAGGCGGACTTCGTGCAAATCGGCCGCGCCCTGATCACCGACGCCAACTGGGTCAACAAGGCGTTCGAAGGGCGAGAGCATGAGCTTCGCGCCTGCGTCTCCTGCAATACCTGTTGGGGGCAGGTCGTCGCTGGCGCGCCCATGGCCTGCGACAACAATCCTCGCCTGGGCACGCCGGACGAAGCGACGTGGACGCCGCAACCGACGCCGGTTCGACGCAAGGTCGTCGTCGTCGGGGCCGGACCTGCGGGGCTGGAAGCGGCGTGGGCGGCGGCTGGTCGCGGTCATGACGTCACCGTGCTGAGCCGGGGCGCGTCTTACGGCGGCAAGCTGGCGCTTCTGGCCGCTGTGCCCAGCTGCGATCAGGTCTCCAGCGTCTACGACTATCAGGTCGCCCGGGGGCTGAGGGAAGGCGTTCACTACGAATACGGCGTGGAGGCTCAAGCCGACACCATTGCGGCCCTGGCGCCGGATACGGTCGTGCTCGCGACCGGCGCGCAGATGGAGTGGCCGGCAGGGTGGCCGGAAGCGTGGCGCGAGGCCGGCGCGGCAAGCGATCTGCGGGAGGTCTGCAGCCTATTCACGCGCGCAACGCCCGTACGGCGCACCGGCGTCGCCGTCCTTCAGGACAACGACCACACCGCCGCCACCTACGCCGCCGCCGTGATGCTGGCGTCTCACTTCGAACACGTGGTCCTCGTCACCGCGAAAGCCGGCCTAGCCGGGGAAGAGCCGATTGTCGTGCAGCAAAGCGTACAGAGACGTTTGGCGGCGGCGAGGGTAGAAATCGTTTATTTGAGCGAGGTCGCCCCCGACAGCGACCTTGAGGAGGCCCAAGTCATCCTGCGCAATGTCTACAGCGGCGTCCGGCGGACGATCTGGGACGTGGCGCTTCTGACCTACGCCGGGACGCGGCGCCCTGTCGACGATCTGTACGCGCCCTTATGCGCCGCCGGCCTGGATGTTCGCCTCGTCGGAGACGCCTATGCGCCGCGCGATCTCTTGACCGCGACCGCCGAGGGGCATGCGGCTGGACTGACGGTTTAAGGGCGTCGCAGCTTTCTAATCGCCTCCAAGGCCGTGCTTCACCAAGAGCGGTCCGACCTGGGGGTCGTGTCCGACCATGCTGCGGAATATCACGTTGTAATCTTCCGTATGTCCGCGGGAGAGCACCAGGTCGCGAAAGCGCTGACCATTGGCCCGGGTCATCCCGCCGTGGGTCTCGAACCAGTCGTAGACGTTTTGCTGCAGCATATCGGTCCAGATGTAGGCGTAATAGCCCGCCGCATAGCCCGAGCCCCAGATGTGGGCGAAATAGCTTGTGCGATAGCGCGGCGGAATATCGGCGATATCCAGGCCCGTTTGGGCCAACGCCTGGGCCTCGAAGGCGTCCACGTCCTGTCTCGGCGCATCGCCCGGCAGCGAGTGCCAGGCCATGTCGAGTTGAGCGGCGGCGAGCAGTTCGCCGAAGGTGAACCCTTCGTTGAATTTCTCCGCGCGCTTGATCTTGTCTACCAACGCTTGCGGCATCGGCGCGCCGGTTTTGTAGTTTTTGGCGTAATGGGCCAGCACCCGCGGCTCCAGCGCCCAGTGCTCGTTGAACTGGGAGGGAAACTCGACGAAGTCCCGCGCCACCGACGTTCCCGAAAGGGTGGGATAGGTCTGAGCCGCGAACAGCCCGTGCAGTCCGTGGCCAAATTCGTGGAACATGGTTCGCACGTCGTCGAAGGTGATGAGCGCGGGCTGGCCTGGGGCGGGCTTGGTAAAGTTCGCCGTATTGGAAATGACGGGCTTGGTCCCCAAGAGTTTCGACTGGCGCACGTAGCTGTTCATCCAGGCGCCGCCGGCCTTGTTGTCGCGTTTCCAATAGTCGAAGTAGGCCAGACCAAGCGGCGTATTGTCCGCGTCGAACACCTCGTAGACTCGAATGTCGGGCTGGAAGGTCGGGATGTCGGTGCGGCGTTTGAAGGTCACGCCATACATCTGGTTGGCGGCGTAGAACACGCCGTTTTCCAACACGTTCCAGATTTCGAGGTAGGGCTTGGTTTCGTTTTCGTCGAGGTCGTATTTCGCCTTGCGAACCTTCTCGGCATAGTAGGCCCAGTCCCAGGGCTTCAGTTTGAACCCGCCGCCATCGGCGTCGATGGCGGCTTGGATTTCAACGACCTCGCGCGCCTGTTCGGCCGCGGTCGGGGCGTCCAGCGCGTTCATGAAGCCCTTGGCCGTATCGGCCGTCTTGGCCATCTGGTCAGCCAGGGAATAATCCGCCCAGGTTTTGAAGCCCAGCAGATTGGCCTTTTGGGTGCGAAGCTGGATCAGCTCCGAAATGGTCTCGCGCGTATCGTTGGCGTCGCCCTTTTCGGCCCGTGTCCAGCTATGATCGAACAGGGCTTCGCGCGTTGCACGGTCGGTCAGCGCTTGTAGCGCCGGCTGCGTGGTCGTGTTCTGCAAAGCGAGAAGATAGTCGCCCGCCAAGCCGCGGTCGTGAGCGTCACGGGCGGCGGCGTCGATCTCGCCAGGGCTGAGGCCGGCCAATTTCGCCTTTTCGTCGACAACAAGCGCCCCGGCCTTGGTCGCCGCCAACAGTTTCTGGCGGAACGCGATGCTGAGGCTGGATATCCGCTTGTTCAGATCCCGCAGCTTGACCTGGTCGGCGGCGGAGAGCTGGGCGCCCGCGCGCACGAAGCGCTTGTAATACTCTTCAAGCAGCGTCGACTGCTCGGAGTCGAGCTTCAGGGATGCTCGGCTGTCGTAGAGCGCCTTGACGCGCGCGAACAGCTTGGGATCCAGAAAGATGGCGTCGTTGTAGGCCGCGAGCTTAGGGCCGACCGCCGCTTGCGTCTTCTGGAGCGTCGGGTTGGTATTGGCTTCATTGACCTGACCGAACGCCAGTTGCGCTCGGGTCAGCATCTGCCCCTGGCGCTCCATGGCGACGATGGTGTTGTCGAAGGTCGGCGGGGCGGGATTGTCCGCGATCTCACGGATCTGGGCGAGGCTTTCCTTGATCCCTTCCTCGATCGCCGGCTGATAATCGGCGTCGGTGATCTTGTCGAACGGCGGCGCCTCGAAAGGCAGCGTGCTCGGCTCGGCGAAGGGATTGGGCGCGGCCAGAGCGGGGGAAACAGCCGCGAGCATCGCGGCGGCGGCCAGGACGTGAAACGAAATCATCAACCATCCCCATACTGTTGGAGGAGACCTAGCAGCCCCTCTCAAGGGATGTCGATAGGGGCGCCGGACAGGAGCGTGACCTAGCGTCACAAAGCTCGGGGATTAGCGCTTGGCGCGAGATCGGGTCGGTGGTTCAGACGCTTTTGTCGCGGCGGCCTCCCAAAGGCCGTCGAGCATGGCGGCGACGGGCGTCGCCCAGTCATTAGGCGCCGGCTGCCGGAAGAGTCGCAAGGTCGGATACCAGGGACTGTCGTCGCGGTTCAGCAGCCAGCGCCAGCAGGTGTCGTAGCGGTTCAGGAGCCAAACGGGCTTGCCCATCGCGGCGGCGAGGTGGGGGACCGACGTATCGACGCTGATCACGAGGTCGAGGTTCGCCACGAGGGCTGCGGTGTCGGTGAAATCATGCAGATCGGCGGTGAAATCCAGCATGGCCATACCCGGCGGCGGCGCTTCCGATGCCGGGGCCCCCTTCTGCAGCGAGATAAAGCTGACGCCCTGCGCCTGCGCCAAAGGCGCCAGGGTCGCCAAGCTCATCGAGCGGCGTCTGTTTACTGGCTCCAGCTCCGGCTGGGACGGACGGGCGCCTCCCGCCCAGACCAGACCGACCCTTAAGCCCTTGGCCGCCGTCAATCGCCTCGCCCAGATCTCGACCTTGGCCGGGTCGGCCCGGAGATAGGGCGTTTCGTTCGGCAGGTTTTCCAGCGTGGTCGCGAAAATATGTGGCAGGCTCATCAGCGGACAATGGGCGTCGAAGTCCGGCAAGGGGGCGCCGCGGGCGACCACCGCATCTACCCCTGGGATATGTCGCATGAGGCCGACCAAGGGCGCCTGGACCTCGAACACAATCTTATGCCGGGGATCGATCAGCGGCAGGTAGCGGCAAAACTGCAGCGTATCTCCCAGTCCCTGTTCAGCGTGGATGAGAAGACGCTTTGGTCCGAGGTCGCCGGACCATAGGGGCTGCTCGAACCCGCGCACGCCGCGCTCGAGATGGCGGCTGAGCCAGCGCTTTTCATGCAGGCGCCATCCCTCCGCATAGTCGCCTTGCAGAAGCAGCGCCAGCGACAGATTGTTAGGGGCGTCGACCGTTTCGGGGTCGAGGCGAATAGCATCGCGATAGGCGCGCGTCGCCAAATCGAGGCGGCCCATCCGCTGCAACACCACGCCCATGTTATTGTGGACGTCCGAGCAATTCGGATCGATCGCGAGGGCGTTGATATAACACCCCCTCGCCTCCTCAAGCCTATCGATATCGCAATAGACCGACCCCAGATTGTTGTGCGCTTCCAGGTAGTCCGGTTTCAGACGGATCGATTCCGAGTAGCGCAGGATGGCGTCTTCATGGCGTCCCAAATCTCGGAACACGTTGCCCAAGCTGTTATGGATTTCAGGCGTGTGTGGGCTGAGCGCCGCCGCCTTCTCCAAGGGGTCCAGCGCCAGGTGCGGCTTGCCCATGTCTCGCAAAACGCAGCCGAGATTGTTGTAGGCCTCCACATAGCCGTGATGCAGGGTTAGCGCCCGGCTGAAGCAGTTCAGCGCCTCTGCAAGTCGGCCTTGGTTGCGCAGCTCGGCGCCCAGATTGTTGTGGGGGGCCGGGGCGCCAGGTTTCAGATGAATGGCGGCTCTGAAGCCCGAGATCGCCGCATCCCGCTCGCCCATCCGGCTGAGCACGAGGGCCAAGTCGCCGTAATAGTCGCCGTTTTCGGGTTCGAGACGGATCGCCTGGGCGAAGTGCTCCGCCGCCAACGCGTCTTTGCCCGCCTGGTAGGCGATAACGCCCAAGAGATGATGAGCTCGCCCCTCCTGGGGCCTGGCCGCGGCGAGCTCCTTGAGCAACAGCTCCGCGACGCCCACTTCGTCGATGGCCAAGAAGTCCTTGGCCATCTGATAGTGGCCGTCCATCGACGCGGGCTCGGTCGCCATCAGGCGGCCCTGACCGTAACCATCGGGCGATCGTCAAAAAGGTCTGCGGTCTCTTGCAGCGCCGTGGCGAGATCGATCGCGACCGAGTCCCAATCCCCAGGCTCAGGCTGGCAGAATTGCGTCAAGGTCGGGTACCACGGGCTTGATTTTCGATCCGTCAACCAACGCCAGCAACTGTCGAACCGATTGGCCATCCAGACCGGCCGGCCCAAGGCGGCCGAAAGGTGCGCGACAGCGGTATCGACGCTGATCACCAGGTCGAGATTGGCCACGAGCGCGGCGGTGTCGCCAAAGTCGTTTAGGTCGGCCGTAAAATCGTGGACGTTTAGGCCTTCCGGGGCGGTCTCAAGCTCAATCGCCGGCGCTCCCTTTTGGAGCGATACGAAGCTCACGCCTGAAACCTGGGCCAGGGGGGCCAGCATGGAGAGCGTCATCGATCGGCGGCGATTGACGGCTTCCAGGGTCGGTTGTTCAGGGCGATTGCCGCCGGCCCAGACCAGGCCGACCCGCAGGCCCCTGAGCGGCGCCAACCTCGCCCGCCAGACCTCGACCTGGCTCGGCTCGGCGCGGATATAGGGGGCGGCATGATTGGCGGGGTCCGGCGTGGGCTCGACAAGGCCGGGCAAGCTCATCATCGGGCAGTGCACATCGAACTTGGGCAGGGGATGGCCGCGCGGGATCACCGCCTCCACGCCGTCCAGGTTTTGCAGGAGCCGGGCGAGCTCAGGCTGCACCTCCACGACCACCCGGCCGCCGATGCGGGACGCATAGCGACAGAACTGGAGCGTATCCCCAAAGCCCTGTTCAGCGTGGACCAGCAGCAATCGATCGCCCAAGGGCTCGCCGTCCCACTGCGGTTGGGCGAAGTTTCGGCGAACCGGCGCCAGCTGCCTGGAGCGCCAGCGCCACTCATATTCCGCCCACCCTTCCTCAAACCGCCCTGCGCGCAGCAGGGTCATGGCGCGGTTGTGGTGAACCTCGACCGACTGGGGCATGACCTCGAGGGCGGCCGCATATTCCGCAATGGCGCCGTCAAGCTCGCCCAGATGGGTGAGGACGTTTCCGAGATTGTTGTGCACTTCGGCGCGGCCCGGCTCCAGCCGGAGCGACGCCCGGTAGCTATCGACCGATTCCTGGAACCGACCCAGATCGGCCAGGGCCGTACCCAGATTGTTGAGGGCGTCCGCATAGTCGGGCCTGAGCCGCAAGGCGGCGCGACAGCTATCTTCGGCCGCTTCGGCGCGGCCCATATCGCGCAGCGTTGCGCCCAGATTGTTGAGCGCCATGGCGCCGTCGGGCGCCAGCTTGATGGAGGCGCGATAGCAGGTCTCGGCCTCCTTGAGCCGTCCCGAGCGCTGCAAGGCGTTGCCAAGGTTCAGGATATAGTCGCTGCGGTCGGGATCGAGGCGCAGCGCCTGGGCGATCAGCTCGATCGCCTCGGGGTGATGGCCGAGTTGATACTTGAGGACGCCCAGAAAGTGCAGGCTGTCGGCGTGATCGGGGCGCACTCGCAGGATCGTGCTGTAGAACAGCTCCGCCTGCGGCAGTCGGCCTTCGCGATGATGGAACGCGCCCAATCTCAAGAGCGCTTCGCAAGCCCCTTCGGGCGTCATCGCAGTGGCTTTGGCTTGCGGCCTTGCCTGCGTCATCAGGTCGGACAGGCTGCCTGCCAGCTCCTCAGCGAGGGGGGGCTCATCCCGCAGTCGCTGGACCGACAGGGCGTTCAATGCATCACCGCGAGGTTTACGGGCTGCACCTGCCAGATGGTTTCGGCGCGGGCGCCGTAAAGGTGAGAGGCGATCGCCTGGAGGAGCGGCGCATCGATATCGTCTTCCGAACACCCCGCCAGCGCCGCCGCGGATTCAGGCGCAACGGCGAGGCGCCTCAGCTCTTGAGCGATGCGGTGAACCACATAGTCCGACGCCCCCTCGCGAAACTCGCTCAGCGCGCCTAAGAGCAAGGCCAGACAGGCTTCGGTCCGCTTCAGTTGGCTGCGGGTGTCGTGGATCTCCTTCATGGCGCACCGGGTGGTCGCCTGGGCGACGTTTACGCTGGCGATGATCTGATCCAGCGTCTCAGCGCTCAGGGGCTCGGCGCCGGGCGTCTCTGAAGGGAGCGTGATCTCGGGCATCGCGGGAATCCAACCTCTATCTAAAAGGTTGAACGGGGGCTGGGCGCCAAGTGGGGCGGAGAATTTTCCGATCCGGGCGCGATCCCAAGAGCGGCCGAGCTAGCCCAGTGAGCTGGCCAAGCTGTCGGACATCAGCTTGGAGACGGTGTCGTAGCTGGCCTCCAACTGGTTCTGGAGGTCGGTCACCATCACCGTGGCGGTGGCGACATCGGCGCCGTCCATGTTGGTGGACAGGGTCGTGAGCGTCGTCACCTGGGTGGAGATATCGCTTTGATATTGGGTCAGGGCCGCGCTGTTGGCCGATAGCGTCGCCTGGGTCCCTGCGACCTCCGTGCCCCCCTCTTGGATGAGGCTGTAGGCCTGGCTGAGGGTGGTGCTGAGCGTGCTGCTGTCGGATGACGCCGCGGTCTGGACCAGGGAAATGCCCCTTAAAATCATCTCAAGGCCCGAATTGTCCGCCTGGACCGATGTGGAGACGGAAAAGCCGTTCGCCCCGTAAAAGGTCGTTCCGCTGGACGAGCCTTGATAATAGGACGTGTCGGGCGTGTCGGCGCTGGTCGGCGCGTAATCGGTGGTATCGACGGGCTCCGTGTCGGTCGCGGTCCCAGAGAACAGATAGCCGCCGTCATACTGGGTGTTCAACAGGCTGGTCATCTGGGCCATCCAGGTGGAGGCTGTGCTCGCGACCGTGCTCGCGGCATTGCCGGATCCGCTGATGTCGTCGCTGAGGTTGCTCAGAATCGAGGTCGTCAAGTTGCTGACGGTCCCCAGCACGGAATAGGTCTCCTGAATACTGGCCAGCGAGGTGGTGGCGCTCTCGCTTGAAGCCGTCAGCTGCGAGACCTGGCTCCCGATCGTCAGGACCAGCGACGTCGTGCTTCCGCCCAAACCGCCATAGGTCTGGGCGTCCAGGCCCGAAGCTTGCTGCGTTTGCGCCTGAGCCTCCTGAGCCTGCACATTATTGTCGATCGACATAATGTAATTGGTTTCGGCAAAGGTGGAAATTCGTCCGACCATCGCACTTATCCCTGCATCATCGAGATCAGCGACGAAAACATCGACTGCACAGCCGACATCAGTTGGGCCGCGGCTTCGTATTGATCCTGGTACTGGGTCAGGAGCGCGGTCTGCTGGTCGGTATCGACGCCGGTGGCGTTGGAGAGCGCCGTCTGGGCGGCGGTGAAGGTGGTGCTTTCGGTCTCCGCCGTCGTGGAGGCGTTCGAGATCACGCTGGCCGCGTTGGCGACGAAGTTGGAGGCGGCGCCCAAGAGGCTTGTCGTGGTGGAACTGGCCGTGCCCATGGCCGTCAGGGTTTGAGTGGCGCTCAAGGCGCTCAACAGGCTGGTGATCGTACTGCTATCGCCCGGAGTCACCCCGGCCGACCCCACCGCGGCGCTTGCGTCCAGTGTGCCGGTCGGCAAGGTCGCAGGATTGGCCGCAAGGGTGCTTGAGATGGCGATGTCGGTGGAGTCAGAGCCTGAGAAGATGTCGTTGAAGCCGAAATAGTTGGAGAAGCCCTCGCTGTCCGCCCCAACGCTACTGCCTGACTCGTTGATCGCCACGCCATTGGAGGATGAACTGGCTGCGATCACCAATTGGCCGGTCGAAGAGATGGAAGCGGTGACGCCGCTGATCCCGTTCAGGCCGGTGACCAGCGCCGACACCGTAGAATAGGCGCTCAGGTCCAAAGTGCTGGTGGAGACCACCGACCCGCTTGAATTGGTGACGGAGACGGTGATGGAGCCCGTCCCGGAAAATGTGTCGGAGCCGGACACGGTGGTGGAGCTGGAGCTCGTCAGGCTATTGGGCGGCGGAAACGCGGAGCCGGCGTTGCTGGCGGCGTTCGCGGTGCTGATCAGGCTGGAAGCCAGCTGATCGAGCTGGTCCTGCTGCGCGGGGAGGATCGTATCGCGAAGCTGAATAAGGCCGCCCAGCGCGCCGCCGCTGATGTTGCCCGTAATGTCCGTCCCATTCAGCATAATGCCGGAGATGCCGTCATCCGGATAGCTGGTCGCCGAACCCAACGTACTGGTCGTGGCGTAGGTCAGCGTTGCAGCTGTGGTTCCGAGCAGTTGATCGCCGCCGCTGTCATAGACCATGAGCTGATTGTCTGACGTGGTGTAGTACTGCACGCCGATCAGGGACGACAAATCCGTCAGGGTCTGGTCGCGCTGATCCTCAAGCGAGACGACATTGGCGCCGGTGGCGGTTCCCTGAACGATCTGTGAGTTGAGAGTCTGCAAGCTCTGCAGGTCTGTGTTGACGGACGTTATCGTCGTGCCGATGTCGTCGCTGGCCTGGGTGCGGAGCGACTGGATCGAGCTCGACAGGCTGGTCATGCTTGTCGCGACGGTCGAGGCGGCGGAGACCACGGCGGCCTGATCGGAAGATGTCGATGGACTTGATTGCAGCGTCGTCAGCACGCTTTGGAGATTCGACAGCAGGTTCGAGATATCGTCCTCGTCCGAGGTGGACCCGAGCGCGTCGTCATAGGTGGAGAGATAGCTGCTGATGACCGAGGCGGCGCCGTTGGCGCCGGCGCTCTGATTGACCGTGCTCGAGAGATAGGTGTTGGTGAGCCGCGTCACCGTGCCTGAACTGAGGGCCGCCCCAACGCCGTCTTCCGTGGTCGGCGTATAGGTCTCCTGGGTCGCCCCCGCCGTGCTGGCGTTGGCGATGTTCGTCGAAACGGTCGCAATCTGGTATTGTGTATTCGTCAGCGAAGACGCGGCTAACGCCAGGGCTGATGAGAGCGACATGGCTAGCGCCGACGATGGAGCTGGATCACCGCGGCGGCGCTTTGGGCGTAGCTGCGGCAAACCCGCCGGCTGAAACGCACTTGCTGAAGCTTCAATCGGGTTTCGGCCATCTCCTCATCGAGACGCTGGATACGGCCTTCCAGGGCGTCGGACAGAACTTGCAGGTCGCTGAGGAGCGCCCGCTTTTCGTGAGCGGGAAGAGAGGCGAGTTCGGCGCCGACCTTGGCGGCGATCGCCTTCGCCTCTTCCGGCGAGGTGATGATCGGCAGGCGGAAATTGGCGTAGCGAGACGCCCGCGCCTTGCGGATATAGCGAATAAGCTCGGCCATGGCTTACGACGACGAAACCGACTGGATGAGGGTGTCGAACATCTTGCCGTCGTAGGTCACGACCTGCGCCGCCGCCGAATAGGCCTGTTGTGCCGTAATCATGTTGTCGAACTGGGTCGAGGTGTCGACGGTGGAGGAATTCAACGCGCTGTCGGTCAGGTCGCCTGTCCCCTCCGTTCCGGCGGTGACCAAGGTCGGGGACCCAGACGTTGTGCTGACAGCGAAGGTTGAACCGCTGATCGCCGTCAGGCCCTCCTCGTCGGCGAACGTCGCGAGCGGTATCTGGGCCACATCGACCGTTGTGGTGGTGGCGGCCGAACTGTTGGCATAGGTCGCCGACACCATGCCGGTGCCCGAAATCGCGATCGACGACAGCTGGCCGCCCACCGAGCCGTCGTTGGTGTTGGTGGTGATGGCGATGCCGTTGGTGGAGTCGGTCGACGCCTGCTGGGTCATACCCGAAAGGTCGAGGGAGATCGTTTGCTCCGCCGCCCCGTTAGACAGATTGGTCGTCGTCGCCGGAACTGAGCCTTCGAGCGTGAGCGAAATCGTCCCATCTGCGTATGTGGTGCCGTTACTGGCATAGGTCGTCGGATCGCCCGATGCGACCGGAGCGGTCGACGTCGCGCCTGTGATCGAATCCAGCGTGCCGTCGTTACTGAACGTGAGCAAAAAAAGGCTGGGAGAGGTCGTGCCGGTCGTCGCTCCAGCCGCGTCGGTTGGATTGCCGAGGGACAGTACCCACTGGTTATTGCCTAGATTCGTCCAAGTCTCGCTGACGGTCTGCGTATTTCCTAAGGAGTCGATGGCGGTCAGAGACGACGTCGTCGAGTCCGTGTCGGAGGAGTCCGCGGCGTTTTGGGTCGACGTGTCCATTCCCGACGGAAGATTGGCCACCAAAGTCGCCGATGTGGTCGCGATCGCCGCCACAGTGGAGGGAACGACGACGGGGGTCAGGGCGCTCAACTGGCCCACGCTGGTTGACGTCGTCGCACCATCGGCGTCTGTTTGGTAACCCATCAGATAGTCGCCGCTACTGTTTACGAGATAGCCGCCGTCCGTTTGCGTAAAACTGCCGTCGCGGGTGTATAGATCGGTTGACGACGACGTGTTTGTCGTGCTCGGAGACACAACGAAAAAGCCGTTACTGGCCGATGAGCTGAGAGCTATATTTGTCGATGTGCCGGTCGTTACTGTTTGACCGATCGTCT
>Ga0116230_10003806_pt1 | contig 14759 bp, 16 predicted proteins | sample S1TSphfallax_3_FD_88678 | JGI IMG/M metagenome (GOLD analysis project Ga0116230, IMG submission 88678) | Host-associated microbial communities from peat moss isolated from Minnesota, USA - S1T2_Fd - Sphagnum fallax MG | ecosystem: Host-associated > Plants > Peat moss > Unclassified | place... | reverse complement strand
GAAAGTAACTCAACCTTGTGAAAGTAACCTAGTTACTTTCCTACTCTAGTAACTAATGAAACCTAACTAGTTGAGCTTGAATTCTCAACAATTAATGGTTACTAATGATGGCTTTTTTATTGCCCTTTATGTGGTTGTTCTGCCTTGTATCGTCCTTGCCATATAAGAGTGAAACAATATTGATTGGCTAAAGAATCAGTAGAGGATGTGTTGTTGGATGGAGGTTCTATAATTAATATTATCACAAAATAGTTAAAATTGAGGTTGGGGCTTCCAAAGCCTAAACTTGCACCATATAATCTAAGGATGGCAGATCAAACAACCACAAAACTAGTGGGGTTGATCAAAGATTTGAAGATATATGTTCATGGCATCCCTTACATAACTATGTTTATTGTATTTCAAAATAATATGGTAGATTCTAATATTCCATGTTGTTGGGGAAACCATGGTTAATGGATGCTAAAATGGCACATGATTAGGGGAGTAACACTATTACCATATAAGGGAGTGGGATAATCAGAACAATTATAGTCACCAAACATTTTGGAGGTGATATAAGAAGACTAGAAGTGGTATTGTGCTACGATTGTTAAAATGACATCATAGATGAAGAAGAAGATATCATCTTTGCTATAGAACCATAATTATTTTCAATAGGAACAATGAGTTTACTTGAGACAGTTCAATTTGTGAAAACCACAAATGTGGAGATCATGGATATAAATGTGAAGATTACTATTTTAGAGTAAGAATTTGAAATATAAAAATCAAAGAAGATAGCAACAAATATGAGCTAGAAGTAGCTTTAGAGGATAAGGTGTGTCCAGAAACATACTACAATCATCAATGAGGGAGTGTTGCAATGGATGAAATTCTAGCAAAAATCAAAGCACATGGATTGCAGATAGTTGGATGGATGCTAATTGAAGATTAATAATTGATGAAGCTTCATCTAGGAATTGATGTAGAAACACAGATGTTGAAGATTAATGCATAGTTGGAAATAAACAAGGTGGTGGAACTAGAGCAACTGTTGAAAGATTTGAAAGGGATTCCACTAGAGTTGGCACAACACATAATTGAGTTGGACACTACTATACCACTAGCACATCAGGCTAGGTACAAAAAAAATCCAAACTATGTTATAATAATCAAACAAGATATAGATAAGTTGTTAGTGGTTAGATTTATTCAATTTGTAGAGGAAGCTACATGGTTGTCACCTTTTGTAATAGTACCCAAGAAAAATGGCAAACTAAAAACCTATATAGATTTCAGAAAACTAAATGTAACCACAAAGAAGGATCCATACTCATTACCTTTCATAGATGAAATGTTGAACACAATAACAAGGTATGAGATATATGCTTTCTTAGATGGATATTCAAGACATCATCAAATTTTTATAGCTCTAGAGGACAAATACAAGGTTGCATTTGTTATAGATTTTGGGGCTTTTATATGGAAGGTGATGTTGTTTGGAGTGAAAAATGGACCTCCAACATATCATAAAGCTATTAGCAAAACATTTAGAGAATATTTGGATAGTTTTATGAAGATAGTTCTAGATGATTTTACAGTGTATAATGACATGGAGAATCATATGTAGAAGCTCAAATTATGTTTTCAATAGTGTAGAGAGGATGGCATTAGTTTCAATCCAAACAAATGTGCATTTATGGTACTTTCAAGGATGATCTTGGGTTTTATTATTTCTAAAGGGAAACTACCAAATCCAAAGAAGATATAAGCAAAATTAAACATGCCACCACCCAAGAATTCACAATAGATTCAAATATTCAATGGGATGACATAGTTTTACAAATGTTTTATCAAAAACTTTCCTACTATTATGGCACCTATCATTAAACTAACTAGAAAGAGACTTTTCTTTGGACAAAAGAATGTTAGAAGGCTTGGGTATTGATGAAACAAAAGTATATTGAAGCACCAATATTGGTATCACCAAATTGGTAGGTGGAGTTTCATGTTCAAACAAATGCATCCTTGTTAGCTATGGGGGCCATGTTGTTTCATAATGTAATAGGGAAGAGTGACCAACTAGTACTGTATGTTTTTGGGCATTTGAATAGAACAAAACATAATTATAACACGACAGAAAAAGAAGTTTTAGCAATGGTTTTTGTTTTGCACAAGTTTAGACATTATTTATTGGGCAATAAGTTTGTCTTTTATGTAGATCATATGGCATTGGCCTATTTGGTCAACAAACCACAAGTTTTACGAGAATAGTTAGATGATTGTTATTGTTCCTAGAATGTGACTTCATAGTAGTGTATAAGCTAGGCAAAACTCATGTAGTTGTAGATGCATTATCAAGACTACCAGACACTATAGAACTCATAGGAGTGCCTAATCAAACACAGATGCAAGTTTGTTTCACACAGAGCTGGAATGGTTGAATGATGTAAAAGATATTCTAAGAATAGGGTAGATTGAAAGAACATTATTGTACAATAGAAACAAAGATTAGTTAGGAAAGTAGAGCCTTTCACGTTGAAAAATGGAAAATTGTACAGAATGAGAAAAAACAACAGATTACGATGATGTTTGACAACTACAAAGCATAGATGGTAAGAGAGAATTTCATGAAGGACCATTACGAGGGCATTTTGCAATTGAAATAACATAAAAAAAGATATTGGATGCTAGATATTAGTGGCCAACTATGTACATAAATGTGCATGGTTACTCGAAATGTTGTGATCCATGTCAAATAATAGGAGGATTAGTAACTCAAAATCTTGTAAAGTTGGTTAGAAGTTTTTTAGAAGAACAATTTATGAAATGGGGACTTGATTTTGTGGGGCCAATTATATTAGTAGGAAGATATAGAAGGAACAAATATATTCTTGTTGCCACAAATTATGCTACCAAGTGGGTGGAAGCAAGAGCATTGAGAACTAATATTATAGTAGTCATAACAAATTTTTTGTATGAATGCATATTAACCAAATTTGGATGTCCTTTGATTATAGTCACATATTAAGGAGTTCATTTCATTAATGATGCCATCAAGTATTTGATAAATCATTTTCTATTGAAGCATGTGAGTTCTACAACTTATTATTTTTAAGGGAATGGGCAGGCTAAGTCTATTAATAAGGTACTTGGGACACTATTGACCAAGTTAGTTAGCGAGAATATAACAGATTGGGATGAACATTTGTCTATGGTGTTATTTTCATATAAAAATACATACAAAGTAGCAATAAGGTATACACCATATCAATTAGTGTATCAATTACATCGATTGATGCCCACAAAGTACATAGTTCTAGTTGTTAATGGAAATGAAAGAGATAGTACCCCAATGAGAGTTTGAACTAGTAGAATTATAAAGCTGGAGAAGTTGCAAGAAGCTAGAATGCAGGTTGTAGAAACTACAAGAATTCAATAGTGGAATAGAATATTATGGAGTCAACAAAAAATCTAGAAAAATAAGTCACACCTAGGGAAATTTATTAGGAAATGGTTTGAACCATATAGAATACATTATGTGTTGCCAAATAACATTGTGTTATTGGTGACCATTGAAAAGTTTGAAGTTAACCTTATGTTGGTCAATGTTAATAAGCTCAAACCTTATATGTACATGAAATCTGAAGTTCAGAAACAAGAACAACAAATGCTAGTATATTGGGAACATAATGTAGGTGGAGTTCAAGCGGAGAATTGTGATATAGAAGAGGACGATGAAAATTGTGAAATACATAAACCACAAATGAAGAATGTTGCAAATGAAGAACAAGTCAAAGATCTTATAGTGAACAAAATATTGATTTTTTATTAATAGATGAGTAACAAATTCGTGAGTAATAATAACAAAAGTGAGGGATTTGAGATCTAGAGATGTGAAGATGATTTGTTAAAAGTATTGACTAAATCAATAGGAGTCTTTGCCTAGTCATTAGGGGTATTTGCTTAATCATCAGATTTGTTGGCACAGTTAGCAGAAAAATCGATATAATTAATAGATGTATTGTCATAGTCAGCAAATGAATTGACACAATCATTAGATAAATGGGCACAATTAATAGAAGGTGTACAAGGTGAACAAGGTGGCGTTAGTATAATTAATGAAGGGAGATTAGCAATGTGGAGTAATCAGGAGATGAAATCTTTAGCGTTCATCCATAATGATGATGTGAAGTGCTTCCACATGGATGTACAAGGGTCACATAAACTTATAGTGACAGGCCATATTAATTTTGACGATCATGTGTTAATTAAAAGACAATGGGCAAGTAAAAGAATGAATGCAATGAATGGGATGTTCAAGGACGAAAAAAGGGGTAACCATCGAAAGCAATTTGAGTTTGTTGTTGAAAGTTATGCATGTTTTCAAAGTTTTGGAGTTCAAAGTAGCATGAATGTAAAGAGTGCCATTGAAAAACTACATAAAATAACAAAGGAAAAGGAAGCATATAGGAGTGAACAAAGAAGAGGAAGTGAAATTTTTGAAAAGAATAGAAGTAGAAGAGGAGTTGAGAAGAGCAGAAAAAGAAGGTGTTAATGTTAAGGGGGTAGGATGAGTACATGATTTTGGATGAATAAGGCATTTATGATAAGGCCTAATCATGGAACTTTGTTAGTTTGAATTTTGAATTCTTGTTGGTTTTGAATCATGATAATGTGACTTGGGACTGCCCAAAAAGGGAAGATTTGGGGAAGATCTAGGGAATTTTTAAACACACAATTTTGGGAAGAAGAAAAAGAACTATAAGTACTTACAATAGAAAACCAAATTTTTTTTTTTGACAGACCATAGATTTTAATTGTTGTTTTGATTTTTTTTCAACAAAAGATAAGACTTTGCTGCAATTTTGATTCATGTTTTTAGTTCTATATTAAAAAAAAAACTTCTATAATGAATTCTATGTTTATATCGTTGTGTGAATTTTCTATAGTGTCATAATATGATGAAATGAGTTGTAATCTTGTTTTTGGAATTTTTTACAATGTATTTTGAAGTGCAAATTTTGGTTATATGAAATAACCTTGAATATGGTGTTTTAATGAATGGTTGTGTTAAATGTGTTGAGAATTAAGGCATAAATAGTGGATGTATGCATGCGAAGTGCAAATTTGTTGTTATAGTAATGTGGAATAATCCAATAGGAATTAAATTTCATTTCTACTAATGGTTGATGCAGCAAATGCGTTGGTCAAAGAAGCTCAAGTTGCTCTTAAGAACATAGTTGGATTGGATGCATTTGTCAATAAAGAATAATGGAATGTCATTCAGATGAAAGAGGAATACCATGCCTGGTTTGTAACAATCTCGCAAATTATTTACCAATGAAAAAGGTTAGCCTATTTTAGTAACCATATTGCCATCACTTTGAATTTAGCAAAAAAGGGAAAGAAAATTAAATGGTGTTCCATTATGTTGACATAAATGTTAATAGAATTGATTCGGTGGACTGAACATCAAAAGTAGATTGCAATAAGGTTAGCAACACCTGACAAGAAGGCAACAACTTGTTATTCAAGATTAGTTATAAAGGTCTATTTATGATACTAGTTTCTTTTGTTAGAGGAGGATATGCATGTTGACTTTCCAAAACCATGACTAGTTTAGGAGAAAAAAAAGAAGAAGATTGTTATGAAGCAATCTATAGAACCTTTTCCTAAGGTTGTGACCAAGGAGCAGTTCATTAATGAACAACGATTGGTGCGTTTAGCTAACATTTCACCACAACCATTTCAGTAATCACAATGGGTAAAAATACAAACTGAATCGTTAACACCCAAGGACTAGTTGAATCCAAAACCAACCAATTCACCACGGAAAAAAAAACCTTGCACCCATTAGCAAATTATGGTTATGGAGGGAGGTGATGAAGACATGGAAGCTAATGTCACTACACATCAAAATGACGAATTGATAAGGACAAAAAGTGACTAGTTCATGGAGGATTGAAATGAACTTGACTTTGAATAGGTACTAAATCAAAAATGTTTATTTGCTCAAGAAACTTCTATTCCTATAAAACATGATAACAACCCATTATCAACAAGGACCAAACCAATTCAACCAGTTCAACTAATTCACCCTAAACTTGTTGAACTAGTTAAGCTTATTCATGTTTATATTTTTCCTAAGATGTTGGCAACCTATGCTCAACATGAAAGCCTGAAACAAGTTACACTTTTCTTTGAGCAAACAACCTTAATTGCCCAAACTTGGCCTTAGATAATAAACAACTTAATTGATTTGAGAACCAAATATAATATTATTGAGAACATGTTAAAGGACACCAATAACTAGTTATAGGCCCATTCCTTAGAATTGGTTAGTCATAAACAAGCCTTGCAAAACAAATATAAGGATTTAACTATTATGAAAACCTAGCTCTTGAAACTACAAATAAAGAACAAACATCTAGTTGCTAAAAATGTTGAAGTTGAAAAAACAATCAAGAAGGTTGAAGCCTTATGGTTGGAATACAATGAATTAACCTAGGCTCATTTCAAAACCTATAATGACCTAAAGACCCTACATACTAATCTTAATCGATTAACAAGGGACTATGGCAAGATGGAGGCCATTAGTGTACAATGGGAAATTTTTTTGTTGGATTTGGAGAATACATGTCTGTAGTAGAGGGAATAGTTGATGGAAGTCAACATTGATATGGAAAATTGTACCTATGAACTTCGAATACATATCCAAGAATTGAAGGGCGAATTTGAAACATTTCATAAAGTGCCAGGTAAAGTTTTTCAAACCACCTATATGGATAACCAGTTGAAGGAGTTTGAAAAATTGTTTTTGGACAATGCCTTGTTTAAGGTACATAACCAAACATTGGTTGATAAAAACCCAAAATGGAAAGAATGGTGGCAAATTGTATAGGAGATTATGGAAGAATATATTAAAGATAATTTGGAAATTACTCGTGGAGATGAAAAAGCCTACTTGAATGAATTGGTTGCATATTGGTTGCAATTTGAAGGCTATAAGCATGATTAGCTTATAGCAAATTGGCTAGAGTACCTATTATTTTCCAAAAAAATTCACATGTGTAAGTAACAACTATAGTTACAAGTCCTTGAAATGAACTTGTTGTCATTACTATTGAAGAACATGAATCCATTAGAGGAGGAGCAGAGCTAAGCATTGTTTCTTGTACTTTACCTTTGCCCATAAAATTTTTGGAAATAACTATTGTAATTGTTAGCACTCAAGTAGAAGCCTTCGAAGAACCCATCATTCCAAAACCCGTAACATTAATTATATAGAGATTGGAGTAAGCGTAGAGGTTATTTTGATTAACAATATTGCCCATGCCTTTGAAGTTTTTAAACCTCTATATGAAGTATTGAAAGACACACCTATTGTTGAGGGGCTAGGATTTGAACTGATTCATTTGGTTGAACTTGTTGATACCATAGGTGAACAACCTGTTGATGATTTAGTTGTAGGAATTAAACCGATAGTTCTAGGTGATTGATTTTGAAAATGAAATTTGGTTTTCAATATATAGTGATTAGTTAAAACCAATTGGTAACTAGTGAGGCAATATAACCTTAAGACTATTTTAGTTTTTGGATAACATATCTTAAGCTAAGCAGTTTATTATAGTAACCAATTGTTAACATAACAAGTTGATTTAAGCTTGTGATAAATAAGTTTGTTATTTTGATTTTGAAATTTATACTGGTTAATGATTGTTTAAGTTGAAACAACACTATAAGTTGGTATAAATAAAAAGATTTAGAGCTAGATAATGAGATCTTTTTTTTTTGGGTAGTTCTTGGAGAATTTTTAAATTCTGAACCAATCTACTGTAGTGGCATTCCCATTCGCAACCTGCCTTGCGAATAATTATTTTCAAAAGTTTTTCTTTTTCGCATTGACCAGTTCACAATTATTTTCACTTTCGCTAGGCCGTTTTTGCAATTTCTCCACCTTTTCATTTTGGTAAGTTCGTTCAATTTGAGCCGTTGGATACAACACCCACGACCCCGGCGATGACGGTTCAATGATCGCAGTGGGCCGGCCCGACCGAGCCCGCCGGGTCGGGCTAGACAAAGATATTGCAGTGAAATTTGGTGCACAGACATTGCCAACATGTCTCATTGAACGGTCAAGATACTGGTACTGTACACAAGCTCTTGATTTAGGCGGGAAAGGTGCAAAACTGTAGGCCCCAGAGACTGAGCCACAGCGAGCTGCGTGCACTGTGGCTCAGACAGATAAGGAAAAGTGGCTTCCCTTTCAAAAATCAAGAATGGCACTAGAGCTGTAGGGAAACGGCAAAACAAATGAGGCATCGGTAAGGGAATGGTGCCCAAGGTGGCCACTATCACCAAGTTTTTTCTGTCATCTTTAAAGAAGAGTAGCTTGCCCAATGGCAGAGAAGCCAGACTCAGTTGGGAGAGCGGTTGAAGGAGCAGGCAGCCCGTAGAGAAGAGGCAGAGAAGGCCCATCTGGCTGCCAAGCGTCCCGTTGGTAGACCAAAGAAAAGCACTGCAGTGCCTTCGGCCATATTGATTCCAGTTTAGGCTTCTGGACAGCAACCTGCAGCACAGAATGGGGGGGAGCAAGGGGATGCGGCAACAACTGAGGAGACGGGGGTGGATGCAAGCGAAAAACCACCCCCTGCAAAGAAGAAGGGAAGTTACACAAACTGGTTTGTCCCCGATCTGTGGCCTTTCATTGAACAAGCTGTGAAGCAGCACCCCAAGAACTTGTATGAAGCTCTGTTTTCCCTTCAACACATCAAAAAGCCTAGCCGGGTTGGCAGCCCTTTTGACAACCTGACCATCAGCACTTTGAAGGGGTGGTTTAAGAAGGATGTGACGAGGCACTTTGTTTTACGGAGGAAGTATGAGGAGGCTATTAAGTTGCAGTCTGCACGGTCAGCTGCTCAGGACAAAGGGCCTCAGGGGATCCCCAAAGATCATCCAGTGGCTTTTCAGATGATCGTAGACACTCTGAAAGGCATGCGAGACTCGAGGTAGCCTTTGGACAACACCATTGCTCAAACAGTCATTCAAGGGATTATCTCAGCTGTTGCCCCTGAGTTCTTTGAGAGGCGCACAAAAAGTGGATTCTTCAGCATGTTGAGAAGGTTTGCAAGGAAGTTCTGTAGCGCCCTTTCTGCACTGGTTGATGGGTTCCTGGGAGGAGTTGGCAGGGCTCAAGCAGATGATCAGGAAGGGGTGGACGAAGTGCGGGATGGGGAAGATTCATGAAGCGGAGTTCCAAGCAAAGGCCTTGTCAGAATGTCTGACAAGGGGTCTGCTGGTACTGGAAGCAACGGAGGAGGATACGACGACAGGGCCTGAGGGGGACATCGAGGTGCTCGTGCACATGGAACAAGCTTCATTGGCCGGTGTGATGGAGGCCTGCCTGGATGATCAGTTTGATGTTCCAAGTGATGTAGACCTAGATGGTTCTGACTATGAGGAGGATGGATCAGATGGAGAAGATTAGAATTTAGTTGTTAGATCAACATCACTAGTATTGGTTAGAGCCTTGCTTCGAGACTCTTAGGGCAGCTACCTATTCTGCCATTTTTGGTATTTTTCGCTGACAGGGTTGCAGAATTATCGGATTAATTCACAACTTCACACCGGCTGTAAAAAATTAGTTTTTTTTTTCGCAGCGGCCAGAAATAATTATTTTTAGTGCGAATGGGAATGCCACTACGGTATTTTGATTTTTTTAAAGCTTTTCCTTTTTTTTTATTTTTGGAATGCAAGATGTAAAATAATTTTTTTCTTGATGAATAAATAAGAAACTTCAATGTTTCTTTTGTTTTGATAATTTAGATTTGGAAAAACAAACAATACTTGTTGATAATTTCAGTAAACCAGAATTAGAAAATAGAAAAGAGCATGTAAAATTAAAGGGATTAGAAAACACCCTTTAACATTTTATATTACAAGAAATAAAATAATTTTTATGTTTAATTATAATGTCAAAAGGAGGAGCAAATATGTTTGGGTGGCAAATCAAGGGAAACTAAACAAGTGATGTATTGCATATAATGGTTTTGCCCCTTATGGCAAGTTCAAACCATGCCAATGAAAATAGGAAAATTTGCTTCATGAAGGTCCCAAAGAATGATCTCACAATTCACAATGACATTTGGTGAACCTTCTTCAAAATGTTGAACCAAATGAAAAGTACATCTTAATTTTTCCATAGTCTCTCCTTGCAAGAACTAGCAAAAATAAAAATGATAGGAACAATCAAGATTTATGTGATTTGTAGTAACCACACAAATCTTTTGACAAACAATCAAACTCTGATTCAAGATACCATTCCTTGATGTGAGTTGTTATCATTGTGAAAGAATTCAAGGTCTTGATCGGAGAGGCAAAACACAAGATCATACCAACTTGGGGTGTTCAAATGTGAAAGCAAATGTTAAATATAAATGAGTCATGGTTTACACCAATCTTCTTGAATTGATACTCTTGAACTTTTTTGCCATCATTAGAATACTACCAAAACCTTTCAAAATGCTCAACATGATCTTGTTACCTAAAGCAATCAAATGTTTGACAAATAAAACATGAATGGTAAATACCAGAAGCAACATACAAATGCTTACAACTTCCTCTTTTTGTGTGGATTGGAGATGTGGAAGATGTTATAGATTGACAAAGTCATCCTAGGTTTGTTTCATTGATTTGTAGGTTTCAAAGAAAAAACCCTAACAAAGTATAAGGACTTGTAATCCAATGCATGATTCAATTGATGGATTAGTAACAATCATTGATGTTATCCTCGGTCCAAAGGCGGAATACTCAAATAATGAATAACCACAAATTGGTTATACCATTACCAACAAATTAGGTCTAGTTGCAAACTGTAAGTGGATCAATAAGTATTAAGTAGAGGTACCATTTAAAGGGAATAATATCAAAAGAGCAAACAAGATTTTGACTCCAATCTTGTGAAAACATTAGGTGTGCTATTTCAAATTCAAATGATTTGGTAAGAAAGTCCAACAAATTTTGTCATTTTCAAGAATATGTGGATGACTTTGCATAATTGGTGACTAATCTAATAAGTTGAATTCCTTTATTTAACATGATCAAGATGGTTGTGTCCAATCAAGTTATGAGAATTGGCTCATAGTTGACCTATTCAACATTGAAACAAGAAAAGGAAACTTGGTACTCAGACACAAGTTTTTCTTAAGATAAATGGTAGATCTGAAGGACGTTCTCAAGCACTTTGGGACATTGTTTGCATGTAGGCTTACTCCTTTGGAAGCTAGACCTCAAATCCACCTCAAGACATTTAAGAACAGCTGTGGATGCAATTTAGTTCATCATACCTGATGTTTAATGTGGGACATGAATAGCACACATACATGTCCTGAAAGCTTCCTTTCTAGTAGGCAGGTTGCTCAATTCCTGGAAATCCTTTTATTACCTCATTGTGTGACAATTAGGAAATGTAGTTTGCAGTATGCAAAAGATGAACAAGATGTCAAATACAGAATAATAATAGGTGTACATATTCTTGTCATGTACAAAGTTAAAAGGTGCAAGGATTGTGTATGCACTCTTATTATACAGCTTGATTGAGATGCAGAAATGTAACAAGTTCAATTTGCAATTATGACCAAAATTGTCAACGGTGACCCCAATGTATTAGATAATGGTCTCACTGCTGCTGCCTATTTCTGCTGGGTAAGGTGACTGGCGAGCCCTATCCTGCAGAATAGGCAGCAGTGAGACCATTAGCTTAAGGAGACCATTTTGGACCATAACGTCAATTTTTGAAATGGAGAGCTGACCATTATGTTATAGACATAAACAAGGACAGGTGATAAATTAAGAAGTAAAGTCACCTTGGATGAGAATTATCTGCCATTTAAGATGTCTATAATGTAACGGAATCTGACATCAAAATTGTTTAAGTTGTAAGTATCATGCCCAGTTGCAGGCTGAAACTCAATTTGCAAACAAATTGAGCACCCAAAACCTCCGAACCTCATGAGCAACCTACCTAACATACATAGCTCATAGTTTTCTTTTGCAACGTCAACATAGAGGCTCATTATTTCGTGTAAATGGCTCTGCCTCCTTATGGCAAGTTCAAACCTCAAACCAGCAACAACAGTTAAAATAGGAATTGTTCAATGAGTTGGAACTTGTTCACAGACTGAACTTATGCCAGAAACAGATTCCACTCGTAATTCACTTAGAGTTTGAACCTGAGTTTGCTCAATCATGGCATGGAATAGCTCGTATATTTAAGCTGGCATTCATTCTACGCGGCGGCTAAGGTCTCGTTTCTGGTAGAGATGACGATTCCGCTCCGTAGACGCTACACCTCCATTGCCTCCAGCTCCTGTTCACAACGTAACAATTCTAATAAATCAATATAATTCACTTAAATATTGCACCACCAATCAATCACCCAAGTTCTACAAGTTATGTACAAGAAGTACTGAAATTAATTACACAGTGTTGTGTTATATTATAGACTAATTAAAGCCATTTCAACCATGAAAATCACATTCGAGAATGCACGAGAATGGCACAGCTGATCGAACATAAGCCTGATTTCATGCTCTCGCATGCACTCTCGCTCGAGACACTTTCAAGAGATTAGTACCAATGTTTGCCGTGTGGAATTATGTTTCTGTCCATTTATTTTTTACAAAAGAAGGAATATGATCAGTTTATTGGAATCCAGATGACTCTACGAGCTGGAGCTCTAGTGCAGTTAACATGCATGCGGAACTCTAGTACTAGAGCACCGAAACAGCAGCTGTGTGATCAAGTCTGCTTAAAGAAGCCCCGGCCCGGTTCTTCTGATTTACTACGCCGGTTCGAAGGAGCTTTCGATGGATCACATGTGAAACCAGCGTGATGAAGCAAGCAACCTTGTCAAGATGACACAGCGCCTGCATATGGACAGATACCCATGTGAAAGCCTTTTCTGTAACAGCAAGCAGAACAAAAAAGTTATACTAGCTTCGGAAAAACATCATCAGCAGAGCTCACCTCACAGGAGCTGTTGCTCTAGATCCCTGGCTGTCGAGTAGCTTTTACAATATTCCGTACTAAGAATTTCTTCCAAATGATCGTTAAACTCCACAAGGTCAGTAGTAGTACATGCAGAAGCCACAGCCACAACTTTATCTTCACTGTCCAACTCGTTAGAAGGCCTTGAACTTGAGAGGTTATAAAGCATGATTGCCATAATCACCTCGACACTGAAACCGCCAGATAGATTGCCGCAACTCGTTTGAAAACTTCCGAAACTCTGGTATCGATCATCCGATCTTATCAGCAGGTTTCTGTTCCTCGAGGATGCGCCAGTGAGGATGCTTGCTGCAAGTAAAAAAGTAGACTATATATAAGACCAGACCATCAAGATTCATGAACCGACGTTGCGGAGCAAAAATCCGAACATCACGTTACCGGTGCAAATCCTGTGAACCGCGCTACCTGCGCAGAACACGTTAGACGTCCAGTCAGGTTGTTCTTGGCAGAGACCGTAAAACTCTGTGGGCAATCTTTAGCAAGCAACAGCACTAGAGCATTATACAGATAGGCTCAAAAGACGGTGAGTGATGTCGATGAGGCAACCGCATCAGAAAACTCCAGAACGTTCTCCTGTCAGAAAACCTGCAAGCTGAGAATCAACACCCATCAGCGGCGGCCGCTATTTCTAAGCGACTGTAAAGGACGCCCATGACAGCCTACAGGTCACGGTGAGTCCAGTGCCGAGTCAACCCAGAGGGGAAAGCCCTATAGATCTGCAGATGATCCATGGTCGCGGCCTGCGGATGAAAGCACGATTGAGTGCCTGCTGCACACAGATCGAAAGGCCGGGACGTCGCGCCCGGAGGCATATGGTTGGCTGAGAGAAGGATGAAAGAGAAATGTCGAAAGCAGCCACCTCTTTATGATCTGCAGAGTCCTGTAGTCTAGACACTACAGCACCTTTGCAAGCAAGCAAACGCGGATCGAGATTGAACCCATGATGAAACGCACCCCGCGACATGACATCCTTTCTTTCTTTCTTTCTCTCAGTCAACTATATATCTCAAGAACGCCGACGAAACTCTTGTGCTTTGCAGCTCGGAACGTGTCGTGACCAAAGCCGCAGCAACTCTCCATCTAACAAAGTTCAAGCTTCGAAGACCGAGCCGGGATGTGAGTCTATCTCAGCTTCCTTTGCTCTCTCCACCTTATACCATTGGATGTGCCCTGAGTACTTAACCCAGTTGCTCCAGTTGGTAACCTAGGTAGCACCCAAGAGTTCCTCTATTGAATCCAATATTTTCATTACACTAAATGATTGCAACGTGTTAGTAACTAAATGGAGCTTGCTTTGCTATGCCCTAGTCTTAAGCATAGGTTTGCTAGGTTTGAGGTCCCAACAGCGACCTTGTTAATTAACCATCCCCCCAGTCCACCTGTTGTCCCCTGTCGACCCACCTTGGTCCTCGGTTCACCATCCTTGGGTTAACAATTTAACCTACATCCTCCTTTAGTTTTAGTCATAAAACCCAATGCAGGAGTTTGTCTTTTGCTTTCAAAATGGGTTCTTTCCGGCCACAGTGAACCAGCACTCACCAGTGCACCATCCACTGGATGCCTGTTATGACTCAGTTGTGGATGATCCTCAACTGAGTTACTACCCGGTTTCATCTTGGTAACCCATTCTATAAGAAGTAGGTCTAACATATAGACAGGTAGGTAACAAAAAAGGGGACTACTAGGTAAATAGATAGTTTACACAT
>Ga0116230_10003804_pt1 | contig 14767 bp, 11 predicted proteins | sample S1TSphfallax_3_FD_88678 | JGI IMG/M metagenome (GOLD analysis project Ga0116230, IMG submission 88678) | Host-associated microbial communities from peat moss isolated from Minnesota, USA - S1T2_Fd - Sphagnum fallax MG | ecosystem: Host-associated > Plants > Peat moss > Unclassified | place... | reverse complement strand
TTTGAATAAAGAAAGACAGACAAAAAAATCTTGACCTAAAAATCTTAACCCCACCCATTTCTGCCAAAACTCTTTTTTTGCCAAACCTTTTAATTGCAATAACAACACAACAAATCTGTCTTTGCTGGCTGTCCCCATTGGATTCAATAGGCGGCCTTTGTGATTGCTCCCATTATGTTGTTTATGATGCTCCCTAGTCCCGTCCCCACTACCAGAGTTATGGTAGAGTTATGATGGCCCCCATTGGTCGGTAGGTAAGTAGGTAGGTAGGGGATGTGCATTGCGGAAGGACAAGAGATTGTTTTGCTCCAATTCTAATTGGTTAGTTTCTTTTCCTTCCTAATGTACACTTTCATTTCAGTAAGAACTATAAGTTTTTCATCTAAGGGAAACAAATGGTTGTATTCTTTTTATTATATCTTTCAAACCTTCAAAAAATGAGAACTGTCATATTTTTAATTCTTGATCAAATAAAAAATAAAAATCTAAATAAATTTTTAACTTTGATGCAAGCAAAAAAATTGTAATTAAATTTATGGTGATTTAAATATGTGCATATTAAAAAATTAGGTAATAATAAGGTGGGAGAAAAGAAAGGTTCCTTTATCTAATACCTCCCAAACAATATCTTGTTTGATGTAAATAATATAAATTTTTAATATTTAATGTCCCCCCTCCCCCCATATAAATATTTTAGACCTTGACAAGGTGATTTTATAAGCCTTTTTGTAAATCTTTTTTTTGTTTATCACAAAATAAAATCATAGAAGAGAAAAACAATTGTAACCTCAACGAGCTCCCCACTCAATTCAAGACTTTGTGATGGCTTAACAAAACATCCAATTTTCCCCCCCAAAAGATGAAATGTACAAACTACATGTTAATTGTAACTTCTCTCATATATTCCATGTTTGTTAACCCTAGAAACATCTTCAACTCAAAACATCATATGGGTCCAATATGCCAAGTTATGGATGGAATCAAACAAATTACAAGAAAACAAATATAAATATAACCCTCACAAACAAACATTCAAGCATGTAAAAACTCTTCTAATATGCCCAAGTTTAATGTATCCATAAGTTGTCTTTGATTGTATGGTTGTTTTTTTTATTGCTTTAATATGTGCCAATACATCAAGTGTCTCTTGTCCTTATATAATACTAAAACTACAACTAGAAGTTGGACTGCTCCTTTAGCATAGCAAGTGGTGTAAACACCAATGGATTTGGGGTTTGAAATCATAGAACTCTCACTTGTAAAGATAAGTAAAAAAATAAAATACAATTAGTACCTAAAAATAGTGATACACCTGACCCTTAAATAATGTTGCAAAGCTAATTTAGCACATTTTGGGTTTAGTGCAAAGCATAAAACTATTGTTTTTGCTTGAATAAAAATATGGAGAATGTGAATCACTAGAAATTCAACCTCAATGTCTTAGATATGAGAGGTGATTTCTATAATCATTAAGTTCTGGAACCAAACCTAGGTCATAATGATTAGTTGAATAAGAATGAAACCTTTCAAAATTTGAAGGACTTCACAAAACAATTGTGATCTTCTAATATTTTGGAAATAATTTGCATAGTTCACAAAATGTTACTAATTTTAATTATAATAAAATTCTTGGTTATTAGTATTAGCATTGTCACATTTCATCAATTTTGGCACTAATGTAATCTAACTTCACATTGGTTTAAAGTCAACCTAATTCAAAGCAAACATTGATTTGCATGGATTTTTTTACCCTAACAATGATTTAAATTCAGTTGTGATATAGGGATGATTGGCTAGATTTTGGTCCCATCATTATGGTGACCAAAATTCCATCACAAAATAAAGACAAATCAAAACCATCAGGATGTAGTGACTAAATTTTCATCATCATTTTGACTTCAAATTTCTTCTTTTTTTAATTATTTTAAGAAAATTTGCAACTAAAATTTGGTTGTTCCTATGGACCAAGGTGTCCAAATGGCTAAAACCAATTCCATTTTAGTTATAATTCAACAATTTGAATCTAGTCCTCCAAAAAATTGAAATTTTTGATCATCCAAATTAAGCAAATAAATTTTGATCATCATTTCAATAGTCAAGAATTCATTTTTTGTCAAAAACATAATAATAGTAATTTGCAATTAAATTTTGATTATTCATAAGGATTGAGGTGGACTTGGGTAGACAAAATGTCCATAAGGGCTAAAACCATGTTGACCATATCCATTCCAATCACAATCCAACAATGACCAAAATCTAATCTCCAAAAAAATTATTTAAAAAATCTTGACTATTTAAATGTGATGATGAAAATTTCAATCACCATTTTGATGGTCTTTTTTCTTTGTTTTGGGATGGGATTTTGGATGTTACTAAACTACAACTGGGGCAGACTTGGTCCCAATCCATATGGGCAACCAAATTTCAATTGCATCTTTTTAAGTCACAAAATTGAATTCGTGATTGTTAAAAATGGCAATCAAAATTCAACCATTAGATTTGGACAATTAATTTGTTTTTCATGATTGGATTATTGCTTCATTATATTATTATTAAGGTGGAGTTGGTCCCACTTAGACCTGCTAGAATCCATATGAACAACCGAATTGAACAATGAATTTGTTTTTTAATCAAATTTTGATTTAAATGAAATCTTGACCATCAAAATGAATTGAATTCAATCCCAATCAATAATAAGTGAATTTATAATAATTCGAATGAAAAATGAAAAAACATGACACTAACATGACAATTGACATAAGATGGCATGTCGTGTCATTTTTAACAACTTTAGTAGAATTTGGTTATTGGACATTATTACTTGACGAAACTAAACATTGTTGTGATAATTTTGTACATTCAAAAAATTTGACCAATCTAGTTGAAAGAATCTCCTTGTACTTGTGCAAAAATGCATCCTTTCTTATTGCTTGCCAAGTCAAAACTTTTATAAAAATCACTTTAAATAAGAAAGGCAATTGTCTATAAAATATAATTTTTTGTTTTCTAACTACTTCCATTTGCATGCACACATGTCCACGAAGTGTTTATGGAAACTCAATGTTGTTTTTGCATACATTGGAAAATTTGCAAAGCATTGTCCATATCCTGGAAGTATTGCAATAGAATTAAACACATTCAACACAATCTACAAAAAAAAAACCCAATTAGCTACATTTAATGTACATTGATAATAATTAGTTATAATAAACCAAATGTAAATCAAACAAAGATTAAATTTTCAATGCAATGATGCCATTTTTGTTAAATATATGGAATTTGTGCATCTAAATTTAAACCATTTTTAAACATTAATTGTTTCAATGCATGTGAAAGTTCTTTCATAATCTTCATATAGGTAGAAAAAATGTTTTGCACATTTTTTTGAATTTTGAATTTTTTTATGGGATTCAATCATAATTCCCAACTTTTAAACCGCACAAGTTGTATATTTGCACTTGTTTGTAATACAACATTCAAACATGTTTCCACCACTTGAACATAAGGTCACATTTGCCATTACAAGACTTAATTTTAATATTTGGTGTGTTGGAGTTAATAACACCAATAAAATTAAAATTGGTGTAGCCAAAGCCAATAATTTGCCTCATCCTACACATAGCACATGCATGAAATTTTACTTTAGATTTGAAGTTAATACATTCATGCAAACAAGATGATAGGAATGAAATTTGCAATAATAGATTATATCATTGAAATGTTTTGCACATAATTTCAAATTATGTTTCATATCATGTCCTACTAAGTCAAGAGTAGTCACATGCTTAAATGAGGCATCAAAACCTTCAAACTCTCTAAGAAGCCTTCATAGTGCTTGGACACATTGATTATGTTTGATAATCTACCTTGTGTAGTCATGACAATTATCATGGTATGTTGCTTTCATAACAATGATGTGTTTGAATGTTTAGAATGATTTGCACTATATTCAAAAGGAGAGCTAGACCTATGAATTGAATTGACATATATAGTGTGACATTGCATGAATCTTAACCAATTTGAACTCTGATTTTTGTCATAAGAAACAAAAATGCATTAGACCAACTTTGTCATGCTTCAACATTTTCAATTGCAAAACATGAAATTATTAATTTTTGAAAACATTGTATGGTGTCTCGCAAAACATTGTTATTTTAAGTTTAAATATTCTCCAAGACCTTCAAAGCTATAAGTAAAATTCCAAGGACGCCATGACTTTCAATCACCAAACGAATTTTTTTTATTTGATTTTACTTTAATCACAAGCAAACATCTATCCAATTCCAAAAGAACCTTGTTAAATTTGTGAAGGTTACTAAATGATGATGCCAACATTAGTTTTGAACATTCTCAAATTAAACTAGTGTAACATTTCCAAATGAATAATATGATATGGGTTCCCACACTCTACCTTCCCACCATTGAATCCCCAACATGTGCATTATCATAGATAGCAAATTAAAATCACATATAAGTCAACAACAGTTTTTGTGAACAAAATAAATGCAATCCACCTTTCACAAGTTTATTTTTAAATGTAAATGAGATTAAGCTTGATGGGATGTATTGAAAACTTTTTCGAAATCCCCTCTCCATTTTTCTTTCAAGATTGTCTCCATGATTGCTTTCATTCCTTTGTTTAGTTTTGTAAAGAAATATGTGATAAATTTCCAATGTATTCTTTTAGCATAAACACAATTTGCATGGCATTTGCATTTGTTGACTTTTCATTCTACCAAGTGATCACATATATTATAAGCATATATATATATGGGGACGCCCACTATTCATCATCATGAAGATCTATTGATGTTAAAGTACTACACACTCAATAATAATAATCACAATATCTCTTGGTCACATTTTAAACATATTGAGTACATTATTCAAAAAATATAATTTGGTTATTCAAATGAAGAAAAAATGGAAACTTGAAACTTGCGTCCTTAAATGGTTGAAGGATTATTTCCAAACATTCCTAGAACATTTCCTTTTTATATTGTGAAATGCATTAGTTGCAAAATCAACAAGAAGAATGTACATCAAGAGATGGCCCTCATCCAAAGATCTTTCCTCACATGTAACTTTTTCAAGGGACAACATGAGTGAGTGTCTTGTGAGCCTCCCATCATTTGACAATGTAGTATTCATTATAGAAAATTAATGTTGCAATGAGCCCACCCTCACAATTTATATGTTTGTACAAATTTCAAGCCAATGTTACTATATGTGTCAAGTATTGCATACGTACTATCAAAAAAGCTAAACAATACATTATGCATTAACAATGAATAATTTACTACTATATATTTTAGCACTTCTTAGTTGGGGATATATATTCACATTAAAAGTGCACCACTTTAAGCAAAAATGGTGACAAATTACCAATGTGACATTAGTGTACAATAAACTTTCTATTGGTGGGAATCTTTAGCAATCATAAATTCAAGTAAAAAAACATTTGGACTATGCACACACGACATTTTTTTGTAACCCAAAGTTCATTTTAAATCAAAATTCACCTTGATCCTACGATCAACTTAAAAGGATTGGGTGTTCATTCAATATACATACTATATATAACATGCAAATTTTTTATGACCATAAAATGTCATATTGGGTGACATGTTTCATTAACAAGGGAAATATGAATGGGCAAAAAAAATGCATGCCTCAACAATCTTCCCCTCTTTATTTTGACTTTTTTTTTATTAAAATGTTCAATAATAATTTTATTATGGCTTATTAGTTCACAAAAAAATAATGTTTCTAACCAAAAAAGTTTAAACAAAAGTAATAATTTTCAAAGAGATTGATGGATTATCTTTTGTTATATCATTTTCATTATTCACCTAAAATTTTATACAAACATATCACCTATAACCTCACTTTTGGAATATATTTTTCATTTTTCATACTTTATGATGGGCATTATTTTGGTCCAAATTATATATTCATCACATAATTTTTAAAAATATTTTGTTGAGTTATTTTTTTAATTCATTAAATCAAGTTCCAAACTTCTCAATCTCCTCAAATTTCACAATATTATCATTAAATTTGGTGTACATGTCTTGTCAAAATTTTGAAATACATGAAATTGTACTTTGCGATAACAATTTTTGGGGGACTCTAGTGCACTTATGCCTTTGGACCATGTCAATGTTCATGATTTAACTCAATTCCCCTTTCATGGACACATCGTATATTGAACCCTGCACCTTTAAATAAGGTGAAAAGTCTAATAACTATGAATTTACATACAAGCAACATGGATAAAAAAAGTATCAACAACTTTGATAAATAGTTGGATGCATTACAACCCTTGAAACCATGCCCATGTACAAAGGGAATGAAAACTCATTGTATGTCATCGCCATGGGTGCATTCTTTCTTTAAAGAGCCACTCTTTTGTGTAATGACTACTTAGGTTTATAGCTATTATAGCTTCAAAATTGATGTAATAAAAAAATATTACATTTTTTTAACATTTCCATGATTGTTACATATTAGGTTGTCAAACCCCAAAATATAATATGATGATGGTAAAATTAGAGGATGCAAAAACACTAAAGTGTGCCTATAATGTTTGTTTTCTATCTTAAGTGAGTGCTTAATTGACCATTATCATCCAATTTAAAATCAAATTTTGTTGTATTATATGTGTGTTTGATATAATTTATGTTCAAAACCATCAACTTGGATGTTTCCAAAGATTCTTGAATTTGAATCTAGACTTTGATATTTATTAATTTATAATTGAAACAATAAATAAATAAAAACTTTTAAATAAATGCATGGATTCTTTCATCAAATAATATGAAAATGTCCAATTTATTTCATGTCTAGATGATGGATTTAAATTTCATATATACATTAAATAATACATAATCGATATATGAATACATGGGATGTATATATATATGTAATAGATTAAACACTCGTAAAAATGAATTTAATAAATATTTAAACATGTAAAATAAATAATTTTTTTTGAAACCAAAGTTTATAACCTAAATTTCATAAATGTAGTGTTATATTAAGATTGTTAGGTTCACATATCTTGAAAAGTAGTTTATCTAAACCGTTAATGTGTGCCTTTGAAAAAATGAATATACATCTACACCATTGATTAGGGGTGCAAAGATGTTTCCCGTTTAACTATTAGGTCAAAATGGTGCCACCCATTGTGAAGCAAATTGCACAATGCACATTATTTTTAAAACACCTACTCCTTGACTTCTTTGTGTTGTAGCTTCAGTTTGAAAAATTTCGTTGAACTTGGAAAGTTTTGTAGGTGAACAACAATGGCTTAGCTAAGTGCAACGAGATTTTGAAGATTTTATGTTATCTTTTAAATATTTTTAGATCATTGAGGTTGTGTTGTAATTTTTTGCAAATCTTGGTGCAATTATGGCATGGTGTCAAGGTTTGTTGTAGGTTTTAGGTGGGTCACTTGTAGTTTGCAACCATGCCAAGGAAGATGTGTGTGTGAGAGAGAGAGAGAAAGAAAGAGAAAGAAATAAAGAGGGAGAAAGAGAAAGTTAGTGATGCAATTTGGAAAACCTTAAAGATGACACTCATACTAAAGGAGAATGAAGGAGATGACTCCGATGAAGATGTCTTCTTCACGCCACCAAATAGTCCAATAGATCTTAAACCTACAATTATTGAACCAACCCTTTTAGCATTGCATCGCCATTATACACCATCAAAATCTAAAAGGTTGTTAAACTTGCATGAAAAGATTGTTAAGGAATTGATTGATCTTGAACTTTTTTCTCCTGCTCGGCAATGTATTCCTAGTTCTAAACAATGTTTAGTTCTTGCTCTTACAGGTTCAAGATGCAAGCTTTCAAAATCTACAACAGTTATTAGACTCGAGGTGCTAAGGAAGACAATGTCGCCTGGAAATCAAGCATCGTCTTTAAGCCATAATGTTTGTTGAACTAACCTACCAATGTTTTCAAAGATTTGGTGATGATTTTTTCTTAACCTTTGTTGTCCAATATGCTCAAAAGTTATGTGCATCATCTTAGGGTCTATTTGCATTCAGGATCATGACCTAATTATGCAAGGAACAAACAAATGTGATGTATATTGTCAAGATTTCGACATCACTAAGAACATCTATTCAACAAAAATCTATCCAAGAAAAATGAAAAGTTGCCACTCAGGAACAAATGAGGAGGTGTAAGGTTTGAAGAGCTGCCACTCGGGAATGAATGAGGAGGCATAGGGCTCGTAAAGTAGCAAGAACAATAGCAGAAGAGGAAGCTGCCGATCATGAATGTGAAGAGTTGGATCTTGTAAGGTTAGAGTTGGATCGTCATGTTAGGTTAGATCCACCCACACACTACTTGGATTTTAATAGTAAAGAAGCACAAAAGCTTTCTGCAAATGTTGTAAGAGAAATGACTTTGTTCACTATCAACAAGTTGATAAATGTTCCTTTTGAAATTCAACATGGAACTATTGGAAAGTTTCTAAATCATTCCCTACTCAAAGATATGGTTCCTCCTTTACCTAACTGATCTGAGGGTTGTAAAACATAAGTATGATGTGTTATAAAACATGAAAGAAGGCATCAATACACACTGGCAAGTTGTAGAAAATCCAAGCTAGTCATGGCTAAAAACATTGTGTGCACATTAACATCATCACAATCCATTACTAACAAAAGAGTTGTAGCCGTAGTGCTTGGAGTTGACAAACGAAACATACCAAGAGCAGTGTTAAGGCACACCAATTTGATACTATGAATGATGTTTTATGGTTGATTATAAGAGAGCTCAAAGATCTGCTACTTTATCAGAGACAATGAAAAAATTAATGATTGATTGGTGGGTTCAAGAGACCTCCATATCACCCAATCGAAAGGATGTTGTACGAAGGAGAGTTGGAGTCAAGAATTTTGAAATCCACCCTAAGCATTATCTTCAAATATCACAAGTTAGAACCTACAATTTTGAATAATTATTCAATTATTTTGCTTGTGTGAACATCTTTTTTACATGTATGCACCATTTCTTGTATGTACATTTTGTTGAATATTATACACATTAAGAGGTTTGCCTATATAGATTTGGGTTATAAATTAAGTCAAAGTTTTGGAGTACAATGTTTATATTTACATGTTGTAGGTAGAATTGTGTCTCCTCATCATAATAATCATGACATATGTTATCTTCTCAACTTCAAGTGGTGTCTTTTCATTCTCAAGTATTTTGTTCTTGAGTCCATGGTGCTTTCAACTCGCATAATGTTTGTGGTTGTATATAAGTTTAAGTTCAATTATTGAAACTCATTTTATCAATACTCATAGCCCAAGGAGGCAGGTCTACATGCATCATCTTATTTGATTTTAATGGCACGGGCTATAAGTTTATGATTGTTTACTTCTTGCTGTAGAATTCTATAACAAATTGTAAAGAATCTATGAATTTTACAATTGCATTTGAATCTTGAATGCTTTTAGTGTTATTTCTACAAAGTACTAAATTTGTTTTGACTACTTGGCATGGTGGAGTTCTTACAGACTATTTGGGGGGAATTCTACAAGGACTAAATTGCCTTGATTGCTTGGTGAAGTTTTTATAAAGACTCAACCAATTTGAGTGCTTAGTTTTGTCTCCACAAAAAGTCAAGTAAACATTTGAAAGCTTGGTTTTGCTTATGCAAGGAGCTAAGTACTTTGAACGCTTGGTTTTGTTTGTGCAAGGAGTAAAGTAATTTATGTGTTTAATTTTGTTTATGCAAAGAGTTAAGCAGTTTGACTACTTCCAATCTATTTTTGTACAAGGAACCAAGTAGTTTCAATGCTTGGTTTTATTTGTGCAAGGAATTAAATAGTTTGATTGCTTTGTTTATTTTGTGCGAGTCAAACAATTTGACTGCTTGGGTTACTTTTGTGCAAGGAAACAAACAATTTGATTGCTTGGGTTATTTTTATGCAAGGAGTCAAATAGTCTGACCATTTGAATTTTGTTTCCACAAGGAGTCAATCATTTTCATTGTTTAGTTTTTTTCTAACAAAAACTCAATAAGTTAGACTTTTAGTCCATACAATTTTCCTTCCAATGCAGTTTGTTTCCTCCCAATATGTAGCCAATGTTTTATGGATACAAGCTTCCTTTTAACTTTTGCATGGCTCCTAAAATTGTTTTACATAATCATTTATGGATACATGGCTTCCTTTTTATTGTCACTTAATATTTTCTAGTTTCAAGCCTTCTTTAATTGAAGGTTCTTGCCTCCTAGAATGTAACAAAATTTGTTTTGCATAAAAGGTGCCTTCAATTGCATTTGGTCTTTTCTTAGAATCACTCAATGTTTTCGAGGATATTATTTATTTTATTTCCTTCTAGAAATGCATCAATCAAGCAATCAATATTTTCCTTCAATTACATATTATTTCTTCAAGTGGAATTTATTGACTATCCTAACAAAGACATGTCCTTCAAATGCCATTTGTTGCATCCCATTTAATTCACTCTTGATCTTTTTTGTCCATTCAATCCTCTTTTAATTGAAAGTTGTTGCCTCCCAAAATGCAAAAAGGTATTGTTTTTGCATAGAAAGTCTTTTCAATTGCCTTTGGTCTCTTTTAAGAATTATTGAATGTTTTTGAGGATGTTATGTGCTTTTATTTTCCTCCTAGAAATGCATCAGTCATGCAATCAATATTTTCTTTCAATTACAAATTGTTAATTCCTTTTGGATTTCAATGACTATTCCCACTAACTAGGTCCTTCAAATGCCATTTCTTGCCTACCATTTAATTGAGTTAATCTTTTTTGGATTCATGCCTGCTTTTGTTGAAGGTTGTTACTTCCCAAAATGTAATGGGGTTCATTTTTATGTATAAGGTGCCTTCAACTGCAACTTCTAACCTTTAAAAATTAAATCATCTTTTTGAAGTTATTATATTATACTTTATTTCCTCCTATAAATGGATTAGTTAGGTAGTTAATCTTTTCCTTCAATTGAATATTGTTTCCTCTTGGATTTTAATGACAGTTCTAATGAAGATAGGCAATTCAAATGTCATCTATTGCCTCCCATTTAATTCAGTCCCTGATCTTTTCTAGATTTAGGCCTCCTTTAATTGAAGGTTGTTGCTTCAAGCCAAAATATAGCAAGGTTTTTTTTTGCATAGATTGTGTCATCAATTGCAAGTTGTATCTTCTTGGAATTAAATCATGAAAGTTCTTGGATCACTCGAGTTCTAATGCTAACAAATCTTCTCCCCTTTTGTTGTAGTCTTTTAATTTCTTAATCTATTAGACTTCTTAAGCTAATATGAAGGCTCTAATGTTTGAAGTCTTGGATAGGATGGTTGAATCCCATTGGTTCATAATCTTTTCATTCATAATTCAACCCTTAAGGTCAAATACATAAACTTGTTCCTCACATTAAGTTAATGGATCTTTAACCAGTCAATTAGTATCCATGGGGATGTTATGGCAATTTGTAATACCATAAGTATTGATGTTGAAGGTCTCTAAACATCTTATTAAGATTGATTTCAAAATTTTGGGGGTTATATTGTGTTATTTTAAGGTGTATAAAATCATGTTTTTGAGGACATGTATACTTTGTTTCCTCCTAGAAACTAATTAAGCAATTAGCTAGTCTTTTCCTTCATGAATTGCAAGTTATTGCATACAATTGGATGGCGATGAGTCTTTCAACCAACATAGGTCCTTAGAATGCCAATTGTTGCATCATAAAATTCAATCAATACTTTTAAATTTGGGCCTTCAATTGAAAATTGCTACCTCCCATCATATGGGTTTTTTTTTGCATGTACAAGGTGCCTTCAATTGTAGGTTGTCTCTTCTCATAACTAAATCAATCTTTTGAAATTACCTATTACCATGTAGTCTATTTCCTTTTAGAATTCATTGACTATAAGCTTTTCAGGGCTCCTAAGTGCATGTGTCATGGGAGTTAAGTTTAATTTAGGGAAGGCCCTTGAATGAATGATTTGCATAGGGTTCATGTGAGTGTTATGTGTCATATATGAATAATATATTGTAAGGACTAGAACCTTTTGTGTTCTATGTTTCATATTTCTTCCTAAACCAAATGTATGTTAATCAAACAATGCAATTGAATTTGATTTGTGTAGCTAAAGTTCTTCACAACTTTCAAATACCAACACCTAGATGGACAAATACAATTCACAAGGTTTCATTCACTAAAGCCATGGTTTGTTTGTAGACTCATGAAGTGGAACACCTACTATTATTGTTATCACACAAAACTCAAATGATTAGTGAATGGACTCAATGATATGCAAAATGATTCGACTAGCATACATGGCATGTTTATGCAAATGTCCAAAGGTATTTGTAGTAGATGTTGAAAGCACATCTACATGTTTGTGTTATGTTGGATTTCATTTGTTTGGCGATATTACTGACCTATGGATGTCCATATTATGTGCAAAACCCTTGAATTCCCTATGGCACAAAAGTGAATGTTTACTTGGAGATTGCCCTAATTGTGGCATTCAAATGTTGAAGACATGTTTTTAAGAACTACTTTCTAGACATATGATTAAGTGGAAAAGTATAGGTTATGAAGTAGTGGGTCAAACTGAGGAAGGCAAGGATAAGAAGGTTTTCACTGTGAAATACAATGAAACTACCTTTGTGGATTATGTAAAGTACATGCAACTTCATTTGAAATCATTTGTTTTACACAAAAATCTGGTATGTTCGCAAGATGTTCAATTCAAATAAAAACTTGACCAATTGCTAGCAAATGCCGTTTTGACTTGTGTGGATTTCAATGAGAACTACAGAATGAAAGTCCAAAATGAGATTCAAAACATGCATTAGCACAACAGACATGTAAGTATCTTGCTTATGATTACCTACAAGTATAATCCATCATATGATCTTATTTTATAGAAGTATAAGCTCCTCAAAGAAGTCATTATTTCATCTTAGATGATAAGGAACATGATACGTTATATGCCCAACATTGTTTTTATGCTTCTTTGGGAGCACACAAAACAATTGGGTTGTTTCCCACTTGAACATTTCATTTGGTCAGATGGTTGGTTTAGCAAATTTAAATCATCAACATCATGGTTTTTTTGTGGGTTGATATCCATCTTTAACTTCATGTGCAACCCTACTATCAGGGTGTCAAATGACTTGGAATTTCTTTGGTTTTAGCCATGGGAAGGGGGAAGTGGATGGTGTAGGAACATTATGCAAATGGGAAATCCACAAAGAATAGGTTAAGTTATATGGATTAAAACTTCAAAATGCGCATGAGGTGGTGTTATACTTGAAGACAGAAGTAGAGGAACATCATGCTTCACACAACAATGCTAGAAAAATTGTGAATAAGTTTTTATGGGAACTCAAAGTTGGTGACATCAATTGGTCTCGCCACTAAAACTATAACACTATCAATTGCAGTAGAGGTATGTACCAAATGTGATCAATGTCAACAAGGATCCAACTTTGATTCAATTTAGGCATGTATCATGTGATTGTGTGAGTTGTGCAAATAGGAATTTTGACACTGAATGTGAATTGGCTATTCATGTGCCAAATTGGACATTGGTAAGATTGGAACCAAATGATCAATTGCAAGTTAGGGATGAAATGTTGCAAGAAATTGAAGATGAAGAGATTGAGTTTGGCATAGGAGGAGAATGAATAGTTGATGATGTGCAAGTGGGAAAAAACATAACAATTCCCTCAAATGACTCTATTGATCCATTTTGGATTATGTCGATTACCATATGTGTACATGTGCTTCAAGCAAGCCTATTGGATGGATGGGAACAACTAGTATGAAACATGAGATGTCGTCATTTGTGGATATTGGTATGAAAGGCTTCAACAAGGGAGTAGGGTTTACTATGAGAGTTTACTTTCTAAGAATATGAAAAGCTTCAGCAAGGGAGCAAGGTACCCTCATAATGACAAGCCAATATTTTTAGTCATCTAGTATTGGCTTCTAATTAATTCACAATGTCACTCACTGGCCACATTACACGAAATATATCTCACACATTTGAACTTAGTCATGAAGCTTTGAACATAATTTGATATGCATTGGAGCAAATTAGATTGTTGGATACAAGGGCTGAGTAGATAATCTTTGTATTCAAGATCTATTCTTTCTATGTTTTATGGAGCAGTCAAGTTATTGAATTGACAAAATTGTTGGATTTGTTTTAATTATTAAGCTTACAATCTTTTATAATTTGTGGTTCCTAGCCAAGCTGATGAAAGATATATGTGTTTGAAGTATATAATTGTTAGACAAACTTGGACTTTATGAAGAGTTGTTAATGAATCTCATATGCAACAATGTTTATGGAATTTTTGCTAGGTAGTTTTAATGACAAAATATTATGAAGATAGCAAAAGATTCATTTTCATTATGCTTATTTTTTCCCATTGCTTCAATTATATGCATGCCAAGTTATAGTATAATTAGTTGTCTTTTTAGAATAGTGTAATTTGTTGTTGCATTTTAATTGTGGTTGTCCATGCATGGTTAATTAAACATTTAGGTTTGTGGCTATCCATTCATTGAAAAAACTTGCATCCACATATTGAACCATGTGAATTCTTCTTCTAAATTAGTCCCTTAATCCTATTTAGGAGATAAAGAATGATCGGATTACGTATGTTTAAAAGCCTGCAATATTTACAAGATCAAGTCTTTGGGAAAGAAATTTGTGCAATGCAAATGGCCATATGCATGAACAAATACATGGCTTGTTTGTTAT
>Ga0116230_10003803_pt1 | contig 14767 bp, 7 predicted proteins | sample S1TSphfallax_3_FD_88678 | JGI IMG/M metagenome (GOLD analysis project Ga0116230, IMG submission 88678) | Host-associated microbial communities from peat moss isolated from Minnesota, USA - S1T2_Fd - Sphagnum fallax MG | ecosystem: Host-associated > Plants > Peat moss > Unclassified | place: USA... | reverse complement strand
TGCAATTTGTTGCAGTTTGGGGTCCGGTTAGGACAGATGAGTGGCCGAAGCTCGATGCTGCTCAGGCCGCCTCCAGCGAGGCTCACCCCCCGGCCGCGATCAAGCCGCGGCGAGGTTGGAGCACCGTGGGTTTTGCTCAAGGCTAGGCGTGTTTGCGCCGCAGGGTCTCGGGCAGGGTCAGCCAGATCGCTCCGGCGGCGGCGAACGCCAGGCTTGCGGTGAGCATGCTCAGGCGCAGGCCGAATACGCCCGCGAGTTCGCCTGTAATGAGGGGCGCGAAGAAGCTGATCAGGCGTCCCCAGTTGAAGATGGATGCCGCCGTCGAGCGCAGGTGTTCCGGATAGAGCTCCGCCAGCCAGGGTCCCCAGACGACGCTGGCCGAGAGGCAAAACCCATAGAGCGAACCCACCGCGATCAGCAGGCGCGGTCCGGCTGGAACGCACAGGAAGACCGCGATGGCCGCGGCCGCGACGAAGAAGCCGACGGCGCTCGCGCGGCGGCCGAAGCGATCGCCGACCCACCCCCAGAAGAAGCATCCGAGGAGATTTCCGGTGAACTGTCCGGAGACCAGCGCGCCGATCGCCGGGGCGGCGAGATGGCGCACATCCTTCAGATAAATCGTGAGCCATCCGCTGAATGCCTCGTAGGCGAAGAAGTTGAGCCCCGTGAGCGACGCGAGGAGGAGAGTCTGACGGCGAATTCCGGGCGCGAAGAGCTCGCCGATCGGTAGACGCCTCTTAGCCTGCGACACCTGCCGGACCCCCGCGGGGACGGCCGCGTAGGCGAACGAGGCGAGCAGGATCGGGGGAACGCCTCCGAGCCAGAGCAGCAGCCGCCAGTCGTGGCCGCCAAGGTGTCCGAAGGCGAAACCCTGGGTGATGACGGACGCGCTGAAGACGGCGCTGATCAAGCTTGCGAGGCGCGAGCGCACTCCGGGCTCGAAGAGGCCCACATAGATGCCGACCACGACGGGGAAGCTGCCGCCAAGGAAGATTCCGAGCGAGACCCGCTGCAGCAGGAGCTGCGCGTAGCTCGAAACGAAGACGCCGGCCAGCAGCAGACTGCCGTAGCCGAGCATCACGGCGACCAGCATGTTTCTGCGTCCGAGCCGGTCCGCAAGCTGCCCGATGAGCAAGGCGCCGGTCAGCGCGCCGGCTCCCTGCGCCGAGTACGCCGATCCGGCCTGCGTCAGCGTAAGCCCGAGGCTCTCGCGCAGGTAAGGCCGCAGAATATCGACCGTGTTCCAGGCCCAGCTGTAGAAGAACTCCGCGCATAGCAGGAAGGCGAAGGCGCTGACCCGGCGCGACAGGCTGAGCCGCGGCCCGGGCGGCCCGGGCGGCCCCATCTTCGCTTCGGCAGCGGGGAGCGGCAAGCCTTAGGCCGCCTGCTGCATCGCAGCGAGCTTCAACTGAACCAGCATCGAAAGTTCATCGTAGAGCACCCACTCCTCGACGATCTTGCCGTCGCGAAGGTGCAGATGCGTGATGCCCATGACGACGAGCTTGTGCCCGGTGGGCGCGCCCAGCGCTCCCCCGCTATAGCCGAGATGATGCCCTTCGAGAATCCACCGGATCGCGATCTTCTCGCCGCCTTCCTCGCTTGCGTTCGAACAGATGTGCTGCGGAACGAAGGCGCAATCGGGCATCAGTGCCACCAGGCGCATCGTCTGTTGCATGACTGCGGCGATGCCGTTGAGATCGCGCATCAGCGGCCCGTGCCAATGGCAGTTCGAGGCATAGATCTCGTGAATTTTGCCGAACATGCGCTTGTTATAGACGTGGTGCAGCCAGCGCAGCACACGGGTCTCGCTTTCGGTGTGGGCGAGGGTGAGGTCGGGCTCGGTTTCGGGCGGATACTGCCCGAGCAGGCGACGGTTTTCAGCGGTTTCGAGAACCGCTTCGCCGCGTTCGAACTTCTGGCGCGCCAGCGTCGCGGCAACCTCTTGCGGGTCGATCCGAAGCTGCAGCAGCTGCGCCATGTTGTCGCGCACGACCCACTCGCGGTAGATGCGGTTGTTGAGGATCATGCAGTCGACCAGGGTGCGCGTGACGTAGGTGCGGCCGGTCGGTTTGCCGAGCGAACCAAACTCGGTGTGGCGCCCGGTTCCGTGCGTCATGTGAGAGGTGTAGAAGCCATCGACATCGTTGCCGCGCCAGATGACGCCGATCGCCATGCCGCGGCGATCGGGGAATTCGACGATGCGCTGAATGGTTTCGCGCACAACCGATTCGCGATCGTACATCGTGCCGAGCACCCCGTAGAGCACGCAATTGTGCGTGTAATGCGAGTAGATGAGGCCGACGTCGCGCTCGTCCCAGATCTTGTGGGTGCAACGCACGATGTAGTCGACGATGTCGGTATAGCACTCGTCGAAGCCGCGCATGCTTTGAACTCGGGGACGCCCGGCGGGCACCAACTCAGTGAAGTCGCGGCGCTCCACCTGCAGGACCTCGGAGGCGACCGGAGCGCCCTTCTCCGATGCGAGTTCCGGGGCCGGCTGCGCCGCCCCCTGCGCTGGTTCCGGTCGGCTCACCTTCAATAACCTGCCATGCTCTTCCATCACACTCTCTCCCCGGTCGCGTTCTCTATGCGTCGGCATGGGTCAATGCGCGTTTACGCTCGAAGCGAACCGCTGCCGCGCGGCGATGCCCTTCGAGCCCCTCGCTTGCGCTTTGCCGCGTGGCGGCGGGAGCGACCAGATCCACCGCGCCGTCCTCCAGCCATTGGTGCGTCGCAATCTTTACATACGAACCGACCCAAAGGCCACCGGTATAGTGTCCGGCACCCATGGTCGGCAGCGTATGGTTGGTGCCGCAGCACTTATCCGAGTAGACGACGCTCGCGTTCTCGCCGATGAAGAGAGAGCCGTAGTTGCTGAGCCGGGCTGCGCTCGCATGAGGATCGGCGGTGTGCACCTCGAGGTGCTCCGCGGCGATGTGGTCGGAGTACCGGTACATCGCGGCTTCATCGGCGCACAGCACGACTTCGCCGTAGTTGGCCCAGCTTTCGCCCGCGGTGGCGGCGGTGGAGAGCGAGCCCAGCTGCCGGGCCACCTCGTTCACGGTCGCCTCCGCAAGGCGCCGGTCGGTGGTGATCAGGCCGACGCGCGTACGGACGTCGTGCTCGGCCTGCGCGAGCAGATCGGTCGCGATCAGCTCCGGGTCGCCGGTTGCGTCCGCGACCACGAAGATTTCAGAGGGGCCGGCCAGTTGGTCGATTCCTACCGGCCCGAAGACCTGCCGCTTGGCCTCGTTGACGAAGACGTTGCCGGGGCCGACGATCTTATCGACCTTCGGCACGCTCTCCGTCCCAAAGGCCATCGCCGCGATGGCCTGGGCGCCGCCGACGCGGAAGATGCGGTCGGCGCCCGAGAGATGGCATCCGGCGATCATTGCCTGGTGCGCGTTCGGCGGGAGGCATGCGACCACCTGGCCGCAACCCGCCACCTTGCCGGGAACGATCGTCATGATCGGGGCCGAGAGCAGGGGGTAGCGTCCGCCCGGAACGTAGGCGCCGACGCGCGCAATGGGGATCACTCGATGGCCAAGGTGCAGCCCCGGCAAGGGCTCGGCCTCGAGCGGAAGAATGGTCGCGCGCTGGGCCTCGGCGAAGCGGCGTACGTTGTCGATGGCGAACTCGGTGTCGGCACGGGTTTGCGGGTCCATCTGGGCGACCGCGGCTTCGCGGTCCGCCGGCGAGACCTCGAACCGATCCAGCCTCGTCTTATCGAACCGCTCCGAGAACTCGCGGACTGCCTCGTCTCCGCGTTCCCGGACTGCCTTGAGAATCTTCGCCACCAGATCGGCTACGTCGCCAGTATCGTGCTCGGCGCTGCGCCGCGGCGCCTTGATGTACTGCACACTCCCGTCGAAGCCCTCGGGCGATGCTCCGAAATGATCCTGCATCTTCAACATTTCCTTTCGGCTGCCAGCTCTCTCTCGCTGGCAGGGAGCGTCCATCCTATGCCTCGCGGCGCTCCCTGTCAGCGGCGTGCAAGATCACGCTTAGGGGCGGATCGGCGGGACGGGCGTGTCCGGCTTCAAGGGCGGGCGATGCGCGTCCCATCTGGTTTCAAGCTCGTAGGCTCGTGCGAGCGCGAGGATCTTGCCCTCGGAGAAGTGCGGGCCGGCGATCATCAAGCCGACGGGAAGCCCGTCCTTGCTGAATCCGCAGGGAATCGAGATCGCCGGCAGCCCGAAGACATTGAAGGCGGTGCAGTTGTCGAGGTCCATCACGCCGGGGCTATGCGGCTTGGTGTTCTCCTCGCTGTCGATCACGAAGCTGAGCTTTTGCGGCATCGTGCGCAGGGTCGGCAGCACAACCAGGTCGAAGTCGGTGAAGGAATCGTCGACGGTGCGGCGCAGCAGCTCCATATCCCAGCGATGCTTGATGTAGGCGGAGACCTGGGCGCTGCCGGTGGTGGACGGTGCGTTCATCGCATCCTTCTGGGCTTGCAACTGCAGCTGCATGGCCAGCGAGTAGCGGGCTCCGCGCGTCAGAAAAAGGTCTTCGTGATACGCATAGATTTCGTTGCCGATGTTATTGAGCGAACCCCAGGTATACGCCGCCGTGGACGGGAGATAGACATCCTTGACGCTCTTCGTCATCTTGGCGAGCGTGGCGATGGCGGCTTCGACAGCCTTGGCCGTATCGTCGTCGCAGTGGTCGTAGAACGGCGCCCGCGGAATGCCGAGGCGGAATCCTGAGACGGGTTGATCCAACTGCGCGACGTAGTCTTCCTTCGGATGCTGGACGCTGGTGATGTCGTAACGGTCGTAGCCGGCGAGCGTGTTGAGCATGATCGCCGCATCCTCGACCGTGCGGGTGATCGGCCCGCAGTGATCGAGCGAAACCGCGAGCGGGACGATGCCGCGAATGGGCACCAGGCCATACGTGCCCTTGATCCCCACCGTGCCGCAGTAGGCCGAAGGCAGACGCACCGAGCCGCCGGTGTCGGTGCCGAGCGCGCCGTAGGCCAGCGTGGTGGCGACCGCCGCGGCCGATCCGCTCGACGAGCCGCTGGGATCGCGATCGAGCGCCCATGGATTGCGCACGGAGCCGAAGTAGCTGACCGCATCGGCGAATTCATCCAGATTGGCCTTGCCAATCGTCACGGCTCCGGCAGCCGTGAGGCGCCGCACCACTTCGGCGTCTTCGGTCGGCACCCGGTCGTCATAGACCTTGCTGGCCGCGGTAGTGCGAATGCCGGCGGTATCGATATTGTCCTTGATCGCAATGGGGACGCCGTGCAGCGGCCCGCGGAACTTGCCGCTGCGCGCTTCCGCATCCAGCTGCGCCGATTGGGCGAGCGCCTGCGCCGAGAGCACCGTGATGTACGCGTCGACTTTGGAGTTGTAGATGCCGATGCGCTCGAGGCACGCCTGGGTAAGCATGGTGGAGGTCAGTTTTCCCGCGCGTATCTGGGAAGCGGCGTCGGCCAGGCTGAGGCCGGCGATCTGGTCGGCATTGAGCCCCGCGCCCAGCCCCTCCGCGGCGAAGGATTCAAGCGATCCTCCGGAGGCTACGGAAGCGGCCGCGATCGTTGCCGCAAGAGACTTCGAAAAAGTGCGCCTTGTCATTGAGTGCATCCCCATAATGGCATTCATCCAACCTCGCTTCGTTTCATCTATGTTTTCCGTTGCAGCGGCCGCGGCGGATTCAGCCCCATCTCAGACGGATCGAGCGCTGTCCGAGATGGGGCACCCGTTGCCGGTTGGACCGCGCGCTAGAACTCCGCGCGGAGTGAGAACTGCTGTACCCGGTGGTCGCCGAGCACCCGGGAGTAGACGCCGAAGTCGCCGCTGCCCCATACCGACTGAAGCGAGGAATTCGGATTCACGTCGAAGCGCGGCGTGTTGGTGACGTTGAAGACCTCCCACCCGAACTTCAAGCTGCTGCGTTCCCACGGATGCCAGCTCTTGCTCAGGCCGGAGTCGATGCCGAAGAAGCCATCCCCGCGGAATCCGTTGCGGGTTCCGGTCTCGCCCGGGATAGGATAGCGGATCGGGCAGGAAGAGGTTGCCTCGATGCAGGCGGAGAGCGCCCCCGGATTCGCAAACGCCTCGGGGCCTTCGCCGGGGATGATGTGCTTGTGCATCGCGACCGGCCCCTGCTTGACCAGGAAGCTCTGATAATCCCACGAGGTGACCCAGCCGGCGCCGACCTGCGGGCCGAAGGGGAGACCGCTCGTCCAGCGAGCGAGCCCGGTCAGTTGCCACCCGCCGATGATCGACTCCACCACCCCGTTGGCGCTGGGCACGAACTGCTTGCCATGGCCGAAGGGAAGCTGGTAGACCCAGTCGCCGGTGATGAGATGATGCACGTCGAAGTCGGAGACCGCGCGGTTCTTCTTCGGATCGAACGCATCGAGAATCTGGCTGAAGGTGTTGTACCCGGTAAACGAACCCGGATTGTACGAGCCGCCGCCGGCGCGCTCCGCGTCCGACCCAAGGTCCATCGACTTGCCGAAGGTGTAGCTGAAGTCCCCCTGCAGGCCGTGCTTCGTCGGGTGGCGCAGGATGATCTGCGCCGAGTTGTAGCTCGTCGTTCCGATCGAGGCCTGCGTCTGCATCGTGCTGAACTGGCTGGCGAAGTAGCGGTTATTTGCGCCTCCGCAACCCGGGTTGCAGAGCACGTCCATACTGTAAATGCCATAGGACGCGTTCAGCGGATTGGTGGCGAAGTGGTTGTAGATATTCTGGGTCGCGGTGAGTCCGGCCTGTCCGTTTCCCGTCGGTCCAACCCCGGCGGCGTCCGGGAAGAGATCTTCCCAGTACGGAATCTTGGCTACGCTTGCCGTGGGGATGCCGGCGTAGTGTTGATTCTCGAGTGAGTCGACCGCGGTGAAGTAGTCCGTTCCAGATGCCGGATCGACGAGGTCGAGCGGCATGCCGAAGTCCATGTTCTGCAGCGTGCGGCGGCCGAAGCGACCGACGTAATCCGTTTCGAGCGTCCATCCGCCCGGAATCTCGCGCTGAATCGAAAGATCGATTTGCGAAGAGTGGGGCGTCTTCAAACCATCGTCGACAACGTTGGTGAATGCCTCTGCCCCGACCGGCGCCTGAAACGGAAAGGTGATGTTTCCCGACGGCGGCGTCAGACCGGATTGCGCCAGCGGAACGGTGTTGATGCCGGTGAAGCGCGGCGCCGCAGCCGTCGAAACCCAACCGGCCAGGGTGGACTCCGATCCCAACAGGCCGATGGAGCCGAGCGTCGCGAGCTGCTGCGCGATCTGCATGCCGAAGTTGTCGAAGTTCTCGCCGAACCCGACGCGGATCGAGGTCTTGCCGTTCAGCGCGTAGGCAGCGCCGATGCGTGGTGCGATATCCCACTTCGCCATCGAATACATGGGGCTGCCGCCATTGGCTTTGCCCGTTGGAATGAAGCTGAAGTTGGGCTGATCGACGATCCCCTTCGCAGCGTCCGCGACGCGCGTCTGGAACCAGCCGCTCATGCTGACATTCGGCGCAACCTGCTGACCGTGGATCTCGTAGGGAGTTTGGTTGATCGAGTGGCGGAGCCCATAGGTGAGGGTCAACTTCGGCGTGATGCGGAAGCTGTCCTGAAGGTAGTACTCGAACTGATTGGATTTGAAGTCGCGCGGAACATACGAGCCGGTGGGAAGGAGCGTCGCCTGGTTGCCCGGAGTTACCTTGTAAACATAGTTGAGGGTCGAGACGGCGACGATGCCCGCGAGATTCATCGCAGCGTAACTGTAGGAGTTGTTGAAGCTGGTGGCTACATCCGGAAAGCCCAGCGCGGGGTAGGCCGATGGATCGAGATCCTGACCGGTATTGGCCAGCGAATCGAAGTACTCGCCGTCCGATGAGGATGCGCTATCGAAGGAATAGGCGTCGGTGTCGGTGGAATCGTAGACCAGCCGGTAGTCCGCGCCGAATTGGAAGTTGTGCTTGCCTTTCGTCCACGAGATGTCGTCGAGCAGGTTCGTGCTCGGCACATGATTGATCGTCGTGTAGGTCTCGGCCGTCGGGTTGCTGACGCTGGCCAGCGTAACCCATGGAAGATTCGATGCGCCGGAGTCGGCGTAGCCCTGGCGCGTGAACCCGAACCGTGCGTTGTTGACGATGTTCTGGCTGATGGTCCAAACCTCGCCTACGGCAATGCCCTTGGTATTGTCGCGGTAGGTATAGCTGGGAACCTGCCCCGGAAACTGCGGCGGAAACAGTTGGCTATCGTCCTGCAGGTCGCCGCGCACGAAGAGGTGGTGGCGGTCGGAGATGGCGTAGTCCACCTTCGCGATATTCGTCCAGAGATTGAGCGGGTTGGGAGCAGCCCAGGTGAAAGAGCCGGTGTTCAAGCCATCGCCCGCAAGTTGGCCATTGGGCAAAGGATAGGAGTTGAAGACGGAAAGGATGTTGGGGTCGTCCCCGGGGCCCCACGGGCAGGTGCCGTTCGCGGAACAGTGCGGATCGAGTTGGGCGAACTGCGCCGGGGAAAGAGTTTCGACCGACTGTCCGCCGGAGTTGTTGTTGTACAGGTAGGAGATGGAGCCGGCGCGGAACGCTGCGTTCGGGACGATCAGCGTCTCCTGCTGGGCTTCGGCGGTTCGCTGCATCTCGAAGTTGGCGAAGTAGTAGAGCTTCTCCTTCTTGATCGGCCCTGAGATATACGCGCCGAAGGTGTTGCGGATCAGCTCGCCGGGCTTGTTGGGCAGCCCGGTCTCCGACTCCGCTTCCTTGTTGACCCAGTCGTTGGCGGAGGTTGCGGTATTGCGGTTGTATTCGTAGACGCCTCCATGCAGCGTGTTGGTGCCGCTCTTGGTGACCACGTTGATCTGCGCCCCCGAGGAGCGGCCGGTGTCGGCGCCGTTGTTGCTGGTGGTCACCTTGAACTCTTCGACGGAGTCGATGGTCGAGCGCAGCACCCCGGTAAACGCATACCCGAAGACGCTGTTGTTGTCGATGCCATCCAGCGTGAGATTGCCCTGGTCGGAGCGTGCGCCGGCCACCGAGCCGCTGCGGCTGTCGGTGTTCTGCTGCGTGGAAGTCTGCTGCCCAAGATACAGGACGCCCGGCTGCAGGCTGAGCAGGTCGGGAACGTTGCGTCCCTCCATCGGAAGCGCCTCGACGGTCTGCTGCTCGACTGCGTTGCCGACCGCGGCGTTCGTGGTGTTCAACACTTCGACGCTATTCGATTCGACTTCGACCGTCTCGCTCGAGGAGACATGAAGCGGCACGTTCAACGTGGCGGGCTGCGCGACCAGCAACTGGACCACCGAGGTTTCGGTGGCGAATCCCGGGCTCTCCACCGTCACGGCATAGGTGGCCGGAGGAACCTGCTGGAACTGATAGCCGCCATCCTTTTCGGTCTTATGCGTCTGGTGGAAGCCTGTCTCTTTACTCTCCAGGGTGACGGTGGCTCCGGCGACGACAGCTCCGACGGGGTCGGTGACCGTGCCGCGCAGGGATGAGGTGGCCGTCTGCGCAAGGCTCAACGAGGCGGTGAGCAGAAGGGCGGAGAAGCTGAGTAAACGGCTCGTACGGTTCATACGTTGTTCCTCCTGAAGTGGTGGTCCGTCGAACAACTCGTGTGCTGGACCTGTGCTGCATTGCGTGGTCGGTCTCTTTTGAAGACAAGTTGTCCCGCCCGAAAAATCCGGGTGTTTTCGAAGCTTGAAAGGGATGGATCGGACTGTACTGTAGCGACCTTAGCGGGATCGCCGCGCGCGCAAAAGCGAAAAGATACGAAATGCCCGGAATATTGCGCGTCGGTTGTTGGTGACTTCTTCGAAATTCCTAAGTTGGGAGAGGCGCGGCATCGCCTTTCCTGGTTGCGGACATAGGGAATCTATCCAGGGCATAGGCTCGGCCCATGGCATCGGAGTGGCTGGCGCGGCTGGGAGTTATAACGCGATCGAACCGACGCGGCGCTAGGGCTTGGCCGGCGGAGTCGAGGCCGCTTCCACGATCGGCGGAACCGGCGTGCTCGGCGTCAGGTTCGGCTTGCGCTTGTGCCAGTCGGTGGCCTGTTGGAAGGCGTATGCGAGCGCCAGCACCTTGCCTTCGGAGAAGTGGGGCCCCGCGATCATCAGGCCAACCGGCAGGCCGCTCTTCGAGAAGCCGCACGGCAGCGTGAGCGCCGGAATGCCGTACACATCGAACGGCGCGGTGTTGGTGCAGCCCGAGGTCGGATCGAAGAAATTGTAAGCCTTCTTCGGGGTGCGGTCGCTCATCTCCACCTTCAACGAGTCGTCGATCGGCTTCGGCAGACTGGTCGTCGTCGGAACCACCACGAGATCGATATCCTTGAACGCGGCATCGATGGTGCGGCGGATCCTTACCAGCTCGTTGTGCGCGACCGCGCTATCGGCCGCCGTGGAGGGGCTCGTGATGTACTTCATGTCGATCATGGTCGGCGGCATATAGTCCATGCCGGACTCCTTGATCAGCGGCAGGTGGTACGAGGCGGTATCCCCGAGGCCAGTGAAGAAATTTTCCCCCTGCGGCATGTCGGGGAGCGTGGCGCGCGACACCACGCCCTGCGTCAGCTTGGTGAGCACCACCGTCGCGGCCGCGACCACCTCGGCGACCTCCGGCTCCAGATGGTCGTAGAACTCGACTGGCGCTCCGAGCCGGAAGCTGGAGACTTCCTGCTTCATCAGCTTGAGGTAATCTTCCTTCGCGCTCGGCACACTGAAGATGTCGTCGTTGTCGTATCCGGTCATCTGGGTCAGCATCAGCGCCACATCTTCGACGGTGCGCGCCATCGGGCCGCAGTGATCGAGCGAGGCCTCGCACGGGATGATGCCGCGGATCGAGACGAGCCCGGTCGTTGGCTTGATGCCGACGATGCCGCACCAGGAGGACGGCACCCGGATGCTTCCTCCAGTGTCGGTGCCGAGCGCCGCATAGCAAAGGTCCGCCGCCACCGCCGCGCCCGAGCCGCCCGACGAGCCGCCCGTCACCAGATCCAGATTCCAGGGATTGCGCGACGGGCCAAAGTACGACACATCGCCCGTGCAGCCCAGCGCGAATTCATGCAGGTTCAGCTTGCCGAGGATCACCGCGCCCGCCGCCTTGAGCTTCGTGACGACCTCGGCGTCTTCCTTCGGAACCCTGGTTCTGAACATCGGGCTGGCCGCGGTCGTGCGGGTGCCGGCGGTATCGATATTGTCCTTGAGCGCGATGGGAATTCCATGCAGCGGGCTGCGAAACTTGCCGGCGCGGGCCTCGTCATCCAGTTGCGCCGCCTGCTTCAGCGCCTCGGCCGACATCACGGTGATGTACGCATTCACCTTCGGATCGTAGACCGTGATCCGGGCCAGCAGCGCCTTGGTCAGCTGCGTGGAGGTGACGGTGCCGTTGTGAATGCGCGTCGAAGCCTCGAGCAGCGTCAGACCCGTCAGTTCATCGTCGGCGGAATCCTCCATGACGGATGCCGCGGCTATCCGTCCAGGCCACGCAGCCATGGCACCAAGCGTTCCAAGTGCGGCGCCGAACATCGCCGTAAAATCGCGTCGTGAAATCGTTTCCATGAATCCCCTTTTCAATCGCTTCTTCTGAGCCTCGCCGCTCCGCCCTCAATCCACAAGCGAAATTCTGCGAAATCGTTTCGCGCGTCCATCTGCATTCGGATTTCGTTCCTTTTCGCTTGCGCGCATGGTGCGCCCGCTCGACAAAGAAGCATGACCTCCATCACCCGACGCGATTTCCTCACCCTCTCCGCCGCCGCTGCTTCGGTGGGTTTGCTTTCGCCGGATTCGCTGCTCGCCGCGCCCACTGCCCCGCCGAGCGACCTCACGGGGCTCACGCTGGCCGAGGCATCGCGCCGCATCCACGCCAACCAAGTCACCTCAACCGAACTGACGCAGGCGCTGCTCGCTCGCATCGCAGTCTACAACCCAAAGGTAAACGCGTTCATTACCGTAATGCACGACGACGCGCTCGCCCAGGCTGCCGCGCTCGACGAGGAAGCGAAGGCGGGGAAATTCCGCAGCCCTCTGCACGGCATTCCCATCGCGTTGAAGGACAATATCGACACCGGCGGCACCCGCACCACGGCCGCCAGCGCCGTCTTCGACGACCGGGTGCCGGACGACGACGCGCAAGTGGTCGTGCATATGAAGGCCGCCGGCGCCGTCATCATCGGCAAGACCAACATGCACGAATTTGCCTCCGGCGGTTCGTCCGCGTCCACCTACTTCGGTCCGGTGCGGAATCCCTGGGCGCTCGATCGCATTCCGGCCGGCTCGTCCGGCGGATCGGCGGCGGCGGTCATCTCCGATCTTGCGTTTGGCGCGCTCGGAACCGACACCGGCGGTTCGGTCCGCATGCCGGCCGCGTATTGCAGCATCGTCGGCCTCAAGCCCACTTACGGACTCGTGTCCATCCGCGGAATCATCCCGCTCGTCTACTCGCTCGATCACTGCGGCCCCATGGCCAAGACGGTCGAGGACGCCGCCATGATGCTGAACCATATGACCGGCTACGACAAGAAGGACGTCGCCAGCGTCCAGCATCTGCAGGAGGACTACGTCGCGTCGATGCGGCAGCCGGTCACGACCGTCCGCCTCGGCATCCCGCGCGCGCCGTTCTTCGATCTGCTCGACGAGGAGACGGCGCAGCACGTCGAAGCCGCGATCGTGGTGCTCAAGGGGCTGACCGCGAGCACCCGCGACTGCCACCTGCCCAGCTTCGCCGGCTTCAGCGCGCTTGCGCTCGGCGCCGAGCGCGATGCGTACCATCTGCAGCTCTTCCGCAGAAACGCGCAACGCTATTCGCTCGGCGTACGGCAGAGCCTCGAATCCTCCGAGAAGGCGCTCAACGATGTCAGCGGCGAGCCCTGCTCGGAGAAGGTGATCGACTACATCACCTCCAACTGGGATCTCATCCTGATGCGGAAATCGATCGACGACGCCTTCACCGACTTCGATCTGGTCGCGCTTCCCACCATGCGCATCCTGCCGCGCACCATCGACGACGCGCTCAACCGCGAAGAGGAGATCAAGCCGCGCGAGCCGGAGATCGTCTCGAACTGTTCGGCCTTCAACATCTTCGGTCTTCCCGCAATCTCGATTCCGTGCGGGTTCTCGAGCAGCGGCTTGCCGATCGGCTTGATGATCGCCGGCCCGCGCTTCTCCGAAGGCAAGATTCTCGCGCTTGCGAATGCCTATGAGAAGGCTACGCCCTGGCACACCAAGCGCCCCGCGCTCAGCCCCGATATGAAAGTGCCGCCGGTGGTTCGCAAGACGTAGCGATTCCTCGCGAAACTCTGGGTGCCCCACCCTCGTCGCAGCTTCATCGCGGCTCGGGTGGGCATGGGTGAAACCGGCCCTCGCAGGATGCTGGCGCGCGTTGCGAATCCAAGACCTCAGCCGCCGTAGGCTCCCACCGACGCGGCAATCCGCTGAAACTGCGGAAGCGTTCGCAACCGCGTGAACCGCGGATCGTATTGCATGAAGCACATCTTCATGTCGCGCATGTCGTACGCCTTCAGGATGTTGTGCAGGGCCTCGTTCTCCTGATTCAAAATCGCGTGAACAGCCGAGACGTCGTAGGCCGGGAAGCAATCGTCGCCGGCCTCGGCTTCGATCTGGCAGAGAATCTCATTGGCGGTCGAGAGATCGCCGCCGCCTGCGTGGCCGTAGGCCAGCAGCGCCTTCAGGAAGGTGGAATCCGACGACAACTCCAGCCCGCGCTCGAAGGCTTCGACAGCCTGATCCCAATTGCCGCGCTCCGCCTGGGTGCGGCCTCGCAGCGCGTGCCCCATGACGAAACGCGGACGCAGCTCGATGGTGCGATCGATGAACGACAGCGCGCTGGCATACTCGCCCGCATAGAAGTATGCGAACGCCACCTGCGAGTTCACCATGTCCGACGCTGGATCCAGCCGATGCGCATGCAACGAAAGCCTGATCGCCTCCTCGTGGCGTCCCTGGTTGATCATGAGGCTCGAATACAACTGGAGCGTTCGCGAGTCGACGCAACCCGAATCGACGATCTCCCGGCAGAGCCGCTCGCCCGCGGCGTAATCCCACGCGCAGTTCACCTGGAAATTGATCTCCGCGTTCTTCACATGCAGGGATTGCGGCGCGAGCTTCAGCCCCATGTTCATCGCGCTCGCCGCGGCCTCGCTCGCCTGCCGCGGAGGCATAAGGTGGTTATACGAAAGCGAGACATAGGTATCCGCCAAACCGGCGTACGCATCCCCGCAAAGCGGGTCGAGCAGAATTGCATCCTGGAAGTATCCGAGCGCCTTCATCAGGTCGGTCCTGGTCCGCATCTTCCAGAAGTGCAGGCCCATCATGGTCGCGTGGTATGCGGGCTCGCGCTCGACCGTGCGATGCTGTTCGCGCCGCGCGGGGCCCCGCGCCATTTGCTCCGCCAACAGTTGCGCGATCTTATGCGCGAGTTCCAGCTGCGCCTGCAGGACGCTGTCGAGCGCCGTTTCGAACCGATCGGTCCACAAGCACACGGCGTCGCCGCTGCGCATCAGCTGCACGCACACGCGCACCTGATTGCCGGCGTAGCGAACCGTTCCCGTCAGGTAGGTGTCGGCGCCGAATTCGCGTGCCACATTGCGCAGGAATGAAGGCGTCGAAACGCCCTGCGAGGGCAATGCGCCGGACGCGAGGCATACCGGATCGACCCGGCATCGCTTCAGCTCGACGGTCAGATCGTCCTTCAATCCTCCGGTGAACCGATCCATAATCTGCTGCAGCGGCCCGCGATCGCGGCGCGAATGACACACCTCGAGGGGAAACAGCAGGATGCGCCCATGCTCGCTCTCGGGAGCGGGGGCGGCCGGC